>Ga0335078_10004432_pt1 | contig 20826 bp, 21 predicted proteins | sample Lox_Sample_32_FD_206711 | JGI IMG/M metagenome (GOLD analysis project Ga0335078, IMG submission 206711) | Soil microbial communities from Loxahatchee National Wildlife Refuge, Florida, United States - Lox_Sample_3.2 | ecosystem: Environmental > Terrestrial > Soil > Wetlands | place: USA...
AGATGCGCGCCGCCTTCTCCCCATCAACGTCTTTCAACGAAACCGAGGTTTGCGCGGCCCACCCCGAACTGGTCCCGCCCGCGCTGCGCATAGTGTTGGTCAGGCTCGAATCCGTGAACGTGTGGTATCCGAACAGCCCGGCCTTATTGCCTACCGCCACGGCATTCGAGGAGCGCTGGATAAAACCGGCCGCCGTCAGTTTATCCGTCCTCGCGCGATCGATGACGGCCTTGACGTGCGGAATCATCACATCTCCGCGCGCCGCGGCGGTGAAGGAATCGAAGTTTTCGAGCGTCAGGTATTTCTGCGGTCCCAGCGCCGGCATGTCTTCGGGATTCGGTTGGGAGATGCGAGCCAGTTCCTCGGCTTGCTCCACGCCACGCTTCAGCGCGGCATCGGCCAGTTCGCTTACTACCGCGTTGCCTTCGCGCTTGTCATCGGTCACGCTGCTGATGGAGACTTGCTGCGTGATGCGATAACCCGATGTCGTGATGCCGTTGTTGGCGAAGCGAATAAAGACGTCCTCGGTCCAGTTCAGATCCGCCTGGCACTGCGGCAGCGTCGAGTAGCCGATTACTTTGTCGATAATGTTCTTCGCGTCTTGGCGGCTCAGCATGGCGGCTCCTCTTAGTCGGTCACCAGCACGTTGATCTGGCGAAATCGGGCCGGCGAGCAGCCGTGGCTCACGGCATTGATCTGTTCCGGTTCGCCCTTCCCGTCAAAAAATGTGCCGAACTGCTGCCAGTAGCCCGGGCCTGCGATCCCGTCACAGGCGTGCCAGAAGTCGGTGGTCTTCGATTGGTAGGCCACGCGCGAGAGCATGCCCCGCTTCCTGCCTCCCTTGATCTCCCAGAAGGCGTCCCCGCCGAACTGGAAGTTGTAGCGCTGCTGGTCGATGGAGAAGCTGCCATCGCCTTCGATCAGAATGCCGTCCTCCACCCCGGAGATCAGGTCGTCCGGAGTCACGGTCCGCGGCCCGGCCTCCAACCAGACATTGGGCATGCGCTGAAAAGGTACGCTCGACCATGAATCCGCGTAGCAGCACCCGCGCGATTCCTTTTCGCCAACCAGGTGCGCCTGGTCGCGAATGGTCTGGTAGTGCTTAAACACGCCTTGCTCGATGATGGGGAATTTGGTGGTCAGCACGCCGTCGTCGTCGTACTTGACGCTCGCGAGGCCACCTTCGTTCGTGCGATCGCCGAAGATATTCATGAGCGCACTGCCGACCTGATATTTCCCCATCTTCTCGATGGTCATGAAACTGGTCCCGGCGAAATTGGCTTCATAACCCAGCGCGCGATCCAGTTCCGTCGAATGTCCAATGGATTCGTGGATAGTCAGCCAAAGATGGCTGGGCAGCAGTACGAGATCTTTCTTTCCAGCCGTCACCGGGGGCGCGGCCAGGTGCTCCAGCACTTCCTCGCGGATTCGCGGAGCGTTCTCGCCTATGTTCGCCTTCGCCACAGCTTCCCATCCGGCGGAGGCAGGTGGAATCTTGTAGCTGCGAGTGCGCGAGATGTTCTTCTCGGAGTCCACCGCGGTTGCTTGTAAGAGCGGCATCCCCTGAACGACGTATTGTTGGATCGACGATCCTTCGGTCGAAGCAAAATACTTGTCTTCGCCGCGGAACGCGAGAAAACCAAAGGCGGAAAAAACTTTTGGATTCTTCTTGATGGTGAGAGCAGCGCTGTGAATCAACTCCAATTTCTCATCCACCGAAACACTGAAGGGATCTTTCTCGAACGCGTTGGTCCAACGATCGGTGTAGGTGTTGACGGGAGCCAGTTGGACGGGGCTCGCCTGGAGCGCAGAGTTGGCTTTGGCCACCACGACGGCCTCGCGCGTGATCCGCGCAATCTCGTCGGCGGTGACCAGCGGCGATGCCGCGAAGCCCCACTGCCCGTTGGCGATCACCCGCACGCCGAAACCGAAACTCTGCTGGTCGGTAACGAACGGCACTTCGTCGGTCTTGTTGCTGCCGCGCTGCGGCGACAGGCGGTAGCCCGAAAACTGCTGCCGGTAGCGGTTGATGCGGATATCGGCGTAGGTGGCGCCGTGCTGCTTGGCTTCCGCCAAAGCCACGGCGCCCAGCTTTTCCAGCGCCGGCTCAGGCTTGGCAGAGCTCGGGGCGGGCGCGCCGAACAATTTGTTCGCTAGAAGCGCCGAAGCTCCGGTGGCCAGGAATGAGCGCCGGGTCAAGAATCCAGATGGACGTCGCGTTCTCATAAACCCCTCTGCAAAGAAGCTAATGCGAACAAGTGTACTACGGGCCAAGGAGCGAGAGACCGATGCTATTTTGCGACGACGATCTTCGGACGCTGGAAGAAATACGCCGGGTACGTTTGCGTGACCACAGGTTTTGGTTTGCTCGTGTCATTTCCCCGCTCTTCGTTCCGGTAGATGAAGGGCATGACGCTTACCAGCTCCCATCCTTGGTCCGCCAGAGCCTGTAGCTCTCTCTGCTCCACGTGCCGGTAGAGTCCCGGCGAATACTCTTGTGGAAACACCGACAGGACTTCGTACGGCGGATGTTCCGGGCGACGCTCCCGCTGGCCGCTTAACAGCCAAATGGACGCCACGCCAAGTGCGAACACAACAGTGCTTCGTCTCATTACTGCCCTTGACGATGTGTCGGGGTCAAACGTGCACTGCAAACCCGGGCGGCGCGGCTAGCGTGATCCTACCGCGATGCGGTTCGCCACCGCCACTTTGATCCGCTCTACGGCCTGCATCAGATTGTCGTAGGAATTGGCGTAACTGAAGCGGATGTAGCCCTCGCCGAATTCGCCGAAGGCGGCGCCGCTCAGACACGAGATGCCGGCTTCATAGAGCAGATAATCAGCCAGCTCTTTGGATTTCATGCCGGTGCCGGTGACGTTGGCGAACGCATAGAACGCACCGCCTGGGAGTGCGCAACGGAAACCGGGGATCTGATTGAGGCCCGCGCAAAAGGCGTCGCGGCGGCGGCGGAACTCGGCCACCATTCTTTCCGTCGGTTGCTGGGGCCCCTCCAACGCCGCCAGGCCGGCGCGCTGCGTGAAGGTCGCGGTGCAGGAATTGGAGTTCACCATCAACTTGTTGGCAGACTCCACCAGCCACGTGGGCATCACGCCGTAACCCATGCGCCAGCCCGTCATGGCGTAGGTCTTCGAGAATCCATCCAGGATGATGGTCTTTTCCAGCATGCCGGGCAGGCTGGCAATCGACGCCGGGGCCTCCTCGCCGTAATAGATGCGCGAGTAGATTTCGTCCGAGAGGACCATCAGGTCGCGGTCGCGAACCAGGTCGGCGATGTGGCGGATGTCCTCCGGCGGAATTAAACCGCCGGTGGGGTTCTGCGGAGAATTGAGAATCAGCAATTTCGTCTTCGGCGAGAGGCGCTTGCGGAGCGTATCGAGATCGAAGGAGAAGCCGCGCTCCTCGATCAGCGGGATGGGCACCGGCACGCCGCCCGAAAAGCGGATCATGGATTCGTAGATAGGGAAGCCCGGGTTGGGATAGATTACTTCATCGCCCGTCTCGATCAGCGCCAGTATGGGAAAGAAGATAATGGGCTTGCCGCCAGGAACGATGGAGACGTTCTCCGGACCAACTGGAATTTCGCGGCTCTTCGCGACGTAGCGGGCAACAGCCTCGCGCAGCTCGGGCAGGCCCTGGGTCGGGCCGTAATGCGTGTAGCCTTCATCGAGCGCCTGTTTGGCGGCCTCGATGATGTGGGCCGGCGTGGGGAAATCCGGCTCGCCAATTTCGAGGTGGATCACGTGCTTTCCCTGCCGCTCCAGCTCTCGCGCCCGCACCAACACTTCGAAGGCGGACTCCACGCCGATGTGATTCATTCGCTCCGCTAGTTTCATGTGACCCTCCGGAAAAAAGGAACGCCGTCGCGCAACTCGACCCGCTCGACGCGATCGTCGATGGCCACGCGTTCCCCCAGAATCCTGCCGGTGACCCGCGAGCCGTCTTCGAGCGTGACGATGACCACCTGATACGGGACGTCCGCGGCGAAGGCCTCGGGTGCGAGGTAGACGACGGTTTCAGTATAGATCGTTCCAGTCATAGGCGCTCGCTCGGGCCGACGCGGAGACGCGGCGAATTAGGCTCATACGTTTCCCAGAATACTCACCACGCAGGAAGCGCCCGAACCGCCCAGATTCTGTGCCAACCCGAGCGAGTTGCGCTTGAGCTGCATATCGCCGGCTTCGCAGCGGATCTGGGCCACGATGTCACAGAGCTGCGCTACGCCGGTCGCGCCCACGGGGTGCCCCTTGGATTTGAGGCCGCCAGAGGCGTTGATGGGTTTTTCTCCCGTCCGCGCCGTCGCTCCGGAAGCTTCGAACGGTCCGCCCGCGCCGCGCTCGACAAAACCCAAATCCTCAATCGCTACGATCTCAGCGATCGTGAAGCAATCGTGCACCTCGGCGAACTGAATCTCCCGAGGGCCGACGCCGGCCATCTCATAGGCCTTCTGGGCGGCCCGGCGCACGGCCGGAAAAGTCGTGATGTCCTCCTTGTGGTCCAGCGCGACGAAGTCCGAAGCCTGCGCCACGCCCAGAATGCGCACCGGCTTGTCGGTGAAATCGCGCGCGCGGTCGAGAGGCATCAACAGGACCGCGGCCGCGCCATCGCTGATCAGCGAGCAATCGTAGAGATGCAGCGGCTCCGCCACCGGCCGCGCCGCCAGCGCCTGCTCCATGGTGATCACTTTGCGCATGTGCGCATCGGGATTGAGTGCGCCATTCGCGTGATTTTTGACGGCCACCGCCGCCAGGTGCTCGAGGGTGGTTCCAAACTGATACATGTGCCGCCGCGCGATCATGGCGAACAGCGACGGAAAAGTTGATCCCGCCTTGATCTCGCCCGAGCAGTCTCCGGCGCCTGCCAGTATTTCGGTGACGCGTGCCGTGGTCTGCGAGGTCATCTTTTCCACACCGGCCACCAGGACGCAATCGTACACGCCGCTCGCCACCGCTAAGAACGCATGGAAAAAAGCCGAACCGCTGGAGGCACAGGCGGCCTCAAATCGAGTGGCCGGAACATCACGGATCCCGACGGCGGTGGAAACATACGGCGCCAGGTGATTCTGCCCGACGAAGGAAGGCCCGGCAAAGTTGCCGAGGTGGAACGCCTGCACATCGGAGGGGCTAACATGCCCATTTTTCAAGCACTTCTGGCAGGCTTCCACGGCCAGGGAGCGCAAATCACGGTCCGGAAAGGCTCCAAAGGCCGTCTTGCCCGCGGCGGCTATCGCCACAGGTCTCATATAATTAGCTTAGCGCGTTAAAGTAGTCTCCACGTTTTCGCGTCCCGGCCGTCATCTTCAAGTAGGGACGGGATTTCGTGTATTGCGAGGTCATGAGCGAATTAGTACCCCCGCCACTCGAGGCCGCGGAGAGACAAAACCGGTTCGTCTCTGAGAACCTGCGGCGCGTCTTCATTCAAATTTACCGGGTTGTCGGCAACATCGCCGATGCTCAGGACCTGACGCAAGAAGTATTCATTAAAGCGCTCCAGCGCCAGGACCAACTGAAGGACGAACAGAAAGCGGCGCACTGGCTCTCAAAGATCGCCACCAATACGGCCATCGATTTCCTGCGGCGGCACGGACGCGTGGCGTACTGCGAAGTGGACTTCGATACCAGGAGCCATGAGGAGTCGCCCGAGGACATGGTGCTGCGTTCGGAGCACCGCGACTATCTGGAAGATGGGTTGCGCCTGCTGACGGCGCGGGAGCGCGCGGCCCTGGTGCTGCGCGACGTGGAGGGATGCTCAGCCGAGGAGGTGGCCCAGCAACTGGATTGTTCCAAAGCCACAGTACGCTCGCACATTGCCAACGCCCGGGTCAAGTTGCGGCGCTACATGGCGGGAAGGAGACGCTGACATGATAAAGCATCCGAGTGAAGCGGATTTGGCGCTGTTCGCCGGAGGCGAGTTGGGCCGGTGGAGGCGGTGGCGTGTGGCGCGCCACGCCGCGGAATGCGAGGATTGCCGGCGCGATATTTCCGATTTTGAGGCTTTGCGTGTGGAAAGCGCCGCATTGGCCGTTCTGCCGGAAGTGTCGTGGGACCGGCTGGCGGCTGAGATGAAGGCCAACATCCGTCTGGGCCTGGAGGCGGGCGAGTGCGTAGACGCGCCCGCGGCGGCGCGCGTGGTTTTCAGCCCGCGGGCGCTGGCGGCTTGCGTCAGTCTGGCAGCCCTTCTGGTAGCCAGCGTGTTTCTAGAACGGCCGGCGCCGCGCGTGGCGCAGGTTCCAACGGCGGAACCGGTGCTCGAAACCAGCGGGTCTGGCATCCAGTTCAGGGAAGGCGATCAGGGCATGGTGCTGCTGAATCGGCACGCTCCCGAAGGGCCTGTGAATGATCTGGCGACCGGCCGTGCGATGCAGCAAAGTTACGTGGATTCCGAAACGGGGTTGGTGACCATAAACAATGTCTATGTGGAGTAAATTGGCGGTTGTAATTTTCGCGGGTGTCGTCGTCTTGCCGGCGCAGGACGTCCCGTTTGACCCGCACAGTTCAATCCAGATCAACCTGCCTCCGGATTCGCCGGTGTCGCTGTTGTCCACCAATGTTGGGGAATCGCGCGCCACGCCGCGCGGCGGCGCCATGGTGGTAGACCTGCACATGTCGCTGTCGCTGCAAAATTCCGGATCGCGGATCATCCGCGGAGTCACGCTGCTGGTCACCACGCAGGAGATGACGCCGGGTGGAAAGGCCTCGGTGGCGGTGCCCAGCCTGAATATTGCGCCCAACCAGACTTTCCCGATCCGCATCGACCTTCGATTGCTGCGGCCGCTGCAAGCCGGCGGCGGACCGATGGTGAAGGTGACCCTGGATGGCGTGCTGTTCGAGGGCTATGGTTTCTACGGGCTCAACCGGTTGAATTCCCGCCGCTCCATGATGGTTTGGGAGATGGAAGCAGAGCGCGACCGGCGGCACTTCCAATCGATTCTGAGCGCAGGCGGCCCGAGAGGACTGCAGCAAGAAATGCTGGATTCACTGGCGCGCCAGGCCGAACGGCCGCGCATTGATGTGCGCGTGTCGCGGGGCGGCCCGGCGGTCGCCTCGGCCGCTGCGAACGAGCGGATGGAGCAATTCGCGTTCCTGAGCATCCCGGACTCACCGGTTGAAGCGCTGGAGGGCTCGGCGGAGGTGGCGGGCAATGAGGCGCGTGCGGCGCAAATTCGAGTACGGAACCGCTCGCCCAAGCCGGTTCGCTACGTGGAAATCGGCTGGATCGTCAAAGATGCCGAGGGAAAAGAGTTCCTGGCCGGTTCGGTGCCCGCTTCCGAGGGCGACCTGCTTTTGCCGCCCGGTAAAACGGGCCGGGCGCTCCAGGATACGGCTCTACGCTTCTCCCGCAATGCCGGCGAACCGGTACCGATTGCCAGCATGACAGGGTTCGTCAGCCAGGTGGAATTCGCGGACGGGCGCGTCTGGGTGCCCAACCGGGAGGCGCTACAGAGCGCCCATCTGCTGCACCTGGTGGCGCCTTCGCCCGAAGAGCAGCGGCTGACCGATCTTTATCGCACCAAGGGGCTGGACGCGGTGGTGCAAGAACTGCGGAAGTTTTAGGTCCCGGTGGGTTCCGCGAGACTCCGAAGTTATACTGGAATCAAGGTGTCTGATGACGTCGTACGTTGAAGAGCGCGACGGAAGTCGTGTTTCGCTGGACTCAATTGTCCACGAGTCTCGCAACGGATCTTCTGCGGGAACCATCCAGCAAGAGTTCGCCACCCTGACTCTCGAGTAGGTGTATGGGGCAATCGCGTTCTACCTCGCACATCGAGCGCAGGTTGATTCCTCCATCGACGAAACCCAAGCGCGCGCGGCTGAACTGCGAGGCAATCAGGAACCGCTTCCTGCTGAGTTGCGACAACGGCTTGAGCGGGCGCGCCAGGATCTGCACGCCAAATCCAATTGAAGGTCCGTTTCCAGGCGGACGCAAACATTAGGCAATCCATCGTTCGCGGTTGTCTTCGGGTGGCTCCGAGTATGGATTTCAAGCGTGCATGCGAATCGCGGCTCGATGGACTCGCATACTGGAACTCTCGTCACGAGACGAGAGGCTCCTGGTCACTCAGGCTTCCCCCGTGAGCTATCCTTCATCGGATGGCAGCGGCTCGCTCGATCGAAGCAGCTCGATCCTCGCGCGCATCGCCGGCCAAAAGGACGAAAACAGCGCGACGGCTCCAACGACCGCGTTGGCGACGATGACCGGCAGCGCGTGAATCAGGAGGCCGTAGCTCATCCATAACAAGGCCGCCAGGCCCTGCACGCGGCGCAAGACCGCCGGACGTTTGCAGAGGTAGGAACTGGCGAACGTGGCGGTCGCCACCCAACCGATCCAGTCAGGCATCCTGTGTCCCCCTCAGCCGGCCACCGGCGCAGCGGCGCCTGTTTCGCGAATGGTCAGCGAATCGGTCCGCATCTTTTCCCAGTCCTGCAAGACGAATCCGTGCGCCTCAAACATGGCACGAATCTTCATGGCGTCCCAACCGGCGATCTCTTCCATGATGGGAACCAGCACGCTGAGCGCATCGTCGCTGAGGATGGTGCGCCTGGCGATGGGAGTGATGTATTGATTCTCGGAGACCGCAATGGTCAGGCCCTCGAGGCGGTTCAAGTGTAACATCACATGGACGTCGGAACTACCGTCTCCCACATAGACCACGCGATCGTGACCCACTTGCAGCTTCTTGCGAAGTTCCTCGAGTACCGCGACCTTGCCATAACCCGCCGGCACGCGAATAATCGACTGAATTTCACCGGACGATGGATCGTACTGAAACTGTGTCCCGTAAATGTGATCCTGGGGAACAATTCCTTCGAGCGCCGATTGGATGACCTCTTCGGGAGCCGCCGAAATCACATAGAAAGCAAAGTGATAACCGTCTAGTCCGTCGAGTAACTGCGACAACAAACGAATGTTCTGCTTTAAGCGGATTTGTTTGCCGGCCTCGATCAGATGTTCCCTGCGCACACAACGGTAATCCGGATCGTGTAACAGTAAATAAGCCAGCTCCGCGCCTTGCTGCGCGAGATGGATCCGCGACAATCCAGCAACTCTCTCTTCAAAGCCCGAACGGCCGAGCAATTCACTGAGTACAATTCCCGAGTCGTTAAAACTCAGGGTTTGATCGAAGTCACTTGCTAATAGATACTGCTTCGGATTCTTTGTTCGTTCCTGCATGAAATAGATCCCCCTTCTCGGTGTTGCGAAATGCTGTTGAAAGATGATCTCGGCCTGGAGACGGATGACTACTGATTAGATGACGGATGGGCGACAAAGCCGCAGATGAAACATACTAAGCGTATTTTACCATGAGCCCGTGTGACAATGCGCTTAAAAAACCTTCACTTCGGTTTAAGCCAGTTACAAACAGAAATTTACAGCTTAGTTACGCTTTCCGCTCGCGCATTTGAGTTACGAGCTGAAGGATCTGTCTTCGCATTTCCTCTGGCGCCTGCCGGATTCGCTGGCCGTGTCCGGGTAGGACCCACTCGAAAGAATACTGCGCGAGAGTAGCCATCGAGCGGGTCTGTTCCTCCCAGGAATACCAGCAGACGTCTCGGCCGGCGCTCAAGCTCTGGTGAGCACGGCTCCACCAAAGGTGATCGCCGGTGAACAGAAATCGGTTTTCAACGAGCAAGCACATGTGGCCGCGAGTGTGGCCTGGCGTCGGGATGGCGAGAAAACCCGGGGCAAGCCGCACGGGTTCGAAGCCATCGACCACCATTTCCGCGCCGGGCTGTGAAGCCAGCTCTTTGCGGTGAATGATGCGGCGGCTGGAAAATCGCGCGCCGTATTTGTCGGCCTCGGCCACATCGTCGCGGTGCGTGAGATAAATGTACGCGATGCCGCCCATCTCTTCGAATCGCCCGACGAGCTGCGGCAGGAACTTGGGCGAATCGATAAGCCAGTTCCCTTCCCGCCTGGCGATGAAGTAACTGCTGCCGCCGTAAGACTTCGGTGAATGATAGCCACAGTAGTAGACGCCGCCCTCAAGATGCATAGGAAAGTCCGCGCGGACTTCACGGATACGATCGGGATGCAGCGTGCCAATCGAGCCCGTCGGGCAGGCCAACAGGGCGCGCAAGGCGTTGCGCGTGGCATCGGGATTTGCCGGCTGCGCGTGAACGAACGAATAGCTGCCGGCATCGGCAAAGACTTCAGGCGCCAATTGGCGGCAGGCATCGCAATCAATGCACGTCTCATCGACAAAGAAGTTGCCAGGAACGTTTTCAGCCACACTGCGGCGGCGATCGGCCATATTCAGATCGTCGCACGGTGTATCCTGAGTTGAAAGACGGTGACAGGCAGCGCTGTCCACGCGCCGCCGTGCCGTGTTGATTTCCTGGGACGCCATCCGGCTTGGGACAGCGAAGCCAGTCACCGTCTTTAAAAGTGACAACTGTGCCATGGATCTGAAAACCGTTCCGCTCGAAGTTCCCGAAGGTGGCAACATCATCGTGGGCCAGACGCATTTCATCAAAAGCGTCGAAGACCTCTACGAAGCTCTGGTCAACACCGTGCCGCAGATGAAGTTCGGCATTGCCTTCAACGAAGCTTCCGGACCCTGTCTCACACGCGTCGACGGCAACGATGAGGCGCTGAAAGCCATGGCGGCGCGCAATGCGACCGCCGTGGGCGCGGGCCACCTCTTTGTGATTGCCATGCTCGAAGGCTACCCCATCAACGTGCTGGGACGCATCAAGGACGTGCCGGAAGTCTGCTCGATTTTCTGCGCGACGGCAAATCCGGTGACGGTCATCGTGGCTCAGACCGATGAAGGTCGCGGGGTACTGGGAGTGATCGATGGCGCATCACCCAAGGGCGTTGAGACGCCGGAGGATGCCGCCAAGCGGCGCGAGTTTCTCCGAAAAATCGGTTACAAACGCTGATGATTTCGAGCGAGAAACAACTGGAAGACCTGCTCTCGGAGCCATCGCCCGCCGACGCGCGCGCCATGTCCGAGATGGACGGGGATCTGCTGATTCTAGGCGTGGCCGGCAAGATGGGACCGAGCCTTGCCCGGCGCGCCCGCCGCGCCTGCGAACGGGCCGGCATTTCGAAGCGCATCATCGGCGTGGCGCGCTTTTCCGAACGCGGAGTGCGGGAGTCGCTCGAAGAGGCCGGCATTGAAACGGTGACGGCCGATCTGCTGGCTCCGCAAGCTCTGGCCGGCTTGCCGGATGCGCCAAACGTCCTTTACATGGCGGCGCGCAAGTTCGGGTCAACCGGCGCCGAATACCTCACCTGGGCCATGAATACGCTGCTGCCGGGGCTGGTGGCAGAGAGATACGCGTCGTCGCGCATTGTGGCGTTCTCCACCGGCAACGTCTATCCGCTGGTCCCAGTGGCAACGGGTGGCGCGACGGAGGAGCTGTCGCCTGACCCGGTTGGTGAGTATGCGCAATCGGCGCTCGGACGCGAACGAATTTTCGAGTTTTTTTCTCGCCGGAATGGGACCCGCATCATGCTCCTGCGGCTCAACTACGCGGTCGAACTGCGCTACGGAGTGCTGCTGGATATCGGCCAGAAAGTCTTTGAGGGGCGGCCCGTGGACGTGAGTATGGGATACGTCAACGTGATCTGGCAGGGGGACGCCAACTCCGCGGCGCTCCGCTCGTTCGGATGGTGCCAGTCGCCGCCGGCCGTGGTGAATCTCACCGGGCGGGAAATCCTGGCCGTGCGTGGAATCGCTCGATCCTTCGGCGAACGCTTTGGCGTGAAGCCGGTGTTTCAGGGTACGGAAGCCGATACGGCTCTCCTGAGCGACGCCGCCCGCTGCCACAAGCTCTTGGGTTGCCCCTCGGTGACTGTCGAGCAGATGATCGAGTGGGTATCGGAGTGGATCCGGATGGGCGGCACGACTCTTGCCAAACCCACGCACTTCGAGACGCGGGACGGCCGCTTTTGACAACCTGGCGTGAAAAACTGCGGCGCGGTGTGGTGATTCCGGCACATCCTTTGGCGCTGGACGCGAACCGCAAGCTGGATGAGCGCCGGCAACGCGCGCTCACGCGGTACTACCTGGCCGCGGGTGCAGGCGGTGTCGCAGTCGGTGTCCACACGACGCAGTTCGAAATTCGCGATCCGAAATTCGGCCTCTACCAACCTGTGCTGGCGCTGGCTATGGAGGAACTGCGCTCGACCGGCGCCATTCGCATCGCCGGCATCGTGGGCTCAACGCCGCAGGCGCTGAAGGAAGCGGAACTCGCGGCGGCCTGCGGGTATCATGCGGGGTTGCTGAGTCTGGGCGCACTGCGCCACGCCAGCGTGCCAGAGCTGATCTCGCATGCCCGCGCCGTGGCTTCCGTGATTCCGCTCTTCGGTTTTTACCTGCAGCCGGCGGTTGGCGGGCGCATTCTGCCTCACGAATTCTGGCGCCAGTTCGTCGAGATCGAAAACGTGGTGGCCATCAAGACCGCGCCATTCAATCGTTACCAGACGCTGGACGTAGTGCGCGCGGTGGCGGAATCCGGGCGCGCGAAAGAGATCGCACTCTATACGGGCAACGACGACAATATTGTGGTTGACCTGCTGACGCCGTTTCAGTTCGGGACGCAAACTCTGCGCGTTGCCGGCGGCCTGCTGGGCCACTGGGCGGTCTGGACGCGCCGCGCCGCGGAAATGCTCGAGCATGTTCATCGGGAGCCGCAGTGGCCGGGCTGGCTCACGATGGCCGCCGAGATCACCGATGCCAACGCAGCTCTCTTTGACGTAGCCAACCACTTCGCAGGCTCGATCGCCGGGATTCACGAAGTGCTGCGGCGGCAAGGCTTGCTCGCCGGCCGGTGGTGCCTGAATCCGGCCGAAGATCTTTCGCCCGGCCAGATGGAAGAGATTGACCGGGTTTACGCCGCTTATCCGCATCTGAATGACGACGACTTTGTTCGCCAGCACCTGGACGAATGGTTGATGTAAACGAAACGGCGGGCCCGTACGTCCTATACTCGATCCTGGGAGCCTTGGATGCGTCTCGTGGGACTCGCTCTGGCTATAGCGCCCCTGTTGCTCACCGCGCAGGAACCGGCGGGAGACCAGCAGCCGGCCACCCCCCAGCTCACGCGGCCCGAAGATAAATGCTCCATCGAGGGCCAGGTGATGAACGCGCAGACGGGCGACCCGGTCAAAAAAGCACGCGTTCGCCTGTTTAGCGACGACGGGCGGAACAACAACTACTCCGCGAACACCGATGCCGGTGGGCATTATGTGGTCCAGGAGATTGACCCAGGGAGCTACAATCTGTTGGCCGAGCGAAACGGTTTCATCCAGGCGTGGTATGGAACCCGCGGCGCGAACCGCAACCCCAGACCGCTGACGCTTAGCTCCGCGCAGCGAGTGCGTGATGTCAATTTCCGTCTGACCCCGCACGGAGTCATAACCGGCCGCGTTCTGGATGAAGACGGAGAGCCCGTGGAGTATGTGCAGGTGATGGTGAAGCGCTCCGTGCGCGGGAGGAGGCAATTGGGCCCTGAGTTTCACGGGCAGACGGATGATCTCGGTGAATATCGCATCTTCGGCCTGGAGCCGGGCAGATATTATCTCAGCGCAGCATACAGGCGGCAGAACATCATGGCGGAGGATCGCACGCCAGGAGCCGCGGCTGACGAAGACTATGCGCCCACATATTACCCAGGCACCAGCGACCCGGCTGGTGCTGTCGCACTCAACATAGCCGCGGGCGCGCAGTTGCGCGGCATGGACCTCACCTTGATGAAGAAGCGCACCATGCGGATTCGCGGAAAGGTGATTAAGCCAGCAGGTGACCGCCTGTCAGTCATGATCACTCTGTTGCCGGCAGACAAGGGCGCCATGAGTTACTACGCCGCCGCCACGACTCAGGTGCGCAATGCGGACGGCGCTTTCGAGCTTCGCGGCGTGGTTCCCGGTTCGTACTTGTTGATTGCGCAAAGCGCGAATGAGGACAAGTTCTACATGGCCCAGCATCACTTGGACGTGGGCAACAACAATATCGACAACGTAAGCCTGACGCTGGCCGCGGGGCTGGACCTGAAAGGCACTGTGCGCGTGGATGGCCCTGGCGATACCCCGTTAGGCAATTTGCAGGTTTCTCTCGCTCCCCAAGGAATGGTGCGCAAAGGAATGCAAGCTGCAAGGGTTAGCGACGATGGAAGCTTCACCCTGTCGAATGTCCCACCCACTCTCTACACGGTCTATGTAAACGGCGCTCCCGAAACGTTCTACATCAAGTCGATTCACATGGGGGATGCTGAGGCGCTGGAGGCAGGCCTGGATCTGACGAGCGGGGCCGCGGGCGTGCTCGAGATCGTGCTGAGCCCAAATGGCGGCCAGGTAGACGGTACGGTGACCGATTCGAAACAACAGCCCGCGAGCCAGGTTGCGGTGGTGCTGGCGCCTGAGGGGAGGCGGCGCGAGCAGACCTCGTTTTTCAAGTTCGCGAATACCGATGCGCAGGGGCACTTCACCATCAAGGGGATTGCCCCGGGGGACTACAAGCTCTTTTCATGGGACCAGCTCGAAGACGGTGATTACCGCGACCCTGAGTTTCTGAAGCCGTACGAGAACCAGGGAGAAGCGGTCGCCATTCGCGAGAGCGCTCACGAGAACGTTCAATTCAAGTTGATTGAAACGGAGACCAAAGCGGACAAGGCCGCCAATTGATTCATCATGCGCTCAGTCTGGCTCGCGTCGGCTGCTCTGTTCATGGCGCTGATGTACGCGCAGCAAGAGGCGGAGCCACAAAACGGGCTCAAGGCCCCGGAAATGGCTACGCTCGAAGGACGCGTCGTCGGCGCCATCAAAGGCGAGCCGGTGAGAAAGGCGAACCTCCTGCTCTGGCAGAAAGGCAAACCGGAGGGCCGGCGCTACTTGACAGCCACGGATGCCCGCGGCGCATTTATCTTGCAGGATGTCGAACCCGGCAAATACCGGCTGATGGTGACAAAGGGCGGCTATGCGCGGGTCGAATACGGTGCTCGCGGTCCCAACCATCCTGGTTCCACAATCTCGCTGGACCCCGGCCAGCACGTGCATGACCTGGTCGTTCGGTTGACGCCGCAAGCGGTCATTTCAGGGCGCGTGATTGATGAAGATGGCGAACCGGTGGCGAATCTGTCGGTGCAGCTATGCCAGTACGTTTACGGTGGCGGCAGACCCAAGCTCGATACGTCAGGATTCGCGTCTACCAACGACCTCGGCGAGTACCGGCTGTTCGACCTGGCTCCAGGGCGCTACTATCTTGGCGCCAGTCCACAGAACGACGCCGATGCCGAAGACGGCTACGCACCAACGTTCTATCCCGCATCCACGGATCCCGCGGGCGCGACGACGCTGGATGTACGGCCGGGCACGCAGCTCCGTGGTGTCGACATCACCCTCATCAAAGTGCGAACTGTGCTGCTTCGAGGGCGTGCAATTTTGCCTGAAAAAGGGCCGCGAATTCAGCAGGTGAACGTAGAGCTCACTCCCCGCGATCAGGCACGCCGGTTCTTTGGTGCTTCCTCTCCCGCCCTGGACGCGCAGGGGGCATTCGAATTTCGCGGCGTAATCCCCGGCGCTTATTTTCTGATCGCTCAGTCGAGCCAGGATGGAAGATCCTACGGCGCCCGGCAGGCAATCGACGTGGGGCAAACCAACATCGACAACCTCGTTCTCGAGTTGATTCCGATTCCCGAAGTGAAGGGCCAATTGCAGATCGAGGGGCGCACGGTTGCTAACCTCGCCGGGATTCATATTATGCTTGAGCCTGAAGGCAATGAGTATCTGGGATGGCCAGGCGGATCGCTGCACAACGATGGAAGCTTCACGTTGAGTAACATTGCGGCCGCCCACTATCAGTTGCACATGAACGGGCTGACAGAGGACTACTACATCAAGTCGGCGTCGCTTGGTGACAAGGATGTGCTGGAGTCCGGCCTCGATGGCGCCCGCTTAGGCACCGGGGCTCTGACGATTGTGGTAAGCAGCCTGGGAGGCCAGGTCGAGGGCGTGGTTTTGAATGCAGACGAGCAGCCGGCAGCAGGCGCCGCCGTGGTGCTCGTGCCGGAGGCCGCACGACGCTCTCAGTCACGACTTTACAAAGAGGTCACCACCGACCAGTACGGGCGCTTCGATATCAAGGGCATCGCCCCGGGCGATTACAAGCTGTTCGCATGGGAAGACGTCGAGACCGGCGCGTATGAAGACCCCGATTTCCTGAAGACCTTCGAGGCGCTCGGCGAAAGTTTCACCATCCGTGCCGGCAGCCATGAGAGCCGAGAGCTAAAACTGATCCCGAGCGACGCGAAGAAGGCAAACTAACCGGCCGACCCAGTTATTTTGAAAACCGGCAGGCCCTAGCTCGCCCACGCCCGCGCCGCTACTCTTTGTCCAGAGCGTCTATCTCCCGTTGAAGGTTGCGCGCCTCGCGCTGGCAAATGTAGCCGAACCCGACGCTCCACACGATCGTCAAAAGCACAAACGGCGCCATTCGCGTCCACAGACTGGGTTCATCCGGATGTGAAAAGGGAACCTGCAACGCAAATGTCAACAGGATCGCCAGCATGGGCCCGACGTACCACGACCATATGCCGCGCAAAGCAGCGCGCCGCCTCTGGAGCTGCGCCCGATAATAGCCGCGAGAAGCTGATGCCTCCGGCGGCGCGGTTTCGCCCGACCACCCTTTTCTGTAAACCTGCACGATCATGTACAGAGCCACGGCGATGATCACGCCGGCCGCTAGCCACCCGCTGCGGGAGTGGAAAGCCGCGTCTTGCCTCATCAGGAAAAGCAACACGCCGGCAACCAGGATCACCGCAAACCAGAGCGAAAAGTTCTTGCGGCGAACCTTTCTCACGAACTTCTGAGACTTCTCGGTAACATCCTTCGGTGACATAGCGGCATTTCCTCCTTGCACGCCGGCTTGACCGCCGCTCTCACGCGGCGCCAAAACCATCCGCAGCGCAGCCAGCAGCAGCACAGTCGTAGCGCCGCCGGATATCAGGATCCATAGCGGCAAAACCAATTCTCGGCCGATGTTCCAAAGCGCAGCCTGCGACAGCGCCGCCCCTCCAGCCCCGCAAGCGGCGTCCAAAAACGGCGCCCAGCGCGATCGCCGCCCTGGAACCGCATAGGCTCTCCGCAATACCAACGCAATCAGCGCCGCAACCGTCGGAATCGCCAGTCTTACCAGCCCACGCTGCTCCCCGAGGAAAGCCCTTCCGGCCCACTGCCACGCCGCGCACAGAAAAGAAACGTACACGGCGAAGGCTTCCATCGCGAACACCTGGAGGTCGGTCGTCCTGCGAATGCGGCTCGCCACCACACAAGGCACCGTAAACACGGCGTCCGAAATGTAGTGCCGCGGTGATATGAAACGCTCGTGAAGATCACCCAGCACCTCCTCGCGGCAGGCCGGAGGAAGCAGGATCGCAACCAGGGCCTCAATCGCTTTGGGAGGAGCCTTCACAAGCCCGCTTCCTTCCCCCACCGCTTGCCCCATTGCCTGGCCCACTCCTTGCCCCAGACCTCCGCGATAGTGTCCCAGATGCGCTTCGCCGTGACGGCCGATTCCTCCAACGCGCGCTCGCCCAGCGCTTCCAGGCGATAGCAGCGCTTGGCCCGCCCCCCGCGTTCCGGCGTCGGGTCCGACAGCCGGGACGAGACGAAGCCTTTATCCTCTAACCGGTCCAGTGTGACGTAAACCGCGCCCAACGAGATTTCCTTGGGGCGCGCCAGTTCCGCCACCTTGGCGTGAATCGTGACGCCGTAAGCATCATCACGCTGCGACAAGATCGCGGTCAGCACCAACTGCTCAAACTGGCCAATAGAATCGGGCTTTGCCATTTGTCCAACAGTGTAAGACAAATGGAACGTTCTGTCAAGATGTGCGTAGAGAATTGTGAACTCCGCGCTATCCCCGCCCCGAACTCTTGGCCTTGAACTTCGTCTTCAATACCACCGGCGTCCCCGCAAACCCGAACCTCCGCCGGATTTGATTGATGAGATGCCGTTCGTGTGAAAAGTGCAGCGGCCCCGCGCGATCCGTAAAAACCACAAACGTCGGCGGGTGCACCGACGCCTGCGTGATGTAGTAAATCTTGCGCTCTTCAAAGCGCAGCGATTCCACGAACCGGTTCAGCTCCGCCGTCGGAATGCGCCGCCCCGCCGACTCATGCACCTCGCGGATCAGCTTGAACAGCCGCTCCACGCCCTCGCCCGTTTTTGCCGAGAGAAACACTACCGGCGCGTAATCCAGAAACTTCAGTTCATCACGAACCTGCTGTTCGAACGCACGCTTCTTGCCTTTTTCGACGGTATCCCACTTGTTCACGCAAAGAATCACGCCGCGTCCGCCCTCGTGCGCGTAGCCCGCGATGGTCGCGTCCAGCCCCACCACACCATCCGTTGCATCAAGCACCAGCAGCACCACTTCCGCCATGCGGATATGCCGCCGCGCCATCACCACGCTCAACTTCTCCGCCATCAGCCTGGTCTTCCCCTTGCGGCGAATTCCGGCCGTATCCACGAAAACGTAATCCGTATTCCCGCGGCGAACCTGCGCGTCCACGGCATCGCGCGTCGTCCCCGCCACCGGGGAAACAATCGCGCGTTCCTCGCCAATGAGCGTATTCAGCAGCGTCGACTTCCCCACATTCGGCCGCCCGATGATCGCCACCTTGATGGCTTCACTCGCTTCCTCAACCGGCGCCTCGCCGAACCCCGCCGTCACATGCGCCAGCAGCTCATCCATGCCTGTGCCGTGCTCCGCCGACACCGGAAACACGTCCCGAATCCCCAGCGTGTGGAACTCGTGTGCCAGATCCTCGCGCGCCACGGTATCCGCTTTGTTCACCGCCAGTGTGACCGGCTTGCCCAGCCGCAGCAGCATCTGCGCCAGGTCGCGATCCGCGCCCGTGATCTCCGCGCGCCCGTCCACCAGAAAAATGATGTGCGACGCCTTCTGGAACGCCACCTGCGCCTGCTTCAGAATCTGGCTGGGAATGTATTCGGAATCGCTGACCACGATTCCGCCCGTGTCGATGACTTCGAACCGTCGCCCGTCGTACCGCGCCCACCCGTGAATCCGGTCCCGCGTGATCCCCGGCTCATCCCCCACAATGGCGCGCCGCTGCCCCGTGATGCGATTAAACAGCGTCGATTTCCCGACATTCGGCCGGCCCACAATCACAACCGACGGAGCATCCTGCGCCATGCGATCTCATGATAACAGCGCCCATTCGCACGTAACGCATGAGGCTCGGCCGCGTCTAATCATTTGGAAGCCAATTTCAGGCTATCCGGCATCAGACATTTTTTGAACTGTGAAGGAGGTGTGTACTCACCATGCGTGGTTTCGTGTCTTCGATCTTCAACCTCTTCGTCGTGCTCACCTCCATGTTCCTGTTCGGAGCGGGCACCCGTTGGGTCACCACACGTCAACTCGGCGAACTCGACGCCATCCTCTTGCTCACCGGCTTTCTTCTGGCCGGCATCGTTTTCGCCCACAAGTTGTTCGTGGCCGATTTCGAGCCGCTCTCCATTACCCGGCCCCGCCGGGCTGCTTAACTTGTAGCGCAGGTCTACCCGCGGGGTTTGCGGGAGACCTGCGGCTTTTTGTCCCGGCATACAGACGCGCCGTGGTTCGCCGGCCGCCCTATTTCTCTCCTCAACCTCGCTTTTCTCTGCGCCTCCGCGCCTCGGCGGTGAACTTCCTTTTTTCCTCGCTACAATCAAAGAGCCCCATGACCACTCCCACCAAAGCGCCCGGCGTGCGCCAGTTCTTCTCCCGCCACGGCGCGCTTTCCAAGTGGCACCCCAATTACGAGTACCGTCCCGGCCAGCTCGAAATGGCCGAAGCCGTCGAATCCGCGCTTGCCGAACGCAAGCACCTCATCGTCGAAGCCGGCACAGGCACGGGCAAAACGCTCGCCTATCTCGTCCCCGCCATCCTCTCCGGCAAACGCATCATCGTCTCCACTGGCACCAAAAACCTCCAGGAGCAGCTCTTCTTCAAGGACATTCCATTTCTCCAGCAGCATTTTCCCCGCCCCATCGAAGTCTGTTACATGAAGGGCCGCGGCAACTATGCCTGCCGCGAGAAGATCTACGACGCGGGAAAAGAGACCGTCCTCGAGGGCTTCGAAGAGATGGCCGATTTCCAGATCATCGAGCAATGGGAGAAGACCACCGAATTCGGCGACCGCGCCGAAATCAAGACGCTCCCGGAATCCAGTTCCGCCTGGAACAAAATCGACGCCCGCCGCGATCTCTGCTCCGGCCAGAAATGCCCGCAGTTCGACCGCTGTTTCATCACCCTGATGCACCAGCGCGCCGCGCAAAGCGACATCATCATCGTCAACCATCACTTGTTTTTTGCCGACCTGGCCATCAAAGAGGACGATGTTCCCGGCATCCTTCCCGAATATCACGCCGTGGTTTTCGATGAAGCGCATGAAATTGAAGATGTCGCCGGCCAGTACTTCGGCGTCCAGATCAGCAATTACCGTTTTCAGGAGTTGCGGCGCGACATCGCCCGCATCTCACGCCAGAAGCAGTTTCAGTCGCAGGAACTCGATCGCATCATCGACCGGCTGGAGCAGCTCGCCGATCATTTCTTCGGGTTGTTTGGAAATGTCGAAGGTCGCGTCGGGTTTATCGGGCGCACAGCGTTCCTGGAAAAGTCTGCGGAAGCCTATACGGATCTGTTGGCTGCTCTAGAGCTTACCGCATCACACCTCAAGGTTTTGAAGAATCCACCCGATGAAGTCAACCCGCTCATCCGCCGCGCAGCGGAGTTGATGCTCGCCTTGAAGTTCATCCTCGAGTCCGACGACAGCGACTTCGTTTATTGGATCGAGC
>Ga0335078_10004433_pt1 | contig 20825 bp, 17 predicted proteins | sample Lox_Sample_32_FD_206711 | JGI IMG/M metagenome (GOLD analysis project Ga0335078, IMG submission 206711) | Soil microbial communities from Loxahatchee National Wildlife Refuge, Florida, United States - Lox_Sample_3.2 | ecosystem: Environmental > Terrestrial > Soil > Wetlands | place: USA...
TCCATGTCCGAAATCATTCAGCACATGAACGCCGACCACAAGGACGCGCTGGTCTTGCTCGCCCGGAAGTTTGCTCACATCGAGTCAACGGAAGCAACGATGACAACTGTCGATCGCTTGGGTTTTCATGTCCGCTTGAAAACGCCCGATGGTATGCGCGGCGCTCGCATTGCCTTCTTGAGGGAGGTAAGCAATCCGGTGGAAACTCGAAAGGTGTCGGTGGAAATGGTGCAACAGGCTCGCTCGCGGGCCGAATGAATTTTTGATCTGGCGCCTGGCGTACAGACGTGCAAGAAATCCTTGGAATAGCGATCGTGCCATAGCACGAAGAGAAGTCGCACACCAGCGGCGCACAGAAGATCACGAAATCTGTGAATTGTTGGTATCTCTGCTTACCGACAGTCAGACAAACAATGTCGTCGCAGCGAGTAAAATTTAGCACACCGGCGGCACACAATACTCGGCCCCAGCCGGACTTGCTAGTTGCTCGTTATCCACTCCACGAGTCGTCCTGATCAGGCGATTCACGCCGAGCCTCAGGGTCAACTTGTCTTTCTCTGACCGCTCGCCTCAAGGGGCACACGCCAAGTGACATAATCCTTCAATAGTTGTATGTCGAATGCCCAGGAGGCTGCCCATGGTGACGGGCGCATTCGGAGAATCGGTCATGGATACCACCGTTCGGACAAAGCAAGGCCTCATCGAGGGCTTCAGTGAGGATGGGATTTTCAAGTTTCTAGGTGTGCCCTATGCCAAGCCACCTGTCGGCGAGCGCCGTTGGAGGTCGCCTGTCCCCGCGGTTGAGTGGGCGGGAGTCCGAAAGACTCGAGACTTCGGCCCGATATGTCCTCAGACTGCCGGCGCGGTATTTAAAACGCGAGCCAAATTCCAGAGTGAAGATTGCCTGTACCTGAACGTTTGGACCGGTTCGCTGGACTCCCGGGCAGGGCAGTCCGTGATGGTTTGGATCCACGGCGGCGGCTATTTGGGTGGCGGAGGGTGTGAAGATGGAACTGACGGATCACACCTTGCGGCGCAAGGCGTCACCGTCGTCAGTTTCAACTACAGGCTGGGCGCGTTTGGTTATCTAGCTCACCCAAAGCTTGGAAGCAACTTCGGTCTCCAGGACCAAATAGCGGCCCTCCAATGGGTGCAAGATAGTATCGAACATTTTGGAGGCGACCCCGAATGTGTGACCGTCTTCGGCCAGTCCGCTGGCGGCCATGCGGTGCGTATGCTGCTGAGCTGTCCGGCGGCTTCGGGTCTATTCCACCGCGCGATCCTTCAAAGCGGCGGCAGCGAGCGGTTTGCATTTGAGACCTCCAGACCGAACGAGAAAACCTACGCCGCAAGCGAGGCACTTATCGCGCATGTCGGGGGCGGTGGGCCCGAAGAACTGCGGCGGCTTCCGACCGAAGTAATCAAGGAAGCCTCCCATCTCTATAGCGGCGTGATTCCGAAGCCTGGACGAGTTCATACGCCGGCGAACCTCGCGTGGATGCCAGTGAACGATGGCGTGATCCTGCCGGTCGACAGTGATTCGCGCGGGTTGGAATCCGTGCCGCTTCTTCTCGGCTTCACGCGAAATGAGGCCCGGTATTTCATCCGGCCAGGGATGCTGCCGTACAATCGAATACTCCTTTGGGCGATGACGAGAGTCATGGCCGGAGCTCAGGCTAAGGCCGTGCGTTCTCAATTGGCGGCTCAAGGGGCCTCCATATATGAACAATTCGATCGAGTCTATACCGATGCCATCTTCGCAGAGCCTACGTTGACTACGGCAAAACGCCTCCTGGCCTCGGGACATCACTTTTATTGCTATCGCTTCGACAGGGTGTCACCTGGCGCTGCGGAATCGAATCTCCTGGCTAAACATACCGCCGAACTTCGCTATCTTTTTGGCACTCTGACGGCCGATGGATATGACGAGACCGACACGCGGATTTCTGCTTGGATACAGGCGCAGTGGGTCGGCTTTGCTCGCGATGGCGTTCCAGCCGATGCGATCTGGCGGCCCTACGGCGAGGACGAGCGCATCTTGGCCGTTGGAGATGACTTCCATCAAGAACGAATCGAAGACGACCCTGTCGTGCCGCTTCTGCACCAGCTGCGTACTATCGAAGCGTCATCGCTAACACGATTCTCGAGTCTTTGGCGCCGACTGTGGCACTGAAACCGGCTTAGCAAAAATCAGCGGCTGACCGACAGTCAGCCATCCATATCTCAAAAAGGTTCGAGCCTAAAATGCGGAGGGAGTGGGGGCCCCGTCTGGATACGCGTCCAGAATACATTCCTGTCTGAATTCTATACATCCGGGTTTGAGCGCCGCAGATTTCCAGCTACACTGTATCGTTCCAAGAGTGGCAGTATCCAACTGCGCCAGGCCTGCATGAAGAAGGAATTGACGATAACACATCGCCTCGCTCTTAGAGGCAAGGATGTAGAGCAATTGCGGGATCTGGCGGGCCGCTATCTCAACATCGATGCATCCAACACTCCTGCCAAGGAACTAACCGAAAGACTTTCTGCTGCGGCCACGAAGGACCCACACCTTTCGCGCGAACTCGGAGAATCCCCGATCTCTCTGAAGCCCAGCTTCTATCTGATGATCGCCACTCTCCCGAACAAAGGAGATATTGCAAACCTAGCTCGACAAAGGGCGGCGGTGTTTTTCAACAAAGTAAACGCAAAGCTTGAGAAAGCCAAAACTCCGCCACTCAAGGACTTTCAAGTTACCGGTGTGTCAAAGCCAACGCCCGAAATAGTGGAAATTCAGGTCACCTGGCATCAGATTCTGCGGTACTGGTCGACCAGCGCCGTCTTCGAGCACGTCTATACCCTCAGATTGGGTTTTGTGTTCGTAGACGCGGCAACCAGCAAGGCACTCATATGTTGTCACACTGTTTCGGAGCGAGATTGGATAACGCAAGCGCTGGAAGAGCAATTGGAAATTCAGTTCACACCTATCACGCTCACTAAGCAGCTGCTCGAAAGGATTGGGTCTTTTCAGCAGGTGAAAAGAGCGGGTTACTTGGTGACCAATCCTGGAACTCAGGAAACCCAGGAAGTGACATATGCTGACGAGAGTCTTGCCTCAAAACCAAATGTCTACGCGCAGGAGCAGAACCCAAAATATTTCAGGAAACACAGTTTCTATCGTGTCGACTTGGGAGCCTTGTCGGAAACCGGTTTGGGAGTGACGGCGGACACAGCGAAACTGTGGATCCCAGCAGAGACCCCAATAGAAAGCATTCGAGATTATGGACTTCTTCTCCTAAAAAAGTTTACTGCCACGCTGAGGAAAATGAAGGAGGATGGGGACATTCCAGGAATACTGAGAGTCCTGACCCTGCAAGGATCGCACGCTCTCGGCAGAGTTCCGGGAGGTGAATTGCGCCAGGAGATCGCGGTACTCGCCCACGAACTGGTTCAAATGCTGCTCAGTAACCAGACCGAACGGCCTTACGCTCCGCCTTCCGTTTTCCTTACAAAAGCAATCCCTGACTGGTTTAGTCCGGCTCGAATGCAACTTGAAGATCAGGAAACAGGTGACGTTAGTTTTTGGTCCGACGGAGAAAAGCAAACGCAGCTCATTACATTCTCCTTGGAACAGGGGAAGTGGTATGCAAAGACGTTTCATGGTTCGCAGCCGATCGATCTCAGTGCCTTACTGCACCCCGTCACAGGCAACAATGTTACGGTAGTCGATCCACTGCGCGTGGTGGAATTGTGGCCGACACGGCAACTTCACGAGGTTTTGTTAGATGCTGTTCGCCAGGCTTCTTCGCAGTTGCCAAAATTGAAAAAGGTGACTGCACTTCCTTTTTTCATTCACGCTGGAAGAATCGTCATCAACCTGGTACACGCACACAGCCAAGATTTCGCTAGTTTCTTGAGTAGCGAATTCGTGGCCGAAGACGTCCACCAATTCAGGCCTGCTCTGCAAAGCCCGATCTCAGCCGGATCTCGTACGCGTTTGGATAAGCAACTCCAGAGACTGGGCGAAAAATGCGCGCATATGACAGATGACAATTGTGAATCGTGCCTCGAACAGCGCAGGTTTTTGTGCTTGCGGTCGCTGTTGGCACGCTTCATGGCGCAGCGTTTATTGCTTGCACACAAGGGGATAGAACTCTCGGATTTGCAGGGCACTCTTAAGGTCAACAGCACTGACAGACGTGTATGGGTTTTCTCCAAGCTGGCAAAGGGCAGGTCAGGACTAACACTTAGAAATGCAAATGGCGCTATTTTGCTGGCTCAGATAACAGCCCAGCTTGACAAAACTACCTTCAATACAATCGGAATCTTGTCACCTTCAACTATCAACGAGGACTTGAGAGAGCGTTTAGTGTTTCTAGCTGGACTCGTAGGCAAGAGGGTCGTTTTTGTAAATAGGCCGATTCTGGAAAGGATGCTCGCGCACTTCGAAGAGCAAACGGAATTTGAAAAAAAGGACCCGAAAAAGGTCTACTCTGCTTCTCGCTTCAAGAGAGCCAAAGGACGGGAGTTAGAAGCGGCTGGTCCATTCATCTGAGTAGCGGGCATGTCAAGATGGCGATCACCAACGTGAGAGGAAGAAAACTTTCTAGTTCGCGGACCAACTGATGGAAGCCATCGTTATGATCCACGACTTTCGTGTCGATGATTTCAGGCATACGAAAGCGTTTTCGGGAGGAATTAGGCTAAATGGCGTAATGTGCAACCACCGCACGGGGCACACGATTCGCCCTCAACATCTGCAATTGTGACCAATGACGCGGTGCAGTTCTGGATCAACGCCGGAGGATGACCCGATTCCAAAGGTTAGATACGCGCTCATTGATTCGGTACCTTTACCAGTCGTTCTCAAATACGGACTTGGATAAACATCAATGCCCACACATGACCTGACCCCACACGAACGTGCAACATTCGTTCTTGGTGCCGGGGCTAGCCGCTCGGTCTCCTATGCACGCGCCACCAATGTGCCATCGCCGTTGGACCGGGATTTTTTTGATCTGCTGCAACGACTAGAACCCCAGGAAAAAGATGAGGGGGCAGTCGGCTGGGTGCTAGAAAGAATGTCAACATTGCCGTTCGATTATCGCCGGTCCTTGGAGAGGGCTTTCTATACGCTTCACTTGCGGAGCTATCTGCACCGAAAGCTGGCCCGTACCGACGAAACCGAGGAGAAGGCTGTCGTAGGGAATTTTGCGCGTGCAGTGGTTGCATTGCTGCGCAAGGCACATGGCACACACACGTGCGAAAGTCACGCGTACCTGCTTCAAGGTCTCGGCGGGAATGATGCTGTAATCTCGTTCAACTACGATCTTGTAGTCGAGAGGGCACTTCGAAAGCATGCGGATACAAATGAGATCCCGTTCACACCGGCAATGTACCGTCTTAAGAGCGGTGATCGAGCGGTTCCAAACTTTCCAGCCATTTTGAAACTGCATGGCAGCGTGAACTGGGACTTGGCGGACGGACAATTCCGTGTTCGCACCGGAAGCTGGGATGACTTTGGGAATGCGCCTGGATATCGCGGGTACTCAGGGGATGGAACTCGATTCCCGATCTTCCTTCCATTTTGGGATAAGCAGGTAACGCATGGGCCTTGGCTCACGCCATGGCGAGGAGCTTACCAACAACTGCGACAAACAAAGTACATAATCGTGTGGGGATTCTCATTGTCTCCAACGGATGTTAAGGCCCGCGAGCTATTTTCAATTTCTATCGCAGACGGCGGCGTAAACAGACGGTTGTGCGTTATTGATCCCTCCCAGGGGACGAGAGATCGATGGCGCGAACTTCTTCCGAACGCGCAATATTGGGAATATGAGAATTTTCGGGCGTTCAAGTCTGCCGCTCCTCCTTGGTGGTGGAATGACAACTAGGGCAGTCTTACGCAGGAGCTATTATTGATGTGGCGATTCAGGTTCTCAAACCTGCTTTACTCCGCATCTGATATCTACGCGTGAGGTCCATTTAATCGCGTTTCTTCCAGCGCACCTCCGTCACGCGCGGACTATTGATCAGTATCTAAGTTGCGATTCGAGGAGCGGGAACGCTGCGGCTACGGGAGTGATCGAAATCTACTTTAAGCGCCTTTCGGTTTGATGGGTATGTTTGACAGATTTTCTGCAGGAGGTAGTTCACCCAATAGTCTCGCGAACTCTGCATCAGGCATAGATATCAGAAATGGTGGAAAATCTGAAGGATTCACAGCAAATCTGGTTTTCGGGTTTGGAGTGCCGATTGCCGGCACTCCAATGTTGCCCGATGTGGCGGTCAGGCCGCGATAAGGTGCAAAATGCGTCGCCAGAACGTGGTCAGCAGCACATTGATGGAACAAGTGATAGGAGAGCAAACCTGTTCGACGCCGAAGATGGACGGACAAAAGATCCCTAGGTTCAATATCGTCGAATTGGACAGCAATAAATGCGGGGCGCGTGCAAGAAAATTGGGTAGCAGCTTTTTTCAGAGCGTCCAGTATAGGTTTTGAATGGTCGTCTTCGCGTTTGCTGCGCATGACGACTAAACAAGCCGCATTTTCTGTTAATACGCCGGACACATGGCAGTTGTCACCGTAAAGAGATCGGCAGTCTTCATAAAACTGTTTGATGCCGGGAGGTAAAACTGACGGCCTCTTCGAAAGGGTCTCTCTCGCGACCGTAAAAAAACCTCCCTGGAGTGTTGTGACATCGGGATCTCTCAGCAAGCGCTGCGTTACGGAACGAAGTTGGGATTGGCTCCCGTGATCCGCCGGAAGTCGGTCATCGAGCGTAATGAGGATTATTTCGTTCGCACCGGATTCGATTCTTGGAATCAGATCGGGGGAGATGCTGTCTAGGAAGCGATAGAAGTCCTTGCGATGAATTTTTCTTCCGGCATCTGCGGAAAGGCTCTTGCACTCGACTTCTCCTTCTACGCGGCAATTCCAGAATTTTAGGTCATATCGAGCAATACTCTCCAAATCGCTAAACTCAATCTCAAATCCTGCGTCCATTAAGCGTCGTGCTGTTTCGAATTCTAAATACAAGCCTGAGAACCCGTTTTCTGCTTTCATCGAGTCTCTGATGCGCCCTTCAAGAACTGGCTTCGCTGCGGCAGTTAGCCTTTTGTGGACCTCCACAATCATTTGGGCGAAGTGCAGCGATGCCAAATCATCCAAAGCCAAGGTGTCATGTTCCAGTCGTCCCGCAGTCTCAATGAACACGAGCTGTTGACTCAGCGACAGTTCAAGCCAGTGATAGTCATTAACGATCTTCCCAAGCGATGGGGAGTTGATGAATTGCTCCGCTAATTGGACAGCGCGATGCTTCCATTTTTCAGGGCCTGCCAATGACAGGAAATCAATAGCAGAAGCTGCAAGCGAAGCAAGATCGTCCGCGAGAGGAAACATCATCAGCGAGTCACCGTTGAAGCACGTGGATTTGGACAGTTTACATCTGCTAATGATCTGAGACGTTACCGAGTCGCCCCTTAGACATCCTGCCACTGCCGAAGCGGTCTACCATTGACAGCTAGAATATGGCATATTGACCCGTTTTTGATTTACGCAACTGAGGTGTTCTGAACTTCTGAGACTCCCGTCTGGCTGAAATCAATTAGAACATGGCCCGATTGGGGAATCGCGCGCCAGAATTCTTGCTGAATAGATTTTGGGGATTGGAGCGCTCACTTGACATTCGCGATGCTGATTACATGATTCAGAGGCGGCTTACAGAAAACAACTTTCTTGGCCAAGAACCGCCTCGCCTGGGAACCGTGGCTGGAGCATGAAACAGTTTTCGTGGTCGATCTGGGAGTCCTCTTCTCCGATGGAGTTTTGAGCTAGCACTGTCAGGTAAAATGCATCCGTGGCTCTGATCCTGCATTTAACAGATCTCCATCTGGGCAGCGCTGGTTTAGATCCGTTGGGCGACTACAAATCGGACTTCGTACCGGTCTCGGAGCGCGTGACGCGCCACGGGGTTTTCGCCTCGACGCTATCAGCTTTGTCTCGCTATCTCATTGAAACCGATTGCACAATCGACGCACTTTTGATTTCCGGTGATGTTACATATGCAAACGGTATCGAGGGCTTCCAAGCCCTAGCTGCCACATTGGAGGAGTTGGGAGATCGATTGCCTCCGCCCGAACGTATTGTCGTGGTACCAGGAAATCACGATGTTAAATGGGGCACAGCGCCGAGTTCACCGGAACGCTATGAAAACTTTTTAACTTACGTTCGGCGCCGCGGTTATGTGACCCCTGTGTTAGAGGGGATAGATCTCCATGCACCACCGCCCGAACGACACCAACTCCTGCTTGACGGAGGAAAGGTTCAAATCGTACCGCTAAATTCCTCGAACTATTGTGGTGTCGTTGCTCCGTTCAAGTACCTTGCGGACAATCAGTGGAAGGCGATTGAGGCAAGCTCAAGCGTTCCCAATCTGCCCTTGCTGACGAAAGAGATCAATTCTCTTCGATCCTACGATGCTGCCCGCTTAAGTCCGCAACAGCTTCAGGCTGTAAGCACCATGATCGAATCAGCTAGACCTGCCGAGAAGGCAGGCACAATCCGAGTCGCCTTGCTACATCACCACCTATTACCGGTCTCGACCAGCGAAGAGGTCAAGCCATTTGAATCTATTGTGAATCTGGGTGCTCTTCGAAATTTTCTTGTGGCCAATGAATTCAATGTCGTATTGCACGGTCATAAACATACTGGCAACGCTTTTTGGGACACGATGACACCATTCGCACCAACCGGAACAGAACCTTCCGGACGAATCTTGGTGATCTCCGGGTCAACTATTGGCGCCACGGACGCGCCAAAGGCGGAGGTTTGTCGGCTGTTGCGATTCGATACGACGACCACGGCACCGCGATTGACGGTAATCCGCGTACCTGCCGTCGAACCGGGCGGACGCATTCGGAAAATGGATAGCGTTTCATTCCCACTATGGGACGACTCAAGTGCATCGAGTCGAGACTCTGCGGATCCGAAGATAATTTCAGGAGACTCATTGGATGTCGTGTACGATCGCATCCTTGCATTTTTCGAAGGTCGAACAGAACGCGACGCGACTCAGAACTTGCTTTGCGAAATCCTAAGCCCCCCGACCGACGGCACACTGCCGAAGAACTACCCAGAGATACCTGGCCGAGATGGGGCTCAACGAGAGGACTGGCTCCGGCAGCTTATCAGATGGTGGCAACGGCCAGGCACTACACTCGACAGTTCGGTTGGCTTTACTCACGGTCAACGCATCTATAGGCTAAACGGGCAGGAAAACGACCAATTGAAGATCGCCGTTGAGGCGATAAAACAAAAAATCGATACGAGTCGCGCCATCATTAGCCTGGTAGGACCTGGCTCTGACAATTGGAGCTCGAAAGACGAGGCGCCATCCTTCTGCTCAGTGCAATTCTTAGTTGCCCATCACGGCAACGAATTGCACCTCAATTGCCTAGCATATTTTCGTAAACAGGAGATGCGCTACTGGTGGCCAGTGAACATCGGTGAGCTCGTTCTCCTTCAGCATCAGGCCCTGGAGAAGTTGCGATTGAAATACCATGACCTTTTGCAGGGCTCCATCATCACCGTTTCCGCAATAGCGGTGGCAAGCGACTCGGTTCCCAAGGTTGCCGTGCCCATTGTCGATCGCCTTCTGGACGAAGACCCGGATGTGCTCTGGCAACTCGCTTATTCATTAGTCTGGCCAGGGTACCCACAACGCGACCGAATTGAGAAAAAGTGGGCTGAATTGCTCGACAATTTGATACCCCCGATCAAACCAGATCTGGACGGAGTACCAGTTGCGATTAAAGGGTTAGAAGAATTAATTAAAGATGTGGATCGTTTCGGCCGTCTCCATTCCGGCGGTCCGATACAAGAGGTCCGAGACGAGCTAAACACGCTGCTTCAAACTAATCGGTCATACGCGACCGACACCAGAACCGACATAGAGCAGCCCCGGCATGACACGTGGAAAAGGGACTGTGAGCATATCGTCGGCAGACTGAGGACTGCGATTCAGCGTTGCTTAAAGTCGTGACATCCCAGTTTGCGATCCATCTCCCACGCGGGCGTGTGCATCGCTGCTTTAACATCTTCAATTGTAAGCAGTTGCAAAATGAATACGACCGATTATCTTCAGCACCTCATTCAAATGCTCGTCGCCTTGCCCAAAGAAACAGAATGGGTCGAGTTCAAGGAGAACAATGCAAATCCTGAGGAGATAGGTGAGTACCTTTCCGCAATCTCCAATTCCGCGGCGTTAGCGGGAAAGGACCATGGCTACGTCGTTTGGGGTGTTCGCAATGGAGACCACCAAATCGTCGGAACCACATTCAGGGGTTCAGAAGAGAAGGTAAAGGGACAAGAGATCGAGAATTGGTTGGCCGTCGGGCTCCGGCCCTCGATTAATTTCAAAATCCACGAAGGGACGGTTGCCGGGCGACAAGTCGTCCTCTTTGAGATACCGGCGGCGGCACATACTCCCGTCCGATTTGGCGACTTCGAATACATCAGGGTCGGATCCTACAAGAAGAAGCTCAGAGACCATCCGGAGAAGGAACGGCAACTGTGGACCATTCTGAGTTCCAGTTCGTTTGAGAACGAGATTGCTCATGGCGGAGCTCTGCTGGCTGATGTCATTGCGCTCCTCGATCACCGCTCGTTCTTCAGTTTGCTTGGACAGCAGCAGCCTCCGACGACCGAGGCTATTGTTCAAAGATTTGCGGAAGAGGATCTTCTTGTGCCTCGCAATGATGGGCGTTTCGATATACGGAATGTTGCTGCGATCCTTTTCGCACGGGACCTGTCTGCATTCAGTCGGCTTGGGCGAAAAGCCGTTCGAATCGTCACATACGACGGCGTCGGACGCACGAGTGCTCTCCGCGAAAGGACGGAGGCGGCCGGATACGCCGCCGCCTTTCAGCCACTACTCGAGTACATCGATACACAGATTCCTCGACGCGAAAAAGTCGAGCATGGCCTTCGAACTGACTTGCGAACATACCCGGAGGATACGATTCGAGAACCTCTTGGAAACGCTCTGATCCACCAAGACTTCTTGATGACTGGTGTGGGCCCCCTCGTGGAGCTGTTCGCCGACCGAATCGAAATAACAAGCCCTGGTGCTCCCCTAGTGCCGCCGGATCGATTTCTGGATGCACCGCCGCGCTCGCGCAACGAAATACTGGCTGGATTGATGCGACGAATGCGGATCTGCGAGGAGCGCGGAAGCGGTATCGACAAAGTTGTCCATGCTGCCGAGAAATCGCTCCTTCCAGCGCCGGACTTTCGCGTTGTGACTGACCACCTTCGGGTGACAATCTATGCGCTCCGTTCTTATAACGAGATGACGAAAGAGGAACGGCTAAGAGCTACCTACCAGCATGCGAGCCTGCAGTGGGTATCGAATTATCGAATGACAAACTCCTCTCTTCGAAAGCGGTTTGGAATCTCGGAGGAGAATAGCGCGATGGTTTCTCGACTCATGGCGGATGCGCTGGATGCCCGCCTGATCAAACCCTTTGATCCAAAGAGTACATCGAGAAAACAGTCCCAATACGTGCCATTCTGGGCCTGAGCACTATTTGACGGCTATTTGACTGAGGAAGTCTTCCTATTTAGTAAATCATTATTATTCAATACTCTATGGCTCGACTTCTATTTGACTGCGTTTTTTGCTGTTGACAGCCATTCCAACAGTTGGTAAGATTTTATTACTCTACGTAGGAGAATCTTACCGTGGACGAAGCCGCCGTTTTACAGCAACTGAAGAAGCTCCATCGAGAAATTGAGGCTGACGCGGGAAAGGACCCATCGGTCGTCAATGACGATGTGTTGCCGCTTGATGGACTCGGCGGATTCGACAGCGTCCTGATTCCCAACATCATCCGTGGGCTCGCCAGAGAAATGAAAGTGAGTCTCCAAAAAGGGGTGCGTCTGCGGAATCCATACATCGATTCGAATAAGAAGAAGTTAAAACTTCGCGACGTAGCGAAGCGTTTCTGTGAACTCTATGGAGGAAAAGCGAAATGAGCACGGACGACCCAAAACGCCAGATCATAGCCTCACGCCTCAAGGAAGCCCGCAAACTCGCGGGTCTTTCTCAGGGTCAGGTTGCTAAGATGCTTGGTTTGCAGCGCCCCTCCATCTCAGAAATGGAGGCCGGTAATCGAGCCGTGGCCGCGGAAGAACTGAGCAAGCTTGCGGACGTATTTGACGTAAGTGTCGGGTGGCTCCTGGGTGGAGGCTCAGAGAGACTTGACGAACACGACGATCGACTTCACCTTGCCGCCCGCGAACTTCAGAAATTGAAGCCAAAGGACCTCAACCGGCTCCTGACCATCTTAGCGTCGATGCGGGACCAGGAGACAAAGTCTTGAGCCGCACCGAACTTGCCAAGCAGGCGCTCGAAAAATCGCTCGAGATTCGGGAAGAATACGGCTACGACTTCCGCTCACCGCTCTGCGTTTATGAACTCGCCCAGAAGGCCAGAGTAGCCGTGCGATTCATCGATGATGTGAGCATGGAGGGCGTCTATGCTGCACTCGCCAAACCAAAGATTCTGATTTCCTCTCTTCGGCCGGCCGGTCGCCGGGTATTCACATGTGCCCATGAACTTGCCCATCATTTCTTTGGCCATGGCTCGACGATCGATGAACTGCGAGACGAAGCTGAGTCTGGTCAGTTTCAGCCAAACGAATTCCTCGCGAATGCCTTCGCCGGATTCCTGCTGATGCCCGCACAGGGTGTGAAGCGTGCCTTCTCGTTGCGCAGGCAGGAGATAGGGACCGCAACACCGGAACAGGTCTATGGTGTTGCATGCTCTTTCGGTGTCGGATACGAAACGCTCATTGGGCACCTCGAATATTCACTCAAGCTACTCACTACCAACCGCGCGACGATACTTAGAAAAACGAAACTTCCAAAGCTTCGTGCGCGAATCCTGAACTCTAGCATTTCGGGCCATCTCGTCGTCGTCGATCGGGCATATCTGCTTGCTACTGTCGACGCAGAGGCGGGTAATAGTACGGAGCCAGGAAATCTCCTCTTGTTACCCGAGGGTGCCACAGCGCACGGCGATCAGATCGAGCTAATTGAGCGAAATGCCAATGGCACACTCTACCGGGCGGTCCGACCCGGCCTCGTGCGCGCCACACTCCCATCGAACGACTGGGGCGTTATCGTGCGTGTGTCTCGCTACCAGTATGCAGGTTTGGCGCAATACCGCCACCTTGAGGAGACTTCTGATGACTAAACCCATACTTATCGACCGCCCCAACGTGTCGCTCGCCTGGGCTGAGGCGTTTTCGCTGATTAACATCGCGCCCAAGCATCGACTCATGCCCCTAATCCTCAGCTTCGAAGGCTTTGCGAACGGCGATGTTATCGAGGACGCTGCAATCCGAGCTGCTCTCGATGCAGCATTATCCGCATCCGAGATGCAGAAAGTCCAAACCGTAGCGAACACGATTTTTCCCCAGGCCTTGTGGCGAGTAGCTAAAGGTGATCGACAGACACTCTATGCCAGTTATCTTGAGAACCTGCCGGAATATGTCGCAATGGAACCCCAAAAAAATGGTCGGGGCCTCTATTTTGGCCGACTAATCGCTTACGACATCAATCCTAAGGACGGTGAGAGGCTCCCACATATCCCGGACGGAGCCATTCCGGAGAACGGTAACCAGCTTGAGTTTCTGATTCAGCGCTGCAAGAAAGGTGTGCGGGCATCAGCATTCCAAGCCTCCTTGTTCGATCCAGCAAGAGACCATCTCTCGACGCCGTATTTGGGATTTCCGTGCCTGCAACATGTAACATTTGTCCCCGACTTTCACGATGGCACCGTGGGCCTCAATGCCTTCTATGCAACACAGCAGTTGTTCGAGAAGGGATACGGCAACTATCTCGGCCTTGCTCGGCTCGGGCTATTTTTCGCAAGTCAAACTGGCTTGAGATTTACCCGTGTTACCTGCTTCGCTGGAGTCGAGAAGATCGATTCAGACTCCAAGCCAAAACTAGGCACAACACTTGACACGGTCGCTCAGGCCTGCAGCGAAGCCTTGGAGGTTGCAGGCGCCGTGGGAGCACTGCCCTGATGGTGCATCGCATGCTGTCAAGTCGACTATTCGTGATTGAAGGGCCAGACGGTGTAGGAAAATCAACCCTATCCAGCGCGCTCGCAGGTTACCTCAGGGAACGCGGTCACGAGCTACTTCACCTGTCGCTTCCCGGTAGACTTCCGGGTTCGCTCGGTGACCTTATCTACCGTGTGCACCATGATGAAGGTTCCGTGCGAATTGAGGACATATCTCCGCTTGCGAAGCAGGCACTACATGTGGCTGCGCACATCGATGCGATCGAACGACAGATTCTTCCCGCGCTCAGGCACGGACAAACAGTGCTGCTGGACCGCTATTGGTGGTCCGCGTGGGTGTACGGAATAGTCGCCGGCTGCAATCGCAACCAACTACGCGCGCTCATCGATGCGGAGCGCGCGGCGTGGGGGAAGGTGCAACCGACAATTGCAATCCTCCTTAGACGTCCCGCACCAATTAACCGGAACGATGCTCTTCCATACTGGCGGCAACTCGTCATGGAGTACGAACGTCTTGCAGACCGTGAGAATCGTCACCACCCAGTAAGCATCATTGATAATACTTGCGATGAAGCGACAACATTGTTAGCTCTACAAGAGGCGATAGCGTCGTTCGCAGAGGCGCCTTCGCAGAAGCAAATTGCGATTGTGCCTGTAGAAGCACCTCGGCACCCGTACCTTGCTGATTCGAGTCACATTCTTCCACTTAAACCATCAGTAGTCTACGACACATATTGGCGGTTCGCGGCTGAGAGGCAGGAGGTCTTTTTTCGTCGTTTATCGGCGCATCCCGCCCCGTGGACGGCTGATCCGATTCTCGCAGAGTACAAATTCACAAACGCCTACCGCGCCTCTGATCGCGTTAGCCAATACCTCATTCGTGACATCATTTATGGGGAGGGTCGGCCAACCTCCGTGGAGGAAGTGTTCTTCCGGATCATGCTCTTCAAGCTGTTTAACAAGATCGAGACATGGATCGAACTCGAACAAACTCTCGGACCGTTGACGTATGAAGACTATTGCTTCCAGCATTATGACAATGTGTTGACGCGCGCGATGGGAAAAGGGACTTCAATCTATTCGGCGGCCTACATCATGCCATCAGGCAGTGGAGATTTTGTTCACCCCAGAAAACACCAGAACCATTTAGGTCTTTTGGAACGCATGCTGGCCGACTCCGTTCCTCAGCGGCTGTCGGACTGTCGGAACATGCAGCGTGCGTTTGAGCTCTTGAAATCCTACCCGGGTCTCGGGGATTTTCTCGCCTATCAATATGTGACTGATATCAACTACAGCGAGATCACTGATTTCAGCGAAGCGGAGTTTGTCGTTCCTGGTCCGGGGGCACTCGATGGCCTCAAAAAGTGTTTTCTCGATCGCGGAGGGCTGAATGAACCAGAGCTCATCAAGTTCATGATGGAACGCCAAGAGCAGGAATTCGACCGGTTGGGCCTCATTTTTAGGTCGCTCTGGGGCCGTCCACTTCAGCTTATCGACTGCCAGAATCTATTCTGTGAGGTTGACAAGTACGCTCGCGTCAAACATCCAGAAATAGCGGGAGTCTCGGGGCGCTCGCGAATTAAGCAACGTTTCAGCCCGAAACCATCATTTATTACACCGTGGTATCCGCCAAAGTGGGGACTCAACGAAGCGATCCGTGCGTCACAGGGCGAACCGCGAAGTGACTTCTCGCACTTGTTCTGAGACGAGGTGACAATGCGACTGGAGGAGTATCAGCAAATAGCACATCGGACGGAAGCGGAAGTCCGAACAGCCGGCTCTGACATGGTTGTTCCGATCTTGGGCTTAGCTGGCGAAACAGGCGAACTGCTCAATGAGTATAAGAAGAAACTACGTGACGGGGACGCACACGAACACTTCACCGATCGCGTGGCCGAGGAACTAGGGGACATCCTCTGGTACGTGGCGGCAACAGCAACGAAGTTTGGGCTCGATCTCGAAGACATCGCCGAACGCAATATCAGGAAGACTCAGGCGCGATGGGGTAGACGCGATCAAGGTACCCTTCTCCCAGCGTGGGCGTTCGATGCAAGATGTGAAGAGAGCGAACGACTGCCACGCCAGTTTGTTGCTGATTTTCGGCCGCTCGTTGAGAACGGAGCACCCAAGATGGGTGTTTTCATCGACGCGGTTCAGGTGGGTGATCCTCTGACGGACAACTCCCATGAACCGGACGGTTATCGGTTCCACGACGTCTTCCACCTTGCGTGCACGGCCGTACTGGGCTGGTCCCCGGTTGTGAGAAGGTTCCTTGGTAAGAAGCGGCGTAGCCAGCCGAAACTCGATGAGGTCGAAGACGGTGGGCGAGCAATTGCGATTGAAGAAGGAGTGTCCGCATTGGTATTCGCCTATGCTAAGGACCATAAGCAGTTCGAGGGCATAGCCCATGTGGACTATGATCTCTTAAAAGCGATTCGGATCATGACGTCGAGCCTTGAAGTATCCGTTTGTACGACCGGAGAATGGGAGCGCGCAATTTTGTCTGCCTACACAGTGTGGCGTCGCCTGCAAATAGACAATGGTGGAAAAGTGGCTCTAGATCTAGACAGGGCCTCGATCACATATATCGGTCTATAGCGCTCCTACAGCAATGGCGCTCGCTACGCTCATGTGAGCGTCATGACTGATGCTCAGGAGAATCGCCGAGACACCTGACGTTTTCGCAATATCAGCTGCCCCTCCCGACAGATGAACGGTTGGCGCTCCGGCTCCAGTTGATAAGATCTCGACATCCTGCCACGACACTTCATTGTCAAATCCGCACCCGAGTGCTTTAACAACAGCCTCCTTGGCCGCGACCCGGCCAGCGACGACGGGCGGCTGAGATGCACGTTCAGCGAGTTCATCGAGTTCACGCTCTGTGAACCACCCCAAGAGGAAATCCTCGTTCTTCAATAGCAAAGGCGCTACCCTCTGAGCGTCGACAAGGTCAATCCCATGCCCGATAATCTTCATGCCGTCTCTCGCTCGATTCTCGTCGAGCACAATTGCTTGTTTCTAGGATCTTTCGCATTCACCGACTGGATCCTTCACACCGAGTTCGCCACCGCGACCAAAGCAATCGGAGCGCCGAATTAGTGCATCGATCAGTGCATTCCTGAATTTCGTGTTTCAACCCGCGCCGCCGTGCCGAGTCAGCCGCGGCTGTTAGGACAGCGTTCTCGTAAGCGCTTGGCGCATCATTGCTAAATGCAACTGCCCTAAACTCGTTCGTCGAGAGAACTGGCGACGCAAGTTTGTCAAGGCGCTGCATGACACCTGGGAATATCTTTTCCCAAGTGACGCGATCAAGAGCGTACGAATCGGAACTTCGTGGAATAACTACGGGGAGGCTAGAACGTATTGCTGCCAGATCTCTCGTGTAGATGTGCATGCTATCACTGATTTGAACGTAGGACCCCGGATCCACTCCAAGCCATCCACTCAGAATTTCCTGCAATACCGTGAATTGGACTATATTGTGGGGAACTCCCAAAAACAGATCACTGCTTCGAATAACTTGCAGCCATTGGAGCCGCCCGTTACGAAGCTTGGGAAATGCGAGAACATTACAAGGAATGTCTGGATCAACGGGGGACCCATCTTCGCGCGGCATGTCGATTGCCGAGTTCCAAATCTGTAATACGCATTGGCGAGTGTCGGACGCGGCGAGCAGAGCCCGATAAACCCTATCAAGCTGGTCGAACCCCAACTGATGTCGAAGCCGATATCCGTAAGCACCGTGGTAGTTAGCCCCGTCGCCGCAGTAGTTCCGCAGCCGCGGGTTCCAATATGTCGGAAGCGCCGAGTCGCGACGGCCTGCGGCAATCCAGAAGGCCTCGACCAAGGCAAACGCGGGATTCATCGGCGGAGTTCGGCTAATTACCCATCTCTGAGATGGGTCTTCAATCTCCAACGCAACGTGCAGGAGTTCTCTGGTTTCGCCGCCGCGGCTCGGTTGCGTCAGGGCATCTGTTGAGCCCAGCAAGAGATCCGCGACCCGCCTCCATGCCTCGTCCGCAGAGTTGCCAATGATTATGTGCATCGAGGGGTCTTCCAATCTCGATTCCGTAAACGATCGTGACGGAAAAACCAGACGCCTTCCTTCGAACTTCACTTCGGCGAGTACATAACGCCCGATCTAACCGTTATTGCCGCGACGGTAGCAGGACCTTCAAAACCGAGCATTGGCCCGTTTTGCCATTCGCGAGCTTCGACGTTACTTGCGTCAATCGCGATTCAATGGACTTCGAGTACGCGAGCAGGTCAAGTTTACCAACATCCTCGATTGGAGATTCTAGTAATATGCCGAACCTGCGTGAAGGGCGAGCGCTCGGCCCCTTTCCGCCGCTGGTGGCACACAGGAGGCACACTGAGCCGATCCCAAACGGGGTATTCATCGGTGATTTAGTGTGAGGATGGCTTGTCGGCCGTCAGCCGTCAATCCTCGTTGATCCTTTCTCTTCATTGCACCACCAATGAGTTGCTTGAATGTTGTCCGGATGATCATCTCTCCATGCTCCTCCCATACCTTTCGGATCCCTGTGGTCCGGCACGATATCGTTGTAATCTGTGAAGTCTTGGTGGCAGATGGCGCAGATCCCGCCCTGCTGGACAATCTTTCGGTTCAGAAGTTTCCGCATTTCTGCGGGTGATCGGAGTTCCCGATATCCACGCGGGTGATGCGAATCTTCAATTCGTTGAACTCCAAGCCTGATCAGCCTGGGTCTGGGCATGAGTTCCCGCCCACAGCACGATGTTGATCTGTGAATCGGGCAGTATTCGTTGGGACGCAGTCTCATGGCGGTTCTCCTGCAGTGCCTGGTTTGAATTGGCGGGGCCGTTCGGCTCGGTGTCGGCCGAAGGAAAAGCCGGAAGGGATCTAACCGTCCACGTTTTCCACAATTCCATTCACAGATATTTCGTTTTCACGCCGAGAATTGCGTTGACACCGATGAAGCGACTGTTTACTTTGGCTGGCGTCGACGGCTGAAAGGATTGGCGAAATAAACCTTGCCACTCCGAAGTAGGCTGAGTGATCTGCTCGGCGGGGCGACCTGACGAGCAACCAGACCCGAAAAAACCGACTGGTTCTGCGAGGAGCAGTTGGGGTTTGGAACTGCGAAAGCAGTGATCGCATCAAGGGCTGCGACGGTGCATGCATCCACGCGGTTGGCTCCCTCGCAGGAGCTGATGGCTGGAGCATAACCAATGTCGCAGCCTTTCCTATTTCCCGGGATGCAGGTTCGCCCTTTTCCTCGGGTTTGTCCGATCTCCGTTGAAAAGAAAGTTTCGTGAGCGGATCTGACATCGCCCTCGCACTCTTCGCAGTTTTCAACACAAATTGTGGATAAACTCGTTAGAGATCCCCTCGACACCCCTTCCCGCAAGGCTTTGACCTGTTTGCACCAACTCATGGGCGGCGAGCTATTCGGCTAAAATTGCTATGCGATGCCAGTGGCGATTGAGCTGCAGAATCTCGGTGATGCTCAGTTATGCAGAGAAATTGTTGCGAGTATCGAACATGCACTCGGCGACAAACGCGGAGAGTGGCGGGTGTCGATCGCCGGATCGCGAGCCAGTGAGAATTGGGAACTGCGAGTGGAAGGGCTCAACGGCTTTGAACGGACGTATACTTTGGCGGGCGCTGCTGGCGAGCATCAACCTGAGGCAATTCGCAGACTGATTCTGCAGTTGGTACCGACCCGATCTTCTTGAGCCGCTGCTCTTGTTTTGCAGCACCAGACCGAACACGAAATGAGTACCCTTCAACAGGTCCGCCTTCGAGCCCGAGAACCGCAAATGCGCCACGTTCCAAATGCGAAACACCGTCTCGACGACCATATCCGGCGAGCCTTAAACAAGATCAAAAAGCCAGGCACAGCTAAAGAAATCACAGAGTTGCTCAATCGCGACCTCGGCCCCGGAGACCAGCCTTTTCAGGTGAGGGACGTTGCCGCCTGGTTGCACAACTCCGAGGAAAACGTACTCTGTTTGTATTGGCTGGGAAATCGGCCGCGCAGGTAACATCTTGGCCATTCTCGATGTCCTGGTCATGACCTCAAGGGGTACGATCGAGACGGATGCGACATTTTTTGATGACCGCTCATGTCGTGCGCCAGGTCGTCAATCTATGAGCAGCCGCTCGTGCTGCCACAGGTCATACACCGATAGCAGGAACCGTTCCTCACCATCAGGGAACCGCAGAATTGGCACGGAGGCGCGTCTCCCAACTCAACGACCTGCCCCAAGCCCTCGACCATGCTGGTCACCTCACGCTGCGGTTGAGCCGGCTTGGGCAATTCAAACAGAAGTCCCTGCTCCCCTTTCAGGAAGCGCAGCTCAAGCCAGCGGAATAAATAATCCATCATGGACTTGGCGTAGCCAATCTTCGGATTGCCCGACCACCCGCTTGGCTCAAACCGCGTGTGGCTGAACTTATCGCACAGGACGCGCAACGGGACGCCGTACTGCAGGGCCAGCGACACTGCAGTTGCGAAAGAATCCATGAGTCCGGAAACCGTGGAGCCCTCCTTCGCCATTCTGATGAATAGTTCGCCTGGCAGACCATCCTCGTATAAACCGACAGTGACATAGCCTTCCTGCCCGCCCACAGAGAAGTGATGGGTCAGGCTGTGGCGCTCGTCCGGCAGCCGTCGCCTCACTACCTGGGGGCTGTCCGCGTGCCCAACACGCGCACCGTTTGCGTCTCCTGACCCGTTGCTCCCTGCATCCTTACTTGCCTTCTGA
>Ga0335078_10004434_pt1 | contig 20819 bp, 9 predicted proteins | sample Lox_Sample_32_FD_206711 | JGI IMG/M metagenome (GOLD analysis project Ga0335078, IMG submission 206711) | Soil microbial communities from Loxahatchee National Wildlife Refuge, Florida, United States - Lox_Sample_3.2 | ecosystem: Environmental > Terrestrial > Soil > Wetlands | place: USA: Florida...
GGCGGCCTCGCCACGATTCACGATGGCTACGCGTTGGAATTCGTGTTCCATAAAGTCCTCCGATCAATCGATCGTCAGGACAACTGAATTCTGTTCTTCATGCGGCCACGGCGTTCAGTAACATCGCCGCCTTTAAGGCCTTCAACCGCTCGGCATCCACTGCGTTAGCAACCGCTACCGTGCGGTAGCCGCTAAGCTGCAGATAGCGGTTTCCCTTCATATCCACAACCTCGGCATGGAAGCTTCCTTCATCTGCATCGGGAGTGACCACAGCAAATAAGGCGGTTTCGGTGGCCTCCGGCATGCCGTACAAACGCACTTTGTGGATGTGGAGTGGCAGACCCATGCGGCCTTGCACACCCATTTCCCAGAGGCCGGCAGTCTGGAAGCAAAGCTCAATCAGCCGCGGCGCGACGACGGTCGGCAGCTGGGATGGGTGGTGATTGTGCGGCAGGCTTTCGGCCATCAAGCCCACCATTTGTTTTCCATCCCACCACGCCCGCCGGACAACTTGGTATGCCGGTCCGTGGAAATAAAGTGGATAGATGTCGGCGGCTTCGATGATATGTCCGCCCGGCTTGCCTAGCGGCGTCGTCGTCACAGCTTCAGCCGGGTGTTTGGTCAGCCGCACCCGAGCGGTGAAATGGGTTGTCACTTGAGGTTCCGTCTGAGCCGGCAGCGACCGGCTCCCGGTCAAACGGCAGTCTGCCAGCAAGGTGTCGTCCTGTGGATGGGTGACGGTCTCGATCGTGAGCGTGCGCGGCTCGTTACGATAGAACTTGAACGGCGCCAGGAAATTCACGTCTTCGATCGCTGCAACATGCCAATCAGGTAACCAGCACACCGCAGCTTCGGCAAACGCCTCGATGCCCATAACCCCGGGCAGCACCGGTGTGCTGTCAATTTGATGATCGCGCAGGAATGGTTGAGTCGCAGGGTCCAGCGTGGTCTCGATCTTGAGGCCGCTCTGCAGGCTCATGCCGGACAGCCCGCCGATCATAACTCCTGGCCGCAACGGCTTTTTCCCGGGGGTTGACGTGTCCAGCCCGCCGGTGGCGTCCCACTCATTCAGCAGGACCCCGAGGCGTTGTCCGATCACGATTTCACCCCTGGTGCCGCCCGTCGTGAGCTCCCGGCGAATCAGGGGAATGCCCGCTTCGGGCGGCAGCATGTCGATGCCTGCCACTTCCATCATTCTTGGAATCGATCCGCGGGTGGCCATACCGATGCCACCCCATGCCGTCCAGTCAATGACCATGCCGCGCGTGCCCGGACGGGTAGCGCGGAAGCTCGAAGTGATCTTGCACAACAGATCGTTGGCAGAGCTGTAATCGGTCTGTCCGGCGTTGCCGAAGCGTCCTGCAATCGAGCTGAATGCCACTGTCGCTCCCAGAGGCATATCGCCGATGGCGTGGAGAAGATTGAACCAGCCATCACTCTTCACGTCGAAGACCAGATCGAATTCACCCGCATCCTTGTCCGGCAGGAAGTGGCTGCGCTCGATGCCGGCAGCGTGCAACAGGACGTCGATGCGCCCGCTGCGCTCTCGCACCTGTTTAATAATCGCCGCCACGCCGTCCGCATCCGTGAGGTTGACGCTGAAGTAGTGAGCCGTTCCGCCGGCCGCGCGCACGGCCTCGATGGAGTTGTTCGCTGCTCGGGCTCGCTCGAGAGCTGCCAACTCCTTCTCAACCAGGGCCGGCGTCGCGCGCTCGCCGCGCGCCTGTATGCGTGCGAACAGATCACGCTTGAGGCCGTCCTTGTCGGTCACAAAGCGGTTAAGATCGGGGTGGTTGGGATCGGGTTCCGGCACCAGATCCAGCAAATAGAACGTCCCACCAGAGGCGGTCGCCAAATCGGCAGTGATGGCCGATACGATACTCCCAGCCGCTCCGGTGACCAGAAAGACGGTGTTGCTGTCCAGCGTCAGACCGGGCTTGCCATCGCTGGCGAGTTGCTCTTGCAGCCCAACCGTCCAGCGCTGCCCATCTTTGTAACCGATTTCGACGGCACCCGGATCGCGCAGGGTTTCGCCAATCAGCAGGTCCGCGATCTCTGACCTCGTTCGGCCCGCTTCAAAGTCAACCGCCTTGACCAGCGCGTCCATGCGCTCTCGCTTATAAGTTTTGGTGAAGCCCACGACCGAGCCACCCAACGGCGCCGTCGCACCGGCCTCATCGTAGCCGTGCTGCCCGCCCAATCGGGTTGCCGACACCAGAAACGTGCCCGGCGCCGCAATCTGCTCGTACAGAATGCGCATGGTTACATACAGCGCTTTCACACGGACACGTAAAGCCTCATGCCAACCGGCCAGGTCCATGTCCTTGATATCTCCCTCGTCTTCGAGCGCAGGCAGCCAGTAAACTCCGTGTATCGAACCGCCAGCCAGCCAAGTCTTGATGCGCTGTTCCAACGTGGCCACATCCGCCGTGTCTTCAATACGCAGCACTTCGACGCCTAAGGCCTCAAGCCGCTCCGACAGTGCGACCGCCACTTCGGACCCTCCCGGCATGAGGACCACGCGCCGGCCAGATCCCAGCGTCACACCCGTTAGCTTGCACATGCCGAGCGGCGGTCGCAGGTTGGGAACAGGCACGCGGCGAGGAATACGGTTGGCGGCGTCAAAACTGGCGGGGATCGGCCGCGCAGTCGTCGCAGCCGGCCTCGCATCCGAAGATACGGACACTGCCGGCTTTTTCTGCGCCGGGTCTGGCGTTTCTTGCGTGGCGGAAGAGCCAGCGGGTGCATTGGCAGCGCCGGACTGCCGTTCGCGGGCGAAATTGATCACGTGAGCCAGGGTTGGGAAGTTGCGCAGCTTGAGGTTCTCATCGCGTGGAATGTTGTAAGCCGCGCGTACGGCTGCGAACATCTCCGCCTGTTTGACGGTATCGATACCCAGGTCTGCTTCCAGATCGAGATCCAGGTCCAACATGTCTTTGGGGTAGCCTGACTTCTCGGCCACGATGTCCAGTACTTTTTCTTTAATTGCATCGTCCGCCGCCGTTTGGGCCGCAGGTGCAGGTGGTGTGGGCACAGTGGGCTCGCCGATAGTTGGTGAAGATGGAGTCGCGGGCACGCCCGCCAGATCTGGACGCTTCTCAAACACGAACCGAATCACGTGCGCCAACGTGGGATAGTCACGCAGCTTGCGGTTCTCATCGCGCGGGATGTTGTAAATCTCGCGGATGGCGGCAAACAGTTCCGCCTGTTTTACGGTGTCGACACCAAGATCGGCTTCCAGGTCAAGGTCCAAGTCCAGCATATCTTTCGGATAGCCGGTCTTCTCCACTACGAGCGCGAGGATACGTTCTTTGACAGAGTCCCCAGTGACGATTTGTGCAGATACGGCAGTGGGCGTTGTTTTCTCCGCGACCGCGACAGCTTTTGAGACGGGGACGTCTTTCTGGGGCGCTGCCGTAGCTACGGCCAAGTCCGGGCGTTTGTCATAGACGAAACGGATGACGTGCGCCAACGTGGGGTAGTCGCGCAGCTTGCGGTTCTCATCACGCGGAATGTTGTAAATCTCGCGGATGGCGGCAAACAGTTCCGCCTGTTTTACGGTGTCGACGCCAAGATCGGCTTCCAGGTCAAGATCCAAGTCCAGCATGTCTTTCGGATAGCCGGTCTTTTCGACGACCAGAGCCAGTATTTGCTCCTTTACCCCCTCACCCCCCGCACTCGCTCTTGCCGGCTTGGACGGAGCGGGCACCGCGACCTTTTCTTCCACCTTCGCCGCAGCCGGACTGGGCGACGGTGTTGCGGCCGGTTTCGGCAAAGGGATTGGAACTGCTCCCGCCAGCTTCGCATCGCGGACTGACGTGGTTGGAGGCGGTGGTTGTAAAGTGAGAGTTGTCGCCGCTGTGAGAGACGCCTTCCTGCCTTCGGCGACTCGCGCTGCCGATCCCTGGTCCCGCACCCGCAGTGTGCGGTGCACTACCTCCAAATCAGCCGCCGGACGTCCGGCGATGCTGCCCAGCCAGTCATTCCACGCGGTGCCATCCGCAATGCGGTAGGCATAGCCGAGAGCCTTCGGGCTGGGACGAATCCCGTCTTTCGTCTTCATCCAATGCAGCAGCATCATGCTGATCTGCGAACCGAAACCAGCTCCCAGGTGTAAGGCGTACTCGACGGGGTAGATGCCGCCTTTCGACAGGTTCAACTGTCCCAACTCCGGATCAACTTCCTTGAAATTGGCGACGGGGGGCACGCAACCCGTTTCCAGCGCTTTGACCGCAACCACATCTTCAATGCCAGTAGCCATGGCGTGACCGGTGAAGCCCTTGGTGTTGGCAATCACGATGCGATCGGCGACCTCGCCAAAGACGCGGCGAAGCGCATGGATCTCGGCGGAGGCACTGCCGCCGCGCGCAGGGGTATAGGTTTCATGGGAAACAAACACCATCTGGGGTGCGATCTGCCGACGTGAAATGCCGCTGCCCGCTTCGGCCTTGGCCACCAGGTTCTCCATCACTTGGCCGATGTGTTGGACATCGAGACGCGTACCGTGGAAAGCACTGTTGCCGGTCACGGTAGATAACACTTCGCAGATGGGCCGGATTCCGCGCTCGCGTGCTGCGTCCGCGCTCTCGACCACTAGCGCTGCAGCACCCATACCGACAATCAAGCCGTGCCGCCGGCGATCGAAGGGAATGGCGGCATCGGTAACCACGTCGTCCGTTGCGGCTGCTCCGCTGGCCAGAAAGCCAGCCCCGAACCAATCCATGAGATGGTCGGAAGTGATGTCGTCGGCCGAAATGACGATCACCCGGCGGCAACGTCCGGCGTGGATCCAGTCCTCTGCCAGCGACACCGCCTGCGTGGTGGTCGCACAGGCAGAGTTGATTTGCGTGTTGGGACCGCGGGCGCCGATGAATTCAGCGAATTGCGAATGTCCCATCGACAAAGTCTTGAGCAAGAAGCGCCGTTCGAAACCATAGGGTTCTTTGTCAATGGTGGTGCGCAACTCTTCGATGCGCCGCTTTATCTCTAGCACCAGAACGGAGTGACCATTCCCTTCGACCGCGCGGCCGAGCAAGCTTTCGAGTGTGGCCAACTGCTGGCGGCGTTCGTGGTCCGCGAAATAGCGCGACATTTCATCGGCAAACGAATCGTACCCGGGGAAGGCAGAACCAAAAATCACGCCGGTATCGTCACGCAAGGACTCCGGCAATCCCCAACGATCGGGTAATTGCGTACCCTTGCTGGTGGTTTTATAGCGCATGACCAGCGGAATGCCGGCGTCGCGCAATGCGTCGATGCCTGCGGCCATTGCCAACTGCGTCACCCGGTCGAGGGCGGCGACGCGTTCCGCAGAAATTCCAAATTCCTCTTCCATATTAAAAGCGCCTCCGCGGCCGGCCAGCTTGATGACCTCCGCGACGCTGCTGATGGTCTCAAAGCTCGGTTGTCCGTTCTCGCTCTTCACCAGCCGGGTAATATGTTTCGCAAGCATGCCTTGCCGGAAGCGGGTGGGGATGGAGTCAATAAACTGATCGCCCCGCAAAAGCCGGGCGACGTTGCCATCATCGAAGATATGTTCAGTTCCGGGCAGACCTAACGCTGCTCCCGTGACCACCACCGGGGCAGCGATAGAGACGTCCTTCTTCCCGTGGTAGATCTCGTAGCCGCGATCGAGAACATCGGCGAAGAAACGGCCGAGTTCGGTGTAGCCATTGCCATTCGACCGTGCGCCGGGTGCAGTTGAGGCGCCGGTGATGGTCGCTGCCACAGGGACAGGCGTGAAGGTCTCCGCCGGTGAAGAAATCATCGTCGCCGCAGGCTCGCGCCAGACTTCGCTGGTCTCAGTGCCCAGTCCTGCCGCATAAAGGCCACACAATGCCTGGTTGAACGCCACGACGTCGCCGACTTTCGGATGATTGGTGAACAACGCGATCACATCGTTGCGGCCGCCGAGCACGTCCTCGGCAAATCCCTGCAAGGCCTTCTTCGGTCCAACTTCGACAAACATGCGCGCGCCGGCCTCGTACAAGGTGCGCAAGCCCTTAACAAATTGCACAGGAGATGCGACTTGCTGGGTGAGTATGTCCAGCATCTGCGGCACCACGCCGGGCCCGGTGGGATAAAACTCGCCGTTGGTGTTGGCCACGATAGGCAAACGGGGCGATTGAAGATGGAGGTGCTCCAAAAATTGCCGCAACGGCTTGCTGGCTCCGGCCACAATCGAGGTATGGAAGGCGTGGCTAACCGATAGCGGAGCGACCTCATACCCAGCTTTCTGGAAGGCTTCCATAGCTTGCTCAACCGCCTGGCTGGCTCCTCCAACCACCGCCTGACGGTTGCTGTTGACGTTTGCGATTACGACGTAACCGTTAATCGTCTTCAAAATGCGCTCAATTTCCTCAAGCGGAGCAAACACTGCAGCCATGCGGCCGTTGTCGTCCATGGCTACCTGGGTCATTCCGCGGCCGCGAGCGCTGACGGCTTCCAGCGAATCGACGAAGGGCAGGCCTCCGGCGGCGACCAGCGCCCCGTATTCGCCTAAACTGTGTCCCATGGTGAAGTTGGGTTTGATGCCGTAGGCGGCCAGCAACCTGGTCAAGGCCAGATCGGCAGCCAGCACAGCGGGCTGGGTAATCTCAGTTTGGCGGAGGTCATCTTCCGCCTTGGCAACGGCGTCGGCGTCGGCGTGATCAACAAAGATGTATTCGCTGAGCGGCTTGCCGAGCAAGGGTGTCATCACGCGATCGGCTTCGGCAAAGGTTTCGGCTACAATCGGCTCCGTCGCCCGCAGTGACTGCAGCATGTTCACGTATTGCGATCCCTGGCCGGTGTAAAGGAACGCGACCTTGGGTGCGGGACCTCGACCGCGGAAGATGCCTTGGGCTCGCAGGGCTTTCCACATTGCTGGCTGATTGGCCGCCAGCGCCTTGACGGCGCTGCCTGCCTTGGCTGCCAATTCTTGGGCGTTGGCGTAGTCAATGGCCACGCGCTCAGGTGCGCGCAAGTCGGCTTCCGCCGGTGCGGCAGGTGCCGGCGCCCGGCCGGCTTTGGCATCTTTCTCCACCACGCACAATCGCTCGACGAGTGCTGCTTCTGAAGCCGCACCAATTACCAGCGCTCCGCGTAAGGGAGCTTTATAAGAAGAGGAGATAGAAGTGCGTGAGACATCTTCCATTTTCATTGTCGGTTCTTTCTGTTTCGGTGGCATCTCACTGACCGCCACCGACCGCTTGCCGTTACCGTTCAGTTTGTCAGGAATGTATTCTTCGAGCACCGCGTGGAAATTGGTACCACCAAAACCAAAAGCGCTCAGGCCAGCGCGCCGCACACCATCCTCTGGCATCGTCCATGGTTTCAGCTCCGTATTTACGTAAAGGGGAGAGTGAGCGAAATCGATATCTGGATTGCGATGCTCGCAATGCACGCTCGGAGGTAGCACCCTGTCCCGAAGCGCCAGCGCGGTTTTCAGAAATCCGGCGGCGCCGGCCGCTCCTTTAAGGTGCCCGATGTTCGATTTGACCGAACCCAGCGCAATCGAGCTGGACGGAAGATGGAAACCGCCGAGCACATCGATCATGCTTTGTACTTCGACCACGTCGCCCACGCTGGTGGACGTGCCATGGCCTTCGATCAGGGTCGCAGACGCGGGCGATAGTCCCGCGTTCTGCCAGGCGCGTTCGATGGCCAATTTCTGGCCGATCGGGTTGGGCGCAGTGATGCCTTTCCCTTTACCGTCACTTGCTCCACCCATGCCGCGCAGCACCGCGTAGACCTTGTCCCCGTCTCGCTCGGCATCGGCCAGACGCTTGAGCAAAAAGATCGCGGCGCCTTCACCCATGACGAAGCCGTCGGCTCCTTCGGCGTAGGGACGAGTACCGGTCGCCGAGAGCGCGCCGATCTTGCAAAACTTGATAAACGTCGAGGCGCCCATATTACGGTCAATGCCGCCGGTGACTGCGAGGTCAAAATCGTTCTCCACCAACCCCTCGACCGCCGCACTCATGGCCGCCATCGCTGACGCGCACGCGGCGTCTACCACGTAATTGGGGCCATGAAAGTTGAAAATGTTCGCGATCCGGCCGGCGATGCAGTTCGACAATTCGCCGGGCATCGTGTCTTCGGTGACGTCGGGGATGCGCGTCGCCATCCGGTCGTGCAACTCGCGGGTGATGTTTCGGCGCAATTTCTCCGGCAGCCCGGCGAAGCTGGCGCTTTCCGCCAGTTCTTGGGCATATTCTGGAAAGTACAGGCGCAATGCGGTGAAATAATGCTTTTCCCCCGCCATCGCGTTGCCCAGGATCACCGCCGTGCGATCGGTGTTCAGCGGCCGCTTGGGGTAGCCGTAGTCGTCTAACGCTTCGCGGGTGCAGGCGATCGCCCATTTCTGCGACTCGTCCATGGCGTCGACCACACGCGGCGGCACAGCCAGGTGCCATTTCATCGGGTCCCACGCGTATTCGCGCGCCCAGCCGCCGATGGTGGAATAAGTCTTGTCCGGGGCACTATGGTCAGGATCGAAGTAGAGCGCTGGGTCCCATCGCTCCCGGTCAACCTCAGAGATGCTGTAACGACCGCCCTTCACGTTCTCCCAGAAGGCCGGGACGTTCTTGGCGTCGGGCATAATGGCTCCCATACCCACAATCGCTATGGCCCGATAAGAAGTGTTTTCCATGAGGAGCCTCCTGCAAAAATATCTTCAAACGCTATGCCGCGATTTCCATGCGCTTAGCCACGCGGCCGTACAGTACGTCTGCGATGTAATCCAAGTCCGAAATAAGCCCCGACTGCGCGCGGTGAATAGCGGGCAATCCCAAACTCGCTTCAAACCCCGTGATTTCGGCATCACTGATGCCCCCGGCTCCGGCCACCCAGCGCAGGCCTTCTTCGGCCACCTTGCACGCGGCCTCGCGGGCAAATACTCGACCAATCGCTGCCAGCGCTGTCGCATCAAAGCGCCGGTTGGCCTTTTCGTGCAGCTTGCTTTCCCCCATCAACGCGGCACGACGGGACAAGCTCCCGGCGCACTCGGCATAGGCGATCAGCTCGCCCAGGCGCAGCAGAATATGCTGATAGCGGGTCAGGCGCGCCACTCGCGCTTTTTCCATGACTTCCGCCAAGGCGTGCATGGCCAGCGCCGTAATCCCGGCGCCGACGTTGGGATGGCGGCCATGCAACTCCTCAAAGCCCTTGGCTTGCTCGTGATAATGTTGCCCGCGCGTCTTGAGGTGAGACTGCCAGCGGTCGCGGCTGATGGTCATCTCCATAATCTCGGAGGTGCCTTCATAAATCGTGGTGATGCGAACGTCGCGGCTGATCTTCTCCACCATGTATTCGTGCGTGTAGCCGTAGCCGCCCAGCGCCTGGATGCTGGCCTCGGCGGCCGCATTTCCGGCTTCGGTCGCCATGTACTTGGCGATAGCACCTTCGGTGTTCAGGCTGCCTTCGACTCCGGCGTCAATGCGCTCCGCGGTTTCCTCGATGTAGGAACGGGCTGCTTCCAGCCGCGCCACGTTGGGTACGATCAGTTTGTGGGTGTAGCCCTGCTTCTCTGAGAGTGGCGCTCCCGCCTGAATGCGCTTGGTGGAATAGGGAATCGCGCGATCGAGCGCGGCCCATCCTGCGCCCAAGCCAAACGCCGCGACCATCAGACGGGTGTAGCCGAATACGGCCTGTGCCTGATTCAGCCCCTGACCTTCCACACCGCCGAGCAGCCGCTCGGCGCCAACATAGACGTTGTCGAATGCCAGAGCCGCCGTGTTGCTAAGGCGGATGCCATGCTTATCTTCAGGCTCGTCATGGCTAAAACCCTTCGCTCCTTTTTCCACGACGAACCAACTCGGACCGCTGGGCGTGTTGGCCAGAACCGTGTAGGCATCGGCAATTCCACCGTTACTGATCCACTGCTTGTTGCCGGTGATTTTGTAGCCGATGACTTGGCCGTTCTCGATGACCCGCTCCGCCGTTGTGCGGAGCGCCCCCAGGTCGCTGCCGGCCTCCGGCTCCGTGGCGCCGTAGGCGAATAACAGTCCCTCTTCCGCGATGCGCGTCAGCCAGAGTTTCTTCTGCTCCAGAGTGGCGCCGACCGTGATCGGATCGCTGCCCAGGAAAGTCGCCAGCACCGCCGTCGCGACACCGAGATCGATGCGCGCCATTTCTTCGCAGACGCAATACACATCGAAGGCGCCGCCGCCCATACCGCCGAACTCTTCCGGAATGAACAGGAGTTGAATGCCCAGCTTGTCCGGGCTGCACATGTGCCGGACGATCTCCAGCGGGCATTCGTCGCGTTCATCAAGCTCCCGGAGCACTTCGTCCGGCAGACGTTTCTTGGCGAAATCTTTGAGCGACTTTAAACTTAGCTTCAGCGTTTTGCTGGTGATCATGGTCCGTCCTCACTTTGCTGCGACGTTGTGCATTTCGCGGACTTTGTTGGTTAACTCCGGCAAGAACTCCAGGATGTCGTCGACAATTCCGATATCTGCCACCTGAAATATGGGAGCCTTGGGATTCTTGTTGATGGCGATCAGAAACGGATTGCCCTTAATGCCGGCCAGGTGCTGGAACGCGCCACTGATACCGCATGCCAGATAGACCTTGGGCTTGACCGTCTTCCCCGAAGAGCCCACCTGGCGCGACTTCTCCATCCACTTGGCATCGACCACTGGCCGGGAGCAGCTCACCGCCGCGCCCATGGCCTCCGCCAGTTCCTCGGCGATGGCCACGTTGTCCTTTTCCTGGATGCCGCGGCCAATCGAAACCAGAATGGGGTGCTTGGTGATATCGACATCGCCCGCTTCAGCGACGACCGTCTCCAAATACCGCCGGCCTGCCGTAAGCGCACCGGCATCAGCGGACTTATCGACTACCACACCGCCCAAAGGAATGATGTTCAGCGGTTTGAACGCGCCCGGACGGATGGTGACGACGGCACCCGCTGAAACGTCACAACGAACATGGGCGCTCACCTGCCCCCCAAATTCCTGTCGGACTGCTTTGAGATCGGGGCCTTCGACGCCGTCGATTTCCACCACGTCGGAGACGAAAGCCGAATTCAATTTGATGGACAGGCCCGGTGCCAAATCGATTCCAAAATGGTCGTGAGCAACCAGCACGATGCTGTCGCTCGGCAGCACCTTGACCAGAGTTTTTCGGATCAGTTCAGCGTTGGGATAGGAAAGGGCCTCGTTGGCGATTTTCCAAATCTCGCCATAAGCGGGCCGGAGGCTCGCGCAGACTTCGTCAAGCGACACACCTGAACCGGTGACGACGGCTATGGGGGTGGCGGTCGGGTCAACCTTTCGCACCGCGGCCGCGAGTTCGAGCGCGGAATCGTCGGCCACCCCGCCTTTATGCACGATATAAGCGAAGACGCGAGCCATTATTTCAACCCTCCTTTGGCTGCCACTAACTCCAGGACTTTGTCGATGTTTTCTTCTCGGCTGCCTTGCAGCATCTCGGCTCCCTTGCCCAGAGCGGGAACAAAATAGTCGACCCGCTTCACTTTGGCTCCAGCTTCTCCAACCGCGCTGGTGCTAACTCCCAGCTCGGACACACCGAACGTTGGGATGGGCACCGACGCGACTTGCCGGATGCCTTTCATGCCAACATAGCGCGGTTCATTGATGCCGGTCTGAATCGAAAGCACACACGGCAGATCGATCTCGTTCATCTCCTTGTTCCCGCCTTCAATCTCCCGGCCGATCTTCAGCTTCTTGCCCTCGAGCACTTCGATGGAATTGACCAGCGAAGCAAAGGGATAATCCAGCATGGCCGCCAGCATTCCACCCACTTGCGCGCCGCCGTCTTCGGCTTGAACCCCGGTCAGGATCAGGTCATAGCTACCCTTGCGGACGAAGGCTTCCAGAATGGTGGCGATCCCTCTGCCGTCTGATCCGCGGAACGCATCATCGGTGATCAGCACGCCGTGGTTCGAGCCCATGGCCATCTCCCGGCGCAGGATCTCTTCGTCGTCCTCGCCGCCCACTGTGGCAACAGTCACGTTTCCACCAACGCGGGCGACGATCTGAAGCGCCTCTTCGACCGCATAGTTGTCCGCTTCATTGATCGAATAAACCAATTCGTCCCGCTCAATGTCGTTTCCCGCAGGGTTAAGTTCGATCTCGTTTTCCGAAGTGTCGGGCACTCTGCGTACGCAAACTAGAATCTCCACGTTCACCCTCCTTCAAGCTGCCTTGGGACTTTCCCGCGCGATTTGCTGATCCACCAACTCCGCCAGATCGATGGCCGTCATTTTTCCTTCCATGCCGGCGACCTTGATCGCATCTTCGATATTCACCATGCAAAACGGGCAGGCGGTCACAATCACATTGGCTCCAGCCTCCGCCGCCATCTGCACTCGCTTTACGCCCATGCGCTGCTCTTCTTTCGGTTCGTAAAACAGCATCAGTCCGCCGCCACCACAGCAGAACGAACGGTCGCGCGAACGGCTCATTTCGACTCGCTTCAAACCTGGAATCGCATCCAGCACATCGCGCGGATCGTCGTAAATCTGGTTGTGCCGCCCCAGGTAGCAGGGATCGTGGTAGGTGTACACGCTGTTTGCGTTCTCTACCGGAGCGAACTTGATCTTGCCGGCCTTCACTTCGTTCGCGATGACCTGACTAATGTGCTCGACCGGGGGCACGTCTTTGTAGTCGTGTTTCAGGGCGTTGTAGGCGTGCGGATCGGCAGTGACGATCCGCTTTACGCCAGAGGCCCTGAGGGCCTCGCTGTTGTGGTCGCGCAAAGCCATGAACAGCGTTTCTTCGCCGAACCGCCGCACTTCATGGCCGCTGTCTTTTTCGGCAGCGCCGAGAATTCCGAAGTTCGCCCCGACGTGCTTAAGGATCTTTGCCGTCGCCCGTCCAATCGCCTGCATGCGGTCATCGTAGGAAGTGATGCTGTCGACAAAATACAGAGTGTCGGTGCCATCGCCCCCTTCTACGACTTTCACATCGCAAATTTGCTGGAAGTCTTTTGTCTTGGTCCAATCGGCCTTCTTCTTTTCCATCTTGCCGTAGGGATTGCCGCGGCTTTCGAGCGCCTTCAGCGGCTTTTGCAGCGACTGCGGCACGTTCCCGTCATCGACCAGACCTCGCCGCAGATCGACGATCTTGTCGATATACTCGACCAGCAGCGGACATTCGGCTTCACAAGCTCCGCAAGTGGTGCACGACCAGATTTCGTCTGCGGAATAAAGGTTGCCGACTACCGGCATTCCATTGTTTGCGCTGCCCCAAACCGGATAGCGCTGGAAGCTGTAGTCTCGCGCCTTGATGGTGAGAAATCTTGGCGAGAGCGGCCTCCCCACCGCGTTGGCCGGGCAGTTATCGGAGCAGCGTCCGCAATCAGCGCAGGAATAGAAATCCAGCATCTGTTTCCAGGTGAAATCTTCAAATGTCTTGACTCCGAAAGATTTCACCTGATCGAGATGTTCATCGCTGACGCCCCATCTCACCGGCTTTAGAATCTCCCGGTCGAGCTTTGCGAAATAAATATTGAACAGCGACGTCTCCACGTGGAACTGGATTCCAAACGGCCGGTAGCAGAGCAAAAAGTAAAAAGTCACTTCATGGAGCAGATAAGCGCCAAAGTAAACCCTTCCTAGAATTGGCAATGCGAGGGGAGCCAGGGCGCCTTGCAACATCCACGGCAGCGAAAATACCGCCAAGGCTTCGACCGGCTGGCCTTGCTGCGCCTGGCCCGCAGCTTTAGCGGCCGCAAAAAGGCTGTCGGCCACCATCAGGATGGCGATCAGCGCCAAAAGAAAGATGGCATCGGCAGTGTGGCTTTTGCCGTACTTCGCCGGGACTGCGTAACGCGCAGGCTTGAAAACCAGCCGGCGAATCACGGCGATCGCCATGCAGAGGAAAACCACCGTTGCAGCGTAGTCCGTGACAGTGTTATAGACGTCGCCGGCTTTGCCAGAAAAGCCGGGCATAACAAAATTCGCCGAGACCCCAACGATCAGTACCGCAAAAGCACGCATGGCCAGCAAAATGAAGCCGGCAAAAATGAAGATATGCAGCGTTCCTGCAAACCGGTAACGCGGTTGCTTCCACTGGCCCAGCCAATATTTCAAGACTCGCCCCATACGTACTAAGGGCTGGTCAAAGCGAAGATCACGTTGGGCTCGAAGCAGCGGTACCACGCGCTTCGCCACGATGTAGGCAAAACACACGACCCCCAAAATGTGAATGAGTAAAAACAGGGTTCGGCCCGCAACCAGCCAGGACGTCATTTGCGACAGTGACTGCAAGCCTTCCACGTTCTCTGCTCTCCCGCCTGACAATCTCTACGCGATCAATTGCGTCAAGCGTTCTTCCTCCTTAGCTGGGGGCCCTGCTACTCTTGTTGATTCGACCGCAGCGCGAGGCCTCACGGGAATCGTTACCTGCACTGGCGCGGGTTTCAGCTTCAGTGCGACTTTTGCCTTCGCGCGCACCTTGTTCTTTTGTTTCTTCCCTTCCTTTTGCATGGGGCTAACCCCGGCGGCTTCCCGCAATTCCGTAAAACTCGACATCACAAATGTTTCTAGACGCCGCAGATCTGGTACCGCGTGCATACATCCGCTGAACCCGAAATATGCCGTGCCGTCGTAGGTCAGGATGGCGCAGTTGAGCGCCATCTCGCCGCCCACCGGAACATAGGGATAGCAGTGCAGCATCTTGTGGCCGAGCAGGTAGAGCGGATACTGCGGTCCCGGCACGTTGGTGCACACCATATTGAAAGGCGTGAATGGCAACCGGCTGATGATGTGACCCGCCAGCGCCTGCGCTGTAGTCGGGAACATACCGATCAAACCGCCCGCCAGACTTACCAGCTCCGCGGTATGCGCGCGTTTGAGAAACTCGGTTCTCCTATGGACCGCCGTCAGCAGTTTCCTGGGATTGCGAGTGTCCAGCGGAATCGTGACCGGGACCAGGGAGATGCGGTTTCCTAATTCGTCCGGATTGTCGCTGCCGCGCAGATTGACCGGAACCATCATGCGGAACAGCCGGCCCTTAACCTGGTCACCGTGCATTTCGAGGTAGCGCCGGACGGTCGCCGTTACCAGCGCCAGAATCACGTCATTCACACTCGTCCCACAGGCATGCCGTATAGCCTTGATATCCGCCAGCGGAACTCCGGCCCAGGCGAACTTCTGCGGCCCACGATAGAAAACGTTGAAGCGCAGCCGCTCTGTAGACGCGCTGAGTTCGGGCAGCAACTGGGTAAACTCGTCCGTAGCCAGGCTCCCGCCCTCGACGGCAAAGCGCTCCGCCATGCTCGATACATCCGCCAGCGCGGCCAGAATTCGTTTGACCACTTCCGCATACGAGTCGACGCAGCCGTTCGTGATCGAGGCCAGAAAATCTGGCCGCGGTGGCACTTGCAGCCGAAGTTTCCGTTTGGGCAGACGCGGCGCCACTGGACTCGCGTCCATGAGCACATTCATGATGCCCACTCCGGCGATGCCGTCAGCCAGGCAGTGGTGCAGCCTGAAAATCAACCCGCTGCGATCGCCCTTCAACCCGTGCACCAGGGTCATGTCCCACAGCGGGCGCTGCCGGTCCATCACCGTGCCCAGAATCTTCCCGGCGAGCGTTTTCAGTTCAGCGTCCGTACCATGCTTGAGCGTTGCCTCGCGCACATGGTTGCGGATGTCAAAAGTGGGATCGTATTCCCAACTGGGCAGGCCAAAATTGAAGGTCGGGGGCACCAACCGCTTAAGGTAGCGGGGAATAAGCGGCAGCTTCGACTCCACAAATTGAACACAGTCTCTGAAGGAAATCTTGCCCTCGAACACGCAAACACAGGCCACGTTGAGGGGCATGCCTTCGCGTTCCAGATGAAGGAATACAGTGTCGCCCCAGGATAGGCGGTCACCCCGCTGTTGGTTCTGTACGCCGTTTCTGCCATTCATTTGCCGACCTTCTTTTGCCATACCACCGATCCTCAGTTCACGAAGGTGAATCGTGACGCCAGCTTGACCAGCTTCAGCACTTTGTAGACATCGACATTGAGGCCGCGTAAGGCGACCTTCACGCCCTTGTCGTCCGCTATGCCTGAAAACTCTTCCATCGCCCGGACTACACCGGGATCGATCCGGCGCACGGAAGAAAAATCCAACACCACTTCGCGCCCGATGCCATCCAGTTTTCTTCCCGCATCTTGCAAGGCTTCAACCACATGCTCTTCGTCAATGTTGAGCCGGCTGGCGATCATTGCCATATTCATCCCCATTCCCTAGGCGGTTTTCTGGTCAGCTGCACTGACCAACTTCGCCGGACCTCGTCCCTCATACGCTTTCCAAAACAGATCAGCCAATTCGCTGATCAGCGGCATGCGAGGGTTCGACCGCCAGGAGGGGTCGTCAAAGGCAAGCTTGGTCAGTTCCGGCATTGCCCGTTCGAATTCTTCCTTCGAGATTCCCAGCTCCGCGATCGAATGCGGGAAGCCTAACTGATCGAGTAACAGTTCCGTCGCCATGATCAGGTTCTTCACTTTTTCCTCAATCGTATGTCCGCCTAGGCCCAGCAAGTCTGCGATGGTGGCGTACTTCTTGTGTGCGAGATACCCCTGCTGGTACGGCGATGGCAAAAACTTGGTGGGCACGGCTGCGTTATACGCGATCACGTGCGGCAACATGAGGGCGTTGGCCCGTCCGTGCGCCACGTGGAAGCGCGCTCCGAAGGCATGCGCCAGCGCGTGATTCACTCCCACTGCAGCGTTGGAAAACGCCATCGCCGCAATACAGGCGGCGTTGTGCATCATGCAGCGAGCTTCTTCATCGCGGGGATGTTCGAAAGCAATGGGCAGATATTTGAACACCATGCGGATCGCCTGCATGGCGTTGCAATCGGTATAAGGCGAAGCCAAACTGGAGACCGCAGCTTCCAGGGCATGGGTGAGAGCGTCGATGCCAGTATCGGCGGTCAGGCCCTTGGGCATGGACATCACGAACTGCGGATCGACGATGGCCACATCCGGGGTCAGAGAGTAGTCGGCCAGAGTCACCTTGCGGCCGCGCTCTTTGTCGGTCAGCACCGCGAAGGGAGTGACTTCGCTCCCGGTTCCGCTGGTGGTGGAAATGGCAATCAATCGCGCCCGGGTGATCTTCTCCGTCGGATACTCGATTACACGTTTGCGCAAATCCAGGAACGGCGCCGCCAATTCCTCCAGATCAGCCTCTGGCGACTCATACTTGAGCTTCATGATCTTGGCGGCATCGATCACCGACCCGCCGCCCAGCGCGATGATTTGGTCGGCTTTATAAAAATTGAGCGCTTCGACTCCCTGCATCACCACCTTGACCTCAGGCTCGGCATCGGGAATGACCGATACATGAACATGCGTCCCCTCCGGAATGTAGCGGCGCACAAGTTCTACGTGGCCCATTTGCTCCAACGCCGGATTGGTTACGATGATGGTGGATCGGGAAGGGAAGCGGCGTACATTCTCCACCGCGTTTAGATTGAAGAGAATCTCTTTCGGAACTCGGAACCACATATGGGCTTGGGTCCTTCGAGCCACGCGCTTGATGTTGAGGTAGTGATAGATATTCACGTTGTCGGTGGTGCTGTTACCGCCGCCAGTGCCGCATCCGAAAGAGAACGTCGGAACCAGATCGTTGTAAATCGCGCCCACTGCTCCCACCGAGCCAGGCGAGTTCACCAGAATCCGCCCGGCGTTGATCACCTCGCTGAACTTGTGAATGACTTCATCGTTGCGTGAGAAAATGACCGCCGTATGTCCCAGGCCGCCGGCATGGTTTACGTCGATGCACACCTTGAGCGCCTCATCTACCGATTTCGCTCGATAGACCGAGAGCACCGGGAACAACTTTTCGACCGACAAGGGGTTTTCACGGCCTACACCTCGAATCGGGGCAAGCAGCAGTTTGGTGTCTGCCTTGACCGTAAGGCCTGCAATACGCGCGATATCAGTAGCTTTTTGCCCGATTGCCCGGAGTTGCATGAACCCCGTCTCGGGATCGATTACCGTCCGCGCCAGCAGTGCCGCCTCTTCCTCACTGCAGATGTGTGTCCGAAGTTCGGCAAATTTCTTAAGCGCCTGGTCATAAATCTCATTGTCGATCACCAACGTTTGCTCAGACGCACAGATAGTTCCATTATCGAAAGTTTTGGAAAGGATGATGTCCACCACCGCTGTATTCAGGTCCGCCGTCTTCTCGAGATAGACCGGTGTGTTGCCGGGCCCGACGCCCAGAGCTGGCTTACCAGAGCTATACGCGGCCTTGACCGCATTCGGGCCGCCCGTGGCATCGATCAGGGCCACGTCCTTGTGCCGCATCAGGTAGGCGTTGTCTTGCAGGGTGTGTGATTCGAGACAACTGAAAACCCCTTCCGGAGCCCCATGCTTCAGCGCGGTCTCGTACATGATCTTCACCGCCTCGGAGCAGCAGCGCCATGCGTTCGGATGAGGGCTGAAGATGACTGCGTTGCGCGTCTTGATGGCCATGATGCACTTGAAGAGCACCGTGGAGGTGGGGTTTGTGATCGGCGTGAGCGAGAGGATGACCCCGATCGGTTCCGCCATTTCCACGAGATTGCGCTCCGGAAACTCACGAATGATTCCGACCGTGCGTTTGTCTTTGATGTAGTTGTAGGCGAACTCTGTGGCCACCATGTTCTTGATGACCTTATCTTCCATGACGCCGACCTTGGTCTCCTCCGCTGCTAAGCGGGCGAGAAATTGAGCCTGGTCCAGGCCGGCAAGCACCATGGGCTTTACGATCCGATCCACATCCTCTTGGGTAAACTGGGTGAAGACGGCGGCCGCGGTCTTGGCTCGACTCACCAGTCTCTCTAAGTAAGCAGCTCGTTCTTCACTGAGGCTTTCGGCGGCCAGCGGAATCTGAATCCGCTCACGGACCGCGTCACTCGTGTCCATCGCTGCCCCCTACCTTGACCTGTTCGAACCTGGCAGAGACCGTTTTCAGGAAAGCCCTTTGTTGCACTTCGGGTCTATGCGTAGTCGATGGGATGTCTCGTCAGCCAATGCTCGTCGCGCACCCGGCCAATGTTCCTCATCGCGCTACAAGCCGCACTCGCTGTCAGATGGCGGCTTCCCCAAATGACGCCCGCGCCTAAGCCGATTGCGCCGCCCAGCAGGCCGAACGCCAACCTCCGGCAAACAGATTTCTCCCGGTGTCCTGGATAACTGCTCAACACACCAACGCACGCTCCGAGCACCGCGGGTTTCAATGCGTCCCGAACCGATTCGCCAAGAAACGGCGTCAGAGGTTCTCCCCGGAGAAATGCTTGTCGCCCGGAACGTGCGCCTTCAATCCCGGAATGCAAAATGTTCCGGCCATAATCAGCGCTCGACTTGGACCACTCACGTAAAGTCATCGGATTTCCTCAGATATTCGATCAGGACTGCTGAATCAACTACACCACTAGGCGCAGGATGAGTCCGTGTCATCCGTCACACCTGATTGTGATGAGGTCACAAGCGGGGGGATGTTTCCGAGCGTGGAGGCCGCCATGATACGACAAAAGCCGGGCGATTCGGTCCGCCCGGCAGTGAGCTACTTTGTTCTATTCGCTTTATGCCAGCACGTACTTGCCGGCTTCAATGACTCTCTCCGCGATCATCTGCCGGAGCGCCACGGTGTTGAACGGTTCGTATTTGCACAGGCGTCGCAGAATGGCCATCTGCGAACGCAGCGTGTCGCCTTCACCCACAGCTGCTACCACCATTCGCGCCGCACTTTCGATCCGGTCCATTGCGCCTGCCATATAAACGCGAGTCATCGCAATCGCGTGGGCTGCACCCGCCTCGCCGTTGCGCATTGCCAACTTCTGCGCGCGCAACACGGCTGATTCCATAGCGTAAGTGTCGATGGTCATGCTGGCGATTGCTCCCATGATCTCCTGCTGGTCTTGGATTGCCTGCATGTACTTCTGTGTTGCCACACCGGCGGCGAACAGCCCGATCTTCTTGGCCGCTGCCACCAACTTCCGTTCTTCCATCAGCAGTCCTTCAACACCTTCATCTTTCGTACCGGAAAGCACTTCATCCATAAGCTTCTTGATCGCTGCCATCAACGGAAGCTGCCCGGACATCGCCCGTTTCAGCAGAAATCCCGTGATAACCAGCCGGTTGATTTCGTTCGTGCCTTCGAAAATCCGGTTGATCCGCGAATCACGGTAAGCCGCTTCCGCCGGGTACTCTTCCACAAAGCCGTATCCGCCGTAGATCTGCACGGTCTCATCCACGACGTAGTCGAGAAACTCCGATCCCCACACTTTCAGAATCGAGCATTCGACCGCGTACTCGTCAAAGACCTTGCGAGCCTGCGCCGCATCGCTATGCGCCTCGCCCAGTTGCTCAATGGCCGCATCAATCAGTCCTACCGTGCGATAAGCCATGGCCTCACCGGTAAAAATGCCGGCAGCCATGTTGGCCAGCTTTTCGCGCACCAGTCCGAAATCAGCAATCACTTTGCCGAACGCCTTGCGTTGCTTGGCATACCCGACCGCGCTCTCCAGGGAATTGCGGGCTGCGCCAACGCTGCCTGCGCCCAGTTTGAAGCGGCCCACGTTCAAAACATTAAACGCGATGTGATGTCCTTTGCCGATTTCTCCCAGAACGTTCTCAACCGGAACCTTGCAATCATTGAGAATGAGCGGACAAGTGGAGGAGCCGCGGATGCCCATCTTATGTTCTTCTGCCCCCACGGCGAAGCCGGGGAAGTTGCGTTCCACGATGAAAGCGGTGAATTTCTCTCCGTCTACCTTGGCGAACACGATGAACAGGTCCGCAAAGCCGGCGTTGGTGATCCACATTTTCTCGCCGTTCAAAAGGTAATACTTGCCATCGGCGGCCAGCATCGCTCGCGTGCGGCAATT
>Ga0335078_10004436_pt1 | contig 20814 bp, 15 predicted proteins | sample Lox_Sample_32_FD_206711 | JGI IMG/M metagenome (GOLD analysis project Ga0335078, IMG submission 206711) | Soil microbial communities from Loxahatchee National Wildlife Refuge, Florida, United States - Lox_Sample_3.2 | ecosystem: Environmental > Terrestrial > Soil > Wetlands | place: USA...
GACTGCTCGGTCAAGGACCCGGCACTTGCGGAGCTGTTCATCGTCGAGGGCGACTCGGCAGGCGGCTCGGCGGTGAGCGCGCGTGATCGCAACACCCAGGCGATCCTGCCGCTGCGGGGAAAGATCCTCAACGTCGAGAAGTCCCGGATCGACAAGGTCCTTCAGAACCAGGAGATCCAGGCGCTGATCACGGCGATCGGCACCGGGGTGCGCGACGAGTTCGACATCGGCAAGGCGCGGTACCACAAGATCGTGCTGCTCACCGACGCCGACGTCGACGGCGCGCACATCCGCACGCTCGCGCTGACCCTGCTGTTCCGTGAGATGCAGCCGCTGATCGAGGCCGGCTATGTGTACATCGCCAAGCCCCCGCTGTACCGGCTGACCAAGGGTCAGAAGCACCGTTACATCGAGCGTGAGTCCGAGCTCGAGGACCTCCTGCTCGGAGACAAGTTCGAGAAGCTCGAGGTCTTCGACCGCTACAACAAGCCGCTGAAGCTGACCGATACGCGGTGGAAGCGCTTCAACCGCCTGCTCAAGCAGTACGACGGCTGGGCGTCGGCGCTGCGGGCGGCGCACGGTCATGGCGTGATCACGTTCCTGCAGCAGGCGAGGCTGCTCGAGGAGCAGATCACCGACGTCGACGCCCTCCTGCGCCACGTCGCCAAGGACGGCCAGAATGGCGAGTCCCACCGCATCGAGCTCCGGTCCGAGAACGACACCGAGGTGGTGATCCGGACGGTCGAGGCCAAGACCGGCCTCGCCGCCACTCACACGATTCCGCGGGCGACGCTCGAAGCCGAGGAGTATCGCCGGCTCGCCGAGGTCCACACCGAGCTCGTCTCGCTGGTCGGCACCCCGCCGTTCCGGGTTCAGCTGAACGAGAACGGCAAGGACGCGCCGACCTTCGACGAGCTCCGCGAGTCGGTGCTCGAGGTCGCACAGCGCGGGATCGAGTACTACCGGTTCAAGGGGCTCGGCGAGATGGACGCGCACGAGCTGCGCGAGACGACGATGGACCCCGCTTCGCGGACGCTGGTGCAGGTGACGATGGAAGATGCGGCGTCGGCTGACCTGGTGTTCTCGATGCTGATGGGTGACCAGGTCGAGCCACGGCGGGCGTTCATCGAAGAGAACGCCAGGCTCGTGTCGAACCTCGACGTCTAGGAGCCCGCGATGTCATCGATCGACACCATCAGCGGCGGCAACATCGAGCCTCGCGGGCTCGAGGAGGAGATGCGCTCGTCGTATCTGGACTACGCGATGTCGGTGATCGTCGGGCGCGCGCTGCCGAGCGTGCAGGACGGCCTCAAGCCCGTCCACCGCCGGATCCTGTTCGCGATGAACGAGCTCAACCTGCGGCCCCCGCGCAGGCACGTGAAGTGCGCGACGATCGTCGGCGAGGTGATGGGCAAGTTCCACCCTCACGGCGACTCCGCGATCTACGACACGCTCGCGCGGATGGCGCAGGACTTCTCGATGCGCTATCCGCTCGTCGACGGGCACGGGAACTTCGGCAACATCGACGGCTGGGGCGCGGCGGCGATGCGCTACACCGAGGCCCGGCTCGACTCGCTGGCCACCGAGATGCTCCGCGACATCGACGCCGACACCGTCGACTTCGTCCCCAACTACGACGGCAGCCGCCAGGAGCCGGTCGTACTGCCTTCGCGGTTCCCGAACCTGCTGGTCAACGGCGGCTCTGGGATCGCCGTGGGGATGGCCACCAACATCCCGCCGCACAACCTGCGCGAGGTCGTGGCCGGTGTGATCGCCTACCTCGACGATCCGGCGATCGACGTCGAGGGCCTGATGAAGTACGTCAAGGGCCCGGACTTCCCGACCTCAGGCACGATCCTGGGCCGGGAGGGGATCCGCGAGGCGTACCGGACCGGCCGCGGCCGGGTGCGGATACAGGCCAAGGCGCACATCGAGCCGATCGGCCAGGGCAAGGAGGCGATCATCGTCACCGAGCTGCCGTTCCTGGTACGCAAGGGCGGCGACGGCGGCGTGATCGAGAAGATCGCCGGCCTGGTCCACGAGAAGAAGCTTCCCGAGATCACCGACATCCGCGACGAGTCCGACCGCAACGGCATGCGGATCGTGATCGAGCTCAAGCGCGACGCGATCCCCAAGGTAGTGCTCAACAAGCTGTTCAAGCACACGCCGATGCAACAGACGTTCGGCGTGAACATCGTGGCGCTGGTCGACAACGTGCCCCGCACGCTGTCGCTGCGCGAGGTGATCGGCCACTACGTCGACCACCAGCGCAACGTCATCGTGCGGCGCACCAAGTATGAGCTGCGCCGGGCCGAGGAGCGCGCCCATGTTCTGGAAGGCCTGCTCATCGCCCTGCAGAACCTCGACGAGGTGATCGCGCTGATCCGCGGGTCGCAGACCCCGGAGATCGCGAGGAACGGCCTGGTCGAGAGGTTCGAGCTGACCGTCGTACAGGCGCAGGCGATCCTGCAGCTGACGCTCAGCCGCCTCACCGCGCTCGAGGCCGACAAGATCAAGACCGAGCACGCCGACCTGCTCGAGCGGATCAAGGAGCTGCGCGAGATCCTCGGCGACGAGAGCAGGGTCGACGCGCTGATCAAGGACGAGCTGACCGAGATCGCCGAGGCCTACGGCGACGACCGGCGGACGGAGATCGTCCACGCCGAGGGCGAGATCGACATCGAGGACCTGATCGCCGATCAGCAGATGGTCATCTCGATCACGCACTCGGGCTATGTCAAGTCGCTGCCGCTGTCCACCTACCGCCAGCAGCGCCGCGGCGGCGTCGGGGTGACCGGGATGGACATGAAGGAAGACGACTACATCGAGCACCTGTTCGTCTCCTCCACCCACGACTACCTGCTGTTCTTCACGAACCGGGGCAAGGTCTACCGGCTCAAGGTCTACGAGCTGCCCGAGGCGTCGCGGACCTCCCGTGGCCGGGCGCTGGTCAACCTGCTGCCGCTGCGCGAGGGCGAGCGCGTTCAGTCGGTCCTTTCGACCCGCGATTTCACCGAGGGCCGATACCTGGTGTTCGCGACTCGTAACGGGATCGTCAAGAAGACCGAGTTCGGGGCCTACAACACGCCGATCAAGGCAGACGGGATCATCGCGATCAACATCCGCGACGACGACGAGCTGATCGCGGTCCGGCGCACCTCCGGCCACGACGACATCATCATGGTCTCGCGTTCCGGGCAGGCCGCGCGGTTCAGCGAGGACCAGGTTCGCCCGATGGGTCGGGACACGAGCGGCGTGCGCGGAATGAACGTCTCGCAGAAGGGCAACGCGGTGCTGGCCATGGACGTGGCCCGCGATGACCAGGAGCTGCTGGTCGTGACCGAGAACGGCTACGGCAAGCGCACCCCGATCTCCGAGTACCCGGTCAAGGGCCGGGGCACGATGGGCGTCAAGACCATCCAGCTCACCGAGAACAAGGGAGCGCTGGCCGGCGCGTTGGTCGTGCGCGAGCACCAGGAGCTCGTGTTCATCTCCCAGAACGGGATGGTCCAGCGCACGTCGGTGCGCGGCATCAACAAGTACGGCCGCGCGTCGCAGGGCGTCAAGGTGATGAACATCCGCGACGACGACCAGGTGAGCGCGGTGGCGCTCGTGGTTGAGTCCGAGGCATCGACCGCGGCAACCGTCGCCGACGACAACGGCAACGGCGACGCCGGAGTCAACGGCGACGCGGTCGGCAACGATGACGCCGGAGTCAACGGGGACTCGGTCGGGAACGACGCCGCCGACGGCGACGAGTAGGAAACCAACTCGGGCGACGGCCCGAATCGCTCAAGCACCGCTCGGAACCGACCGATAAGCGGTCAAATGGGACCTAGGCCGCCACACCTGCGGTCGTTGCTGGCGCACACCGTCGGCACGCGCGAGCCGCTCGCTCGCTCCGCCGGCAGCCGAGGCGCCTCACGACGCCTTGTGCTGGCGCTCGTCGTCGGCTGGCTGGCGCTGATCGCCGTCGGGAGCCTGCTGCTGGCGGGCTCGCAGGCGGACAGCCGGAACGGGATGGCGGCCCGCCTGCAGACGCGGGTCGCGTTCGCTTCGAACTTCGTCTCGATCTACGCGCGTGATCTTGTCGCGCGCGAGCGAGCACAGGCGTGGAGCTGGTTTGCGAGCTCCGACGTCAGCCAGGACACGATCGATCGCGTCGCCGTGGCCCAGGGACTACGCGCCACGGTGGTCATCGATGCCCACGGGCGCGTGGTCCGCTCGGCGAGCGCCGGCTCCGGATCGCTCGATCGGCTCCTGGCGCGAAGGTACACCCGCCTGGGCGACGTTGCGACCGGACCCGATGCATCCACCATCGCGATCACCGACATCGGCGGAGCGCCCGTGCTCAGCTTCGGCGTCGCGTTCGAGTCCGCCGGGGGCCGCCGCGTGTTCGCGGGCGCCTATGCGATGTCGGACACGGTGCTGCCGACGGTCATCGATCATCTGCTCTCGAGCCCGGGATGGCGGGCCTATCTCGTCGATGCGAACGGCGGGCTGCTGTCCGGCGGCACGAATCCCGGACGCCAGACCGGAACGCTTGCGCAGGCCGATCGGCGGCTGTGGGCGGCCAGCCGCGGCGCGATGAACGGCTCGTACGAGAGCCCGCAGGGCAAGCAGCACTTCGTCACCGCGGGAGTGGCGGGAACCTCGTGGCGAATCGTCCTGCGCGACCCCGACGCCGAGCTGTTCACGTTCCTCAACGGCGCCGGCAGGTGGCTGGCATGGCTCGCGCTCGCGGGGCTGGCGGTGGCGGGACTCGCGATCATCATCCTGATCACCCGGCTTCAGGGCCGCCGCGCGCAGCTCACGATGCTGAACATCGAGCTCGCTCGGCTGGCCGCGGTCGACGCCCTCACGGGGCTGCGCAACCGCCGCGCGATCGACGAGTACCTCCACGACTCGCTGAGCGCCGCTCGCCGCCACGACCTGGACCTATCGGTGCTGCTCGTCGACATCGACCACTTCAAGACCGTCAACGACACGCTCGGTCATCGCAGCGGCGACGCCGTGCTCGCGCACTCAGCGCTCGTGCTGCACGGCGCCCTGCGCACCGAGGACGCGATCGGCCGCTGGGGCGGCGAAGAGTTCCTGATCGTGCTGCCCAGCACCGACGAGGAGGGCGCTCTCCGCGCCACCGAACGGCTGCGCGAGGCGCTCGCGAGCGACCAGCCCGAGGAGTCTCGCTTGCACGGCCTGGCCGTGACGATCACGATCGGGGTGGCCGAGTGGCGGGGCGAGGAGATGGACGAACTGGTCAGCCGCGCGGACCGTGCTCTGTACCTCGGCAAGGCCGCCGGCCGGGACAACGTGCAGGTCGCCGAGGCGATGGCCGAGGCCGCGCCGGCATCCGAGCCGGCCTGATACGCGCGAGTCCATCGAACTCGCCCGCGTCATTCGGTAATCTGATCATCACCAGAGAAAGGAGGTGGTCCGACTGTCTGAAAGTTCTTGCGGGACCCTGGAGGTGTCCGGCCGCTAAGTCGGAGGCTGACCCCGCTTAGCGGAGTCCCCCCGAGACACCGCCGGCGCGAGTGCCGGGATTGGTCCCTCCGGTCCGTATCCAGCTCGCTTCGGTGATGCCAGCCAAACTGTGAAGGGCGTCGCGTCGACGGCGCCCTTCGCTTTTTAAGGGGTGTGTTGGGCGTGTCGGCTGGGGGCCCGATCCGCAGCGCCGGGGTTTTTTCGGAACGCTGCTGTCGGCGTGCGGCTACCGGGCGCGAGCGCTGCGGATCGGGCCACCCAGCCAACCCGCCTCCGCCTCCCTATTAGGCATTGGCGCCGTCGGGCCGACGCTGGGGGAAGCGCGGTGAGGCGGCCCTGATGGTCCTCCCGTAGGGGCGCGAAGAGCGGTCGCCGAGCGTAAGCCTGGGGCGAGCGCGGAGGCTGCGACGCCGTGCCCGCGGCGCTCGCGCCCAATGGCCGCCCGGGCACGGTCGCGGACCGGAATAGCGCGCGCCGCGGGCAGGGCGTGCGGCCGTAGCAGCGAAGCCTAGGCCGCGAGGTATTGCTGCCAGGCGACGGGGATCGTGGGGCTGGCGACGTGGATGAACACGTTGGCGCTTGGCGTCCGAGGCTGCTTGAGCAGCCGCATGCCGACCTGGCGCGGGAGGGCGTCGCCCTTGCGGCGGTTGCAGGGCGCGCACGAGGCGACGATGTTGTCCCAGCTGGACCCGCCACCCTTGGACCGGGGGATCACGTGGTCGACGGTCAGATTCGAGCGCGAGCCGCAGTACTGGCAGGTCCAGTTGTCGCGTGCGAACACCGCGCGGCGCGTGATCTTGCGCCGGTGGGTGTCGCGGGGGATCCGCACGTACGCGACGAGCCGGATCACGACCGGCCGGGACATCGTCGTGGTCGCCGAGTGGAGCGCCCAGTCGCCGCGCTCGATCACCTCGGCCTTCTCCTTTAGGAGCAGGACGACGGCGCGCCGGACCGTGCAGACGTTGATCGGCTCGTACGTCGCGTTCAATACGAGCACCCGGCCACCCTCACGTCCGCGTCGCTGGTGCTCTGGAGGCGACGCGGACCACACTGGCGCTGGTACTGAAGTGGCCATGGCTGGTCCGCCAGTGTACCGGTGGCACCGGTAGACCTGATAAGGGTTTGTTACGCGTTCACACGATTGCGGCGGGGAACGACCCCAGCACGCGCAGGACCTCGACGTGGGCGCGGAGGCCGACGAGGGCGTCGGCCACGTGCGGCTCGACGTCGCGACCCTCGAGGTCGAGGAAGAACATGTAGCGGCCGAGGCCCTGCTTGCGGGGCCGCGACTCGATCCGCGTCAGGTTGACCTCGCGGCTGGCGAACTCCGCCAGGCAGTGGACGAGCCAGCCCGGCGCCTCCGAGCCGACGCCCCAGAAGACGACCGCGGTCTTCCACGGTCCCAGTGGGGGATGTGGCCCGCCCGCCCTGCCCGGTCCTCCCGGTGGCGCGCCGACCGGACCGAGCCACACGAACCGGGTCTCGTTGTCCGCCACGTCCTCGACGCCGGCGCGCAGCACCTGGCAGCCGTACCGCTCGGCCGCGACGCGGTTGCCGAGCGCGGCCCACGGACCGTCGTGCTCGGCCACGGTCCGGACCGCGTCCGCGGTCGACGCGCCGGCGAGCACCTGGGCCCCCGGCAGCCGCGTGCGGATGAAGCGCGCACACTGCCCGGTCGCCTGCGGATGCGACACGACCGTGTCGATCTCCGACAGCTCGAGCGGCGTGCGCGCGATCAGGCAGTGGCGGATCGGGTGCACGACCTCGCCGAGGATCGCGACGTCCTCGGTCTCCATCGCCAGCGCGTCGAGCGTGGCGTTGACCGAGCCCTCCAGCGAGTTCTCGATCGGGACGAGCGCGCGCTGAACGGACCCGAAGTGAACCGCCATGACGGTGTCGTAGATCGTCGCGTACGGCACCGCGTCGACCGGATGGCCCACGGTCGCGGCGAGCAGCGCCTCCTGGGTCCAGGTGCCCTCGGGTCCGAAATAGGCGACGCGCATCCGCCCGGAATGAGCCTCCATCAGCCGGAGCCGGTCGGGAGCGCCACTCCCACTAGCCAGACCGCTGACGCTCCGCCCCGAGCGCGCGTTTGATCGCCTCGTCCTCCTCCGGCGAGAGTTCGAGCTCGGGTTTCCCCTCCCGGACCTCCTTGGCGTACAGCCGTGCCTGGTCGCGGTGATGGATCGAGGACAGCACCAGTCCGGACCGGTTCGCGTCGAGCAGGGCGATCGAGGTGGACTGCCGGCCCGACATCTCGCCATAGGCGTCGTAGCGAATCAGCGCACGGTAGGCGACCGAGCCGTCGATGCGCCGCTCGGCCGTCTCCATCCGGCGGTCGAGCCGTTCGGACGCGTCCTGAACGTAGGCCGACAGCGCCTCGAACTGCTCCTGGAGCGCGGCGGCGTGCGCCACCAGATCCTGCTCGTGGTTGCCGAGGATCGTTCGCTGGGCGGAGCGGACGCGACGCAGCTTGAGCCCCAGCACCGCGCAGAACAGCAGCGCCAGCAACGCGACAGCCCCGGCCGCCATCGCCACGATCCCCGCCGTGCTCGTCAGGTTGTGCACTGCCGACAGGATACGGTCACGTGAGACCTCACTGGAACGTGACCGGGAACGTCAGCGTGTTGTTCGACGTCTTCGTCTCGCCCGGGACGGGCGCGATCTCCGCCTTGACCGTTTGAGACCCCTTCGGGGGCGCCGAGCCGAGCGTCACCTCGCAGTTCGTCGTCTCGCCGGCCGTGGTTTGCGGGATGATCGTCTGCCCGCTGACCTTCGACCCCGCGATCGTCACATTGCATTTGACGTTCGTTTCGGTGTTCTCACCGCTGTTCGTGAAATTCAGCGTGAACGTCGGCGGCGGACTGGCCGGAATCGAGTTGCTGGAGCCCGTCTGGAGCGTGGAGCCGCCGACGCTCACCGAATTGAGCTCATGCCCGTGCAGGCCGGGGGCGATGTTCTTCGGCTGGCTCGGCGACGTCGGCACCGAGACATGAAGCGCGCTGGCGACGTGCACGGGGTCGAGCCACTGGATCGAGGGTAGGAACTGGCTCGAGTTGAGCTGCTGGCCCCCGAGGCCGCCGACGGTGATCCCGGCCGCGCGCAGCGCGCCGACGATCATCGGGACGCTGTAGTCCTTGTAGAGCACGTCGGAGGCGTAGAACTTGGCCATCTCGGCCGCGATCGTGTTCACCGCGTCCTGACTGGTCTGCGATTGGAGCGCCGGCTGCACGTTGCTGGCGATGTTCGCCATCCCGTCGTGGCGCAGTTGGAGCGCCGAGACGAAATCCTGCTGGGCGCCCTTGACCTCGTCCGGGACGCTCAGCCCCTTGGCCTTGCTGAGCTGGGTGGTGGCGTCGCCGACCGACTGGCTGAGGCTCTGCTGCATGCTCGTCGGGTCGCTCGTGCCGCCCGACAGCACCTTGAAGAAGTTGCTGCCGGTCTGGACCGACTGCTCGTTCAGCGACGCGACGCTGTTGTTGTAGTCCTTGAGCGCGCTGTTCCGGGCGCTGGTCTCGCAGCTGTTGACGAGCACGGCGATCAGGATGATCGCGATGATGACGACGATCGCGAGCCCGACGCGACGGACCATGATCGCCTGACGGTCGGTCGTCGGAGGCCGTCGGCCACCCCCCGTCGGTCGGCGCCTGCGCGGGGCCGTCCGTGGCGCTGTACGAGTCTCCTCCGGCTCGTCGAAGAACGACACGCTGCTCGCTCCTTGCGGGGTCGGGAAACGCTCAGTATGACCGGACTGACGGCGGTAAGACGATTCCGAACGATTGCAGGCAAAGGGGAAGCCCGTGCTTGCCGCGAAAAGATGTCGGTGCGCGCGCGCAATCCCCCCGGCTCCCAGGCCCGCACCGCCCGTTCCGCGCGCTCGCAGGGGGACGCTCAACGCGGCGTGCAGGGAGGCTCGCAGGGGGACGCTCAACGCGGCGTGCCGGGAGGCTCGCAGGAGCCGACGATCAGGGTCGGCCGGGCCGCCGCACGAGAGCCCGACCCGGATGTGCCGGTCGTGCTCGGCCGCTACCGCCTGCGCCGGCGGCTGGGCACCGGCGGGTTCGCCACCGTCTGGCACGCGCACGACGAGCGCCTCGATCGCGAGGTCGCGCTCAAGATCCTCCCGCGCGAGCGGGTTGCCGAGGGCAGGTTCGAGCGCGAGGCGCGCGTGGCCGCGCGGCTCGGGCATCCCGGAATAGTCACTTTGTACGAGGCCGCGGTCGACGACGAGGGCGCCTACCTGGTCTCGGAGCTGGTCCACGGCACGACGCTCGATCGTCTTCTGCAAGCGGGCCGCCTGTCGGATCGCGACATCGTCCAGATCGGGATCGCGCTGTGCGATGCGCTCGCCCACGCGCACGCGCAGGGAGTGATCCACCGCGACGTCAAGCCCTCCAACGTGCTGGTTCCCGAGCGGCCGACGACGCCCGCGCAGCTCGCCCGTCTGACCGATTTCGGCATCGCCCGCGTGCTCGACGGCGACTCGCTGACGCGCACCGGCGACGTGATCGGAACCGCGGCCTACATGGCGCCCGAGCAGGCGGAGGGGCTGCTCGCAGGCGCGCCGGCCGATCTGTTCTCGCTCGCGCTGGTCCTCTACGAGGCGCTGACCGGCGTCAACCCGGTACGGACCGTCCTCGCCGCGGGGGGCACGCGGCGCCTCGGCATGCACCTGCCGCCGTTGCGCCGGCAGCGCCGGGAGCTTCCGCGCGAGCTCGGCCAGGCAATCGACCTCGCGCTGCGCCCTCGGCCACGCGAGCGCGGGCGGGTCGAGGAGCTGCGAGCTGCGCTGGCCGGCGTCGCCGGGCGGGTCGGCGACGAGCCCGGCGTCGTCGCGGAGCCGTGGCGGCCGCGGACGACCACCCGCCGCCCGGCACGGACGACCCCCGACACCGACGAGCTCCACCTCCGGATCGAGGACCACCGCCGACGCGCCGACGTCGCGGCCCGCGGCGAGCTCGCCGAGCCCGAGGTCGATCGCCACGAACCGGCGGCCGGTCGCCGAGAGCCGGAGGTCGATCGCCACGAGCCCGACGCTGTCACGAGAAGCCGTGAGAAAGCTCCCATTCCCTGGCCGAGGCGCGCGTTCGCCGGGCTCGCGGCCGCCGGCATCAGCGTCTGGCTGGCGCACCGCGCGCCCGGCTCCGCCCCGGTCCCCGTGGCGGCGGCCGCGTGCATCGCCGGCGTGCTCGTCGCCGCGCTGCCCCGCATCGGATGGCTCGCGCTGACCGCGTTCATGGCTACCTCGCTGGTCACGAGCGGACACCCAGGCGGCGCGCTGATCCTCGCGGTCGGCGCGCTCATCCCGGTGGTGCTGATGCCGCGCGACGGCCCCACCTGGCCGCTGGCGATAACAGCCCCGGCACTCGGCGCGGTCGGTCTCGCCACCGCCTGGCCCGCGCTGGCTGGCATGACCCGATCCGCCTGGCGCCGCGGGGCCCTGGCCGCGACCGGCTGGTTATGGCTCGCGCTGGCTCGGGGGCCGTGGACGGTCTCGCTCTCGGCGACCGTCCATCAGGCCCTCGTCCCCCTCCTGACCGCCGGCACGCTCGTCGGGGCCGGCGCGTGGGCGGCGGCCGCGGTCGTGCTTCCCTGGGCCCGCCTGCGGAGCTCCGCATTGCTCGAGGGCGAGCTGCTCGCGGGCTGGGCGATCGGGGTTGCGGCGGCCACGATCATGGCAACCCAGTTGGGGCCACCAGACCCCCGAACGTCTGCCGGCGCGGCTTTCCTGGGCGCCTTCGCGGGCGCGCTAGTGGCGCTTGTCACGAGGCGATCTTGGCGCCGGGTTAGGCGCGCGGGATGGGCGAAAGATTGCGCGCCGACCGCGTAGCATGGAACTCCGGCAAATCCCGCCAAACCCTGCCGGCGACGGGAAGTCGCGGTTTACGTATGAGCGTTCTCAAGAGTCTCGAAAACAAGATCGCCGGCCTGGTCGAAGGCACCTTCAGCCGCGCCTTCCGGTCCGAGGTCCGACCGGTCGAGATCGCGCGCAAGCTCGCCCGGGAGATGGAGGAGCACAAGTCGTTCTCGGTGTCCCGCACGTACGCGCCGAACGAGTATCGAGTGTTCCTCTCTCCCCGCGATCGGGAGCGCTTTGCCGGCTACGAAGCCGCGTTGACAGCCGAGCTCGCGGGGTATCTGCTCGAGCATGCGCGAAGGGAGCGTCTGACGCTGTTGTCGCGGCCGGTGATCGAGTTCGAGACCGACGACCGTCTCGGCCTGGGCGAGTTCGGCATCCAGACGCGCGTGGCCCAGCCCGACGACGAGCCGGTCAGCGCTCCGGTCCAGGCGGAGTCCGGGCGCACGATGGTCTACAGCAACGCCGAGCGAGTGTCGGAGCCGCTCGAGGAGCGCGGACGCGTCCGCGCCCAGAAGGCGCTGCTGCTGGTCGACGGCAAGCGGGTCGTCGTCGGCGCGGCCGGAGCGACGCTCGGGCGCGGCCGCCAGTGCGACGTCGTGCTGAACGATCCGAACGTGTCGCGCCAGCACGCCGAGATTCGTCCCCGGGGCGGGTCCTGGGTGCTCACGGACCTCGGCTCGACGAACGGCTCGCAGCTCAACGGGCGCAAGATCGACGGCTCGGAGGTGCTGCGGACCGGCGACGAGATCGAGCTCGGCGAGTCGGTGATGACGTTCACGCTGGAGTAGCGCCTCGCCATGCTCGCGCCCGTCTCCGTAGGTCTCAAGTTCGGCTTCCTGATCGTGCTGTACCTGTTCCTGTTGTGGGTCGCGTGGAGCGCGATGCGGGATCTGCGCCGCGGTCGCGGCGGCGTGGTGCAGGCCGATCAGGCCGGTCGCTACGACGCCACCGGCATGTACCCGGCCGCGAACGGCCTCGGGGATCACGAGATCGACGGCTTCGAGCCGCGCCTGCAGGTCGAGCGCGCTCCCGGCCACGAGACCGGAAGCGCGTATGAAATTCCCAACCAGGGCGCTACTCTCGGCCGCGGAGACGTCGAGATCAGGCTCGACGATCCGTTCGCCTCCGCGCACCACGCCCGCGTCTCGCGGGAGGGTCACGTCGTCGTGATCGAGGACCTCGGATCCACCAATGGGACCTACCTGAACGAGGAGCCGCTGAGAGGCCCTCAGCCGCTGCATCCGGGCGATCGGATCAGGATCGGCGATTGCGAATTCTCTTACCAGCAATGAGGATCCACCTGCCATGAGGTTCGAACCATCCTGATCATGCTGCGCGCGGCGGAGACCACCTGCAAGACCGATACCGGTCGCCAGCGCCGGGACAACGAGGACAGCGCGTTCGCGCGCGCTCCGGTGTTCGTCGTCGCCGACGGCATGGGCGGCGCCCAAGCCGGCGAGGTTGCCTCGCGGATCGCGGTCGAGGCATTCGAGCAGGGACTCCCGGACTCCGGTAGCCCCGAGGAGCGCCTGGCCACGCGCGTGCGCGAGGCCAACCAGCAGATCTACGAGCGCTCGCGTGCCGATCGCGGCCGGGCGGGGATGGGCACTACCCTGACCGCCGCCTACGTCGACGACACCCACGTCGCGATCGCCCACGTCGGCGACAGCCGCGCCTACATGTTCCGCGACGGCTCGCTCCAGCGCCTGACCCAGGACCACTCGCTGGTGGACGAGCTCGTCCGTCGCGGGAAGCTGACCGAGGAGCAGGCCGCCGAGCATCCGCAGCGGTCGATCATCACCCGCGCTCTCGGCCCCGAGCCGGACGTCGAGGTCGACACGTGGACGTATCCGGCGCGGGCCGGGGACATCGTCCTGCTGTGCAGCGACGGTCTCACCTCGATGATCTCCGAGGACCGCGTCCGGGAGATCCTCGCCGCCAACGACAACCTCGACGAGGCCGCGGACGCGCTGATCCGCGGCGCCAACGAGGCGGGCGGCCGGGACAACATCACGGTCGTGCTGTTTCGCCTGGAGGAGCTCGGCGAGGACGACGCCGCCGGCGACGAGACGGTGGTCGGGGTAGCGGTGCCCCGCGAAGCGCTCGCCGCGCAGGCCGACGAGTCCGACGGGGCGGGCGCGACCGCGGTCGCGGTGGCTCCGCCTCCCGCGCGAGCGGTGCGCCGTCCGCCGGTTGCGCCGCCGCCGGGCTCGCGTCGGCTGGAGCCGACGCCGCCCGCCCCCGAGCGCCGCGAGCGACGCTTCGTCACGCCGATCGCGGCGCTCCTGGCCACGCTGATCGTGCTGGCGCTGATCGGCGGTGGCGGCTATCTGGCCACTCGCCAGCTGTACTTCCTCGGCACCGACGCGCAGGGCATCGTCACGGTCTACCGCGGGCTGCCCTACAACCTTCCGTTCGGCGTGCCGCTGTACGAGACCTATTACGTCTCGGGCGTGCCCGCGTCGACGATCCCGGCGGTTCGCCGCGGCCGGCTGCTGAACAACGACCTGCGCTCGCAGTCGGACGCGACCTCGCTGGTGATGGACCTCGAACAGGGCAGGATCTCGCCGTGAGCCACGTTGGGGGCCCGCCCACCCCGCCCACGCGGGCGGTGAGTGTGCGAAGGGGGACGGGGCAGTGAGCGCTCGGAACCGCGAGCTGCTCGGCCTGATCCCGGCGTCGCTGCTCGTGACCGCCGGCTTCGCGGGGGTGTTCATCCAGCGCTCGAACGCGCTCTCGAACGTGTCCCTGACCTACGGTGCGCTGTTCCTCGGGCTGTGCATCGGGGCCCACATCTTCATCCGGATCACGCTCCCGCGCGCCGACCCGTACATGTTCCCGCTGGTGGCGGTGCTGGCGAGCTTCGGGCTCGTGATGGTCTACCGGATCGACCCGACGCTGGCGCGCCAGCAGGCGCAGTGGTTCGTGCTCGGGCTGATCCTGTTCGCGGGCACGATCATCGTGTTCCGCGACTACCGCAAGCTCGAGCGCTACCGGTACGTGATCGTGCTCATCTCACTCGGCCTGCTGGTGTTGCCGAGACTTCCAGGCATCGGCTACGCGGCCAACGGCGCGTATCTCGGTGTGCATATCCCGGGGCTGTTCGTCTTCCAGCCGGCGGAGTTCGCGAAGATCGGGCTGGTCATCTTCCTGGCCAGCTACCTGCGTGACACGAGGCAGGTGCTGGTGCAGGGCGGGCGGCGGTTCCTGGGAGTCACGTTTCCGCCCCTGAAGTACTTCGGCCCGGTCGTCGTGATCTGGGGGCTGGCAATGGCGACGCTTGTCGTGCTGAGCGACACCGGCACCTCGGTGATGTTCTACGGCGCGCTGCTGGCGATGCTGTACGTCGCGACCAACCGGCTGTCGTTCGTGGTAATCGGGCTGATTGCCGCCGCGATCGGGTTTTGGTACCTGGGCGCGCACATACCGCACATACATGCACGCGTCGAGACCTGGCTGCATCCACTGGATCCGCGGCTGTACCACGCCCCGCTCGGCAGCTACCAGGTCGCCAACTCGATGTTCGCCCAGGCGGCCGGCGGGCTGTTCGGCCAGGGCTTTGGCCAGGCCGCGCTGACGCTCCCGGGCGGCGGAGCGCTTCTGCCCTTTCCGCAGACCGACATGATCTACGCCGTCATCACCGACGAGCTCGGGCTGTTCGGCGCGGTGGCCGTGCTGATGACCTACCTCCTGCTCGTCGCCCGCGGATTCAAGGCCGCGGCGCTGGCGCGGGACTCGTTCTCGACGCTGCTCGCCGCCGGCCTCAGCGCAATGCTCGCGCTGCAGGTGTTCGTGATCGTCGGGGGCGTGACCCGAGTGATACCGCTGACCGGCGTGACGCTGCCGTTCATCTCCTACGGCGGCTCGTCGATCGTCGCCAACCTCGTGCTGGTGGCGCTGCTCCTGCTCGTCTCCGACCGCGCCCGGAGGCCTGAGTGAACGCTCCGATCGCGCGGCTGTTCGGCGTGGTCATCCTGCTGTTCGCGCTGCTCGCGGTCTTCACCACGCGCTGGACAGTGTTCGAGGCCTCCTCGCTGAACAACAACACGCTGAACGTCCGCACGCTGCTCGACGAGCTGCACATCAAGCGCGGGCGGATCCTGGCAGCGGACGGCACCGTCCTGGCCAAGTCGGTGCCCGCCCCGGGGCACACGTGGTCGCGCGCGTACCCGACCCGGGACCTGTTCTCACAGGCGGTCGGGTACTCGATCGCCGCGCAGGGCCGAGCCCAGGGCCTCGAGCTCTCGGACGGCTCTGACCTGCGGGGCGTCCAGACCGGTCTCAGCTCGATCTTCGGGCAGCTCAGCCCGCGCCCGGTCGGCGACGACGTGTACACGACGCTCGACCCCAAGGGTCAGCGCGCGGCCGAGCAGGCGCTTGCCGGCCAGCATGGGTCCGTCGTCGCGATCGATCCGCGGACCGGCGCGGTCAAGGTCATGTACTCCAATCCGAGTTACGACAACAACAACCCGCCGACCAAGGCCACCGACAACAACACCACGTTCAACCGCGCGACCCAGGGCGCCTACGCGCCCGGCTCGACGTTCAAGATCGTGACTGCAGTGGCGGCCATCGACAGCGGGATGTACACCCCGGACTCGGTGATCAACGGCAACTCGCCGCGCCTGGTCTCGGGCGTCCCGCTCGCCAACGACGGCGGCAAGAGCTGGGGGCCGCAGACGCTCACGACCGCGATGGTCCAGTCGATCAACACGATCTTCGCCCAGGTCGCCGAACACGTAGGCCGGCCGAAGATGACCGAGTACATGAAGCGGTTCGGCTTCTACTCCAAGCCCCCGCTCGACTACCCCTCGTTCGAGCTGAACACGAGCAAGCCGGTCGGCCCGAACGGCCACCCGTATCCGCCGGCGAGCCCGAACGAGGACATCGGGCGGATCGGGATCGGCGAAGGCGGGCTCCAGGTCACGCCGCTGCAGATGGCGATGGTCGCGGCCGCGGTGGCGAACGGCGGCAAGCTGATGACGCCGCATCTGACCGACCGCGTCGTCGATCAGGACGGTCGCACGGTCAAGACGACCGATCCGAGCGTCTACAGCCAGGTGATGAAACCCACGACGGCGGCCGAAGTGACGAAGATGATGGAGAAAGTGGTCGAAGAAGGGACCGGAACGGCCGTGCAGCTCGCCGGGATCAGCATTGCGGGCAAGACCGGCACGCCCGAGATCGGCGCGCAGGGTTCGAACCTGACCCAGCCGGCGTTCGTCGCGTTCGCGCCGGCCGACCACCCGAAGATCGCGATCGCGGTGAACGTCGACATCTCTAACGGCGGCTTCGGCGGCTCGGTCGCCGCGCCAATCGCCAGACAGGTCCTCCAGGCCCTGCTCTCGGGAAGCGGGGGGTAATGGCAGGACTCGCCCCCGGCACGATCGTCGACAGCCGTTACAGGATCGTGTCGCGGCTGGGCGCGGGCGGGATGGCCGACGTGTTCCTCGCCGAGGATGAGCAGCTCGGGCGCAAGGTCGCGTTGAAGCTGCTCTACCAGCGGTTCGCCGACGACCCGGGCTTCGTCGAGCGGTTCCGCCGCGAGGCGCAGGCGGCCGCCGGTCTCCAGCACCCGAACGTCGTCAGCGTGTACGACCGCGGTGCATACGACGGCACCTACTACATCGCGATGGAGTACCTGCCCGGCCGCTCGCTCAAGCAGCTGATCCGCCAGGAGGCGCCGCTTGATCCGATCCGCGCGATCGACATCACGATGCAGATCCTCAAGGCCGCCCGGTTCGCGCACCGCCGCGGGGTGATCCACCGCGACCTCAAGCCCCACAACGTGATCGTCGACGACGCCGACAACGCCAAGGTCACCGATTTCGGGATCGCCCGCGCCGGCGCCTCGGACATGACCGAGACCGGCTCGATCATGGGCACCGCCCAGTACCTGTCTCCCGAGCAGGCTCAGGGCCACGCGGTCAGCGCGGGGTCGGATCTCTACTCGATCGCGGTCGTGCTGTACGAGATGCTCACCGGGCGGGTCCCGTTCGACGCGGAATCGGCGGTGACGATCGCGCTCAAGCACGTGTCCGAGGCGCCTCCGCCGCCGACGGTCGTCAACTCGAGCGTGCCGCCCGAGCTCGAGCAGGTCGTGATGTGGGCGCTGAACAAGAACCCCGTCGATCGCCCGGCGAACGCCGACCAGTTCATCACCGCGCTCGAGCAGGCCAAGGCCGCGATCGTGTCCGGCGAGCGTGGCCAGCGCACCGCGAGCATGCCCGCGATGGCCGCGGTCGTGGCCGGCCGGTACGCCACGTCCGCGGCGCTGGCGGCCCCGGTGACGGCGCCTCCTCCTGCCGTCGGCGAGACGCTCGACGGCGTCGTCGTCGGGCCGTTTCCCGAGCAGGAGCCGCCCGAGCGCCGCCGCCGCCTGTGGCCGTGGGTCGTGCTGCTGATCGCCGCGCTGCTGCTCGCCGGCGGCGGCGTGGCCGCCTACCTGCTGACGCGCCCGACCAAGATCGTAGTCCCGCATGTCGCCGGCGAGCAGTTCGGCGTCGCCCAGGCCCAGCTTCAGAACGCCGGCTTCACCGTCAGCCAGCTGCCGGTCACGAGCCAGGAGAAGGCTGGGACCGTCATCGCCCAGGACCCGCTGGCGGGCACCGACGCCAAGAAGGGGTCGAACGTCGCGCTGAACGTCTCGACCGGGCCCGGCAACGCGACCGTTCCCCCGGTCGTCGGCGAGACGCTCCAACAGGCCAAGTCGTCGATCCTGATCGCGAATCTCCAGGTCGGATCGGTCGTGAAGGAGGCGAGCACGACGGTCGACGACGGCCGCGTGATCGGTACCAGCCCCCAGGCCGGGCAGACGCCCGCGGTCAACACGCGCGTGACGATCTTCGTCTCGACCGGTCCGCCGCCGGTTAAGGTCCCGGACGTGACCAGCGAGACCGTCGGCGAGGCCAAGGCAACGCTTCAGGCTCCCCCGGGCCAGTTCAACGTCACGACGACGTCCGAGGTCTCGAGCACCGCCTCGCCGGGCATCGTGATCAGCCAGGACCCGGCCGGGGGCCAGTCGGTCAAACCCGGGACGACGGTGAATCTGGTGGTGGCCAAGGCTCCTCCGACCGTCGCCGTCCCGAACGTCACCGGCCAGAAGCGAGGGGCCGCCGAGGCCACGCTCGGCGCCTCCGGGTTCCCGGCGAACGTGCAGACCCAGGACGTGAGCACCAAGAGCCAGGGCGGCGTCGTGCTCAGCCAGAACCCCGTCCAGGGCACGATGGAGAAGAAGGGGATAACGGTCACGATCGTCGTCGGCCACTACGTGGCGCCGACGCCCACGACCACGACGAGCACGACGACGCCGACGACGCCGACGAGCGGCTCGACCACGACGCCGAAACCGTGAAGGCCGCACGCGTCGCGGTGCTCGGTGGGGGCCGCTCCTCCGAGCACGAGGTATCGCTCGCCTCCGCGGCCTCGGTGCGCGCGGGGCTCGAGGACGCCGGACACGTCCCGATCGCGATCGAGATCGGCCGGGACGGCATCTGGCGCCGCGACGGCACCCCGGTCGAGGTCGAGCTCGGCCACGGACTTGACGGCGTCGACGTCGTGTTCCCGGTGCTGCACGGGCCGTTCGGCGAGGACGGCACCGTCCAGGGGCTGCTCGAGTGCCTCGACGTCCCGTACGTCGGCGCCGGTGTCCTCGCGTCAGCGCTGTGCATGGACAAGGTGATGTTCAAGGAGCTGATGGCCCACGCCGGGCTGCCGCAGGTCCGCTACCGCGCGGTCCGCGCCGACACCTTCTCCTACGAGCGCGAGATCGTGCTCTCGGACCTCGCTGGACTCGGGCTGCCGGTGTTCGTCAAGCCCGCGCGGCTGGGCTCGTCGGTGGGGATCGTGCGCGTTGGGACCGACTCCGAGATGCCGGCTGCGCTCGAGACCGCGTTCGAGCACGACTCGCTGGCGATCGTCGAGGCGGCGGCCGGCGGCCTCGAGGTCGAGTGCTCGGTGATCGGCGGCAACGATCCAATCGCGTCAGAGCCCGGAGAGATCGTGCTCGGAACCGGGGAGTCGGGCTGGTACGACTACGAGGCCAAGTACTCCCCCGGCGGGATGCAACTGATCGTCCCCGCGCGTGTCCCCGACCGCGTCCGCGACCGGATCCGGGAGATCGCGGTCAGTGCCTTCCGGCACGTGGGCTGCCACGGGCTCGCGCGGGTCGACTTCTTCGTCGACGGCGAGCGCGTGCTGCTGAACGAGCTCAACACGATGCCCGGCTTCACGACCACGAGCGTGTTCGCGGCGCTGTTCGAAGCCAGCGGGATCCGCTACGACGAGCTGCTCGACCAGCTCCTCCAGCTCGCGTTCGATCGCCACGACGCGAGCCGGCGCTACCGCCACTAGCAGGTTAAGCTGCCGCGCGTGTCCGAGATCGAATCTGTCGCCGTCGTCGGCGCGGGGTTCATGGGAACCGGCATCGCCGAGTCCTGCGCGGTCGCGGGGATACCGGTGGTCGTCCGCGACGTCGACGACGCTGCGCTTGGCCGCGCCGGCGAGCGGATCGATGCCTCGCTGGCTCGCGCGGTGCGGGGCGGCAAGCTCGACGCCTCTGACGCGCAGGCGGTGCGCGACCGGATCGGCATGACCACGCGGCTCGAGGCGGTCTCCGACGCCGGCCTCGTGATCGAGTCCGTGCCCGAGGACCATCACCTGAAGCTCGAGGTCATGGGTGCGATCGCGGAGGTCGTGTCCGACGACGCGATCGTCGCCTCGAACACGTCCTCGATCCCGATCGCCGAGCTCGCGCAGGCGATCCGCAAGCCGGAGCGGATGCTCGGGCTGCATTTCTTCTCGCCGGTGCCGGTGATGATGCTGGTCGAGGTCGTGGTCGCGCTCGACACCAGCGACGCCGCGATCGAGCGCGCGAAGCGGTTCGTCGAGCGTCTGGGCAAGAGCCCGATCGAGACCAAGGACCGCTCCGGGTTCATCGTCAACATGCTGCTCGTCCCCTACCTGATGGCGGCGGTCCGAATGTACGAGGAGGGCTTCGCCACGCGCGAGGACATCGACCGGGGGATGAAGCTCGGCTGCGGTCACCCGATGGGACCGCTCACGCTGTGCGACTTCATCGGGTTGGACGTGCTCTACGCGGTGTGCGACTCCCTGTACGAGGAGTTCAAGCGCGACGAGTACGCGCCGCCGCCGCTGCTCAAGCGGATGGTCGCGAGCGGCCGGCTCGGACGGAAATCCGGGCGCGGCTTCTACGAGTACGCGTCGTAGCGAGCAGCCGCTAGCTCGTCAGCCTGTACAGCGCGACCTCGTTCAGGTCGACGAGCATCTTGCCCGGCGGCAGCCCGGTGATCCACACGAGGTAATAGCGGTATCCGGTCGCTCCGGCGTCGAGCGAGACCGGCTGCTTCTGCTGCACCGACGCGACGGTGGACAGCTGGGACCAGCCGCCCGGCCCTGTCACGAACACGTCCGGGTCAGGCGGCGAGTTGCTGCCCCAGATCTGAACG
>Ga0335078_10004437_pt1 | contig 20810 bp, 20 predicted proteins | sample Lox_Sample_32_FD_206711 | JGI IMG/M metagenome (GOLD analysis project Ga0335078, IMG submission 206711) | Soil microbial communities from Loxahatchee National Wildlife Refuge, Florida, United States - Lox_Sample_3.2 | ecosystem: Environmental > Terrestrial > Soil > Wetlands | place: USA...
TCTGGTAGCCGCTGGCGAGGCGGTCCGCGCCGGGGTCGAGGAACGCCGTCATCCGCAGGATCCGGTACTGCACGTGCTGGATGCGGTCGTAGACGAAGGGGACCGCGACGGCGCCCAGGAGGATGAAATGGCCGATGCGCGCGCCGGCCGCGAACAGGACGATCATGGCGAGGAAGACGAGCACGACCGCGGTCGACAGATCGGGCTCGGCCAGCACCAGGAGCGCCATCGGGACCACGATGGTGAGCACGGGCACGAGGCCCTTGCTGAGGTGGCCCAGCTCTTTGCCCTTCTTCGCGCACAGCATCGCCGTCCAGATCACGACCACGAGCTTGGCGGCCTCCGAGATCTGGAACGACACGCCGAGCCTCAGCCAGCGGCGCGAGCCGTTGACGCGCGGTGCGATGGCGTGGGTGAACGGCAGGAGCAGCACCACCAGCAGGAGCAGCGTGGCCAGCATCAGCGGCCAGGCGAGCTTCTGCAGCCGGCCGATGTCGAATCGCCAGGCCACGATGAGCAGGATGCCGCCCACCGCCGCGCCGACGGCCTGCACCAGCGCCAGCGACATGCCCACCGGCTGGCCGCGCTCCATCAGCGCGGACGACGCGCCGTACACGGACACCAGGCCGAACACGACGAGGGCCGCGGTGATGATGAGCATCAGCCGCGCCTCCCAGCCGAGCCAGCGCTCGCGCGGCGCCACTACCAGGCCTCGACGATGGCGCGGAACCGGCGGCCGCGCTCTTCGGCGTTCGCGAACATGTCGAAGCTCGTGCACGCGGGTGCCAGGAGCACCGCGTCGCCGCGCGACGCGAGCGTGCGGGCGCGGGCCAGGACGTCCTCGAAGTCGCCCCCGCGCAGCACCGTCGCGGCGCCCTTGAGGTCGCGCTCGATCAGGGGCGCGGCCTCCCCGTAGGCCACCACGGCCCGCACGCCCCCGAGGTGCCCGGCCAGCGGCGCGAACGACTCCACCTTGGGCCGGCCGCCGAGGAGCAGCACCACCGGTCGCGTCATGCTGGCGAGCGCGACCTCGACGGCGCTCAGGATGGTCGCCTTGGAGTCGTTGATCCACAGCACGCCGTCCAGCTCCCGCACGGGCTCGAGCCGGTGCGGCAGCGGGCGGAAGGTCTTGAGCGCCGTGGCGAGGTCGTCGCGGTCCGCGTCGAGCGGGATCGCGAGCGCGGCCGCGAGGACGTTGGCCACGTTGTGGTCGCCGAGAATCTGCAGGTCGGCGCGCCGGATCAGCGGCGTCCCCCGCAGCACCAGCCACCGGGCGGCGTGGTCGTAGAACCCCGCGGCGGCGCGCTGCGTGAGGGAGAAGGTCTCGCGCGTGCCGGGCACGCCGGCGGCCATCGCCTGCACGGCCGCGTCGTCGCCGTTCACCACCCAGCGGCTGTCCGGCTTCGCGTTCCGGAAGAGCAGCGCCTTGTCGGCGTAGTACGCCTCGACGGTGCCGTACCGGTCGAGGTGGTCGGGCGAGAGGTTCGTCAGCACGCCGACCGCGGGCGCGAGCGTGGGGGCGTCGTGCAGCTGGAACGACGAGGCCTCGACGGCGAGCCACTCCGGGTGCGCCCCCGCGAGCGCCACCTCGGCCAGGGCGGTGCCGATGTTGCCCGCGCCCCCGCCGTCGCCGAGCCCGAGGGCGGCCAGGAGGTGGGCGATGCACGCCGTCGTGGTGGACTTGCCCTTGGTGCCGGTCACGACCACGAGGCGCGTGCCGCCGAGGAAGCGCGCCGCCACGTCCAGCTCCGCCACGACCGGGACGCCGGCCGCGCGGGCCGCCGCGACCGGCGGCGCCGAGGGCGGCACGCCGGGCGAGAGGCACAGGATGGCCGAGCGCGCGATCTTCTCCAGGTCGTGCCGCCCCAGCTCCACGTCGCAGCCGGCCTTCCGCAGCGCCGCCGCGTTCTCCCGGAGCGCCGGCGTGTCGGCGGCGTCGGACGCGTACACGGCGACGCCCTCGCGCCTGAGGAGCAGCGCCGCGGCGCGGCCGCTCCGCATCAGGCCCACCACGGCGGCCCCGCGCTCGCGCCAGGTCGCGGGGATCACCGGATCTTCAGCGTTGCGAGGCCCACCAGCGCGCAGATGATGCCCAGGATGTAGAACCGCGCCACGACGGTGGTCTCGTGCCACCCCAGCTGCTCGAAGTGGTGGTGCAGCGGCGCCATCCGGAACACCCGGTGCTGCTCCGCGTACGGCCGCCCGAAGCGGCGCAACCGGTACCGGAACACGCCCGTCTGCAGCACGACCGACGCGGCCTCCGCCACGAACACGCCCCCCACCAGGACGAGCAGGAACTCCGTCTTGAGCAGGATCGCCGTCGTCCCCAGGCCGCCGCCGATGGCGAGCGAGCCGGTGTCGCCCATGAACACCTTGGCCGGGTGCGCGTTGAACCACAGGAAGCCGAGGCAGGCGCCCATCAGGCTCGCGCAGTACACCGCCAGCTCGCCGGCGCCCGGCAGGTAGAAGAGGTAGAGGTACTCCGACGCGTCCACGCGGCCGATGAGGTAGGCGAACCCCGCGAAGCTCAGGGCCGCGATGCCGGAGAGGCCCGTCGCCAGGCCGTCCAGGCCGTCGGTGAGGTTGACCGCGTTGGACCAGGCCGTGACGACGAAGGTGACGAAGACGATGTACAGCGCCGGCGCCATCACGACGTAGACGTACTTGAAGAACGGCACCGTGGTCGAGCCCGGCGGCAGCACCGTCCCGTTCCACGGGAAGATCAGCAGCGCGACGCCCAGCGCGAGGCCGAAGGAGATCTGGCCGGCGAGCTTGTAGCGCGCCACGAGGCCGCGCGAGCGGCGCTGCACCACCTTGAGGTAGTCGTCCACGAAGCCGATGGCACCCATCCACACGGTCGCCAGCAGCACGAGGAGCACGAAGCGGTTGTCGAGCTTCGCCCACAGCAGCGTGGAGCCCACCGCCGCGATGAGGATGATCACCCCGCCCATCGTGGGCGTGCCGCGCTTGCCGAGGTGCGTGGCCGGACCCTCGGCGCGCACGATCTGCCCCACCTTGTGCGCCTGGAGCCGCGCGATGATGGCGGGCCCGATCACGAACGCGATCAGGAGCGCCGTCGCGATGGCGGCGCCGGCGCGGAAGGAGATGTAGCTCACCAGGTTCGCGAGCGCGTACTGGTGCGCGTACGGCCACAGGAAGTGGTAGATCACGCGTGCGCCTCCGCGGACACCGTCGGCCACAGCAGGGGGATGAGCCGCTCCAGCTGCACGCCGCGCGACGCCTTCAGCAGCACGACGTCGCCGGGCTTCAGCCGCTCCTTGAGCGGCGCGGCGACGGCCTCGGGCGTCTCGCCCTTCACCAAGTCGAGCTTCTTCGCCTTGCCCCGGAGCGACTCGAACGCCGGCACGAAGTCGCCGACCGCGGCCACGACGTCGGGTTTCGCCGCGACGATGCGCTCGGCCACCTCGCGGTGCAGGTCCTTCGACGCGTCGCCCAGCTCGCGCATCGTGCCCGCCGCCACCACCACGCGCCGCTCGCCGCGCAGCGCGGCCAACAGGTCCAGCGCGGCGCCGAACGACGACGGGTTGGCGTTGTAGCAGTCGTTGATCACCGTCATCCCGCCCAGCTCGAGCACCTCGGAGCGGCCCGCCGGCAGGCGGGCCTCCCTGAGCGCCGCGGCGGCGTCGGCCAGCGGCACCCCGACGGCGTCGGCGACGGCGAGCGCGACGAGCGCGTTCGCCACCATGTGGCGGCCGCGGAGCGACAGCTCGACCGGGACGCCGCGCACGGTGAACCGGGGCCGGCCGTCGGGCTCGAGCACGAGGTCGTCGGCGCGCCAGTCGCCGGCCGGGTCCACGCCCGCGGTGACGACGCGCTTCGCGGCCTTGCGCGCCGCGTCGGCCAGGCGCGCCGGCACCGTGCCCACCACCGCCGTCGGCGCGCCGGCCAGCAGGGCCGTCTTCTCCTCGAAGACGCGGTCCAGGCTGCCGAAGCCCTCGAGGTGCCCCTCGGCCACGGTCGTCACGACCGCGACGTCGGGACGCACGATGTCGCGGAGCCGCGCGATCTCGCCGGGCACGCTGGCGCCGCACTCGACCACCGCGACCTCGGTCTCGACTGGCGCCGCGAGCAAGGTGAGCGGCACGCCCACCAGGTTGTTGAGGTTCCGGTCGGACTTGTGGACGCGCAGCTTCGCGCCCAGCGCGGCGGCGGCCAGCTCCTTCGTGCTCGTCTTGCCCGTGGTGCCGGTGATGGCCACCACGGGGCCCTGCAGCGCCTCGCGACGGTGGCGCGCCAGCTGCCCGAGGGCGACGAGCGTGTCGTCCACCTCGAACCAGTCGAAGCCCGGCCAACGCGGGGTCCCGTGCCGGACGACCACCGCGCCCACGCCCGCCAGTCGCGCGTCGCTGAGGAAGTCGTGCGCGTCGAACCGCTCGCCCTTGAGCGCGACGAACAGCTCCCGCTCCTTGAGGGAGCGCGTGTCGGTCGAGAGGCCGGCGTACGTGTTGTCCCACGAGGCGGCGGGCAGGTGCAGCGCCTTGGCGACCTCGGACGCGGTCCAGGTGAAGGCCGTCACGCCGCGCCCCCGTCGCCCGGGCCGCCGACGGCCGCGGCGACGATCTCGCGCTCGTCCATCGGCACGTGGGCCTCGCCCACGACCTGGTAGGTCTCGTGGCCCTTCCCCGCCAGCAGGATCACGTCGTCGGGCTTGGCGATGGCGAGGGCGCGCTGCACGGCCGCCCGCCGGTCCACGATCCTCAGGTGGGGCGTGCCGCCCATGCCGGCCTCGATGTCGTGCATGATCTTCTCGGGATCCTCGGTGCGCGGGTTGTCGGAGGTCACGACGCTCAGGTCGGCGCCCTTGGCGGCGATGGCGCCCATCAGCGGGCGCTTGCCCGTGTCGCGGTCGCCGCCCGCGCCGAAGACCACCACCAGGCGGCCCTTGGTGAGCGGCCGCAGCGCGGCGAGCGCGCGCTCGAGCGCGTCGGGCGTGTGGGCGTAGTCGCGCAGCACCACGCACGGCTTCTCGGTCAGGCGCTCCATCCGGCCCGGCACCTGGGGCGCCGCGCCGAGTCGCTTCGCGACCCAGGCGGGCTCCCGGCCCAGCGCGATGGCCGCGGCCGCCGCGCCGAGCGCGTTCTCCACGTTGAAGGTGCCGAGGAGCGGCAGCGCGACCGGCGCCGAGGCGCCGCGCACCACCAAGTTGAAGCGCATCCCCAGCCGGTCGCCCTCGACGTCCTCCGCGCGCACGTCGGCCGGGCCGTTCAAGGCGAACGTGATGCGCTCGGCGCGCGGCGGCAGCGCCGCCCACGCCCGATCGTCGGCGTTCACGACCTGGAAGCCGCCCGGCGCCAGGTAGCGGTCGAGCTTCACCTTGGCCGCGAGGTAGTGCGCCTCGTCGCCGTGGTAGTCCAGGTGGTCGCGCGTGAGGTTGGTGAACACCGCGGCGCGGAACTCGAGCCCCGCGATGCGGTCCTGGTCGAGGCTGTGGGACGAGGCCTCCATCGCCACCGTCTGCACGCCGGAGTGGCGCAGCAGCGCGAGGGCGCGAAAGAGCTCCACGGGTCCCGGCGTGGTGAGCGAGCCGCCGGTGGGAATCAGCGCGCCCTGGCCGTCGATCGCGCCCAGCGTGCCGATCGAGCCGGCCGGCGCGCGGTCGCCGAACAGGTGGCGCAGCAGGTGCACCGTGGTCGTCTTGCCGTTCGTGCCGGTCACCGCGAGCAGCACGAGCGCGTCGCCGGGGTTCCCGAAGAAGGCGCTCGCCGCGATCGACGCGGCGCGCTTCCCGTCGCGCACCTCGGCCTGCGGGATGGGCGCACCGGGCACGGGGCGCTCGACCAGGGCGAAGGCGGCGCCGGCGCGCGCGGCGGCCGCCAGGTAGTCGTGGCCGTCCACGACGCTGCCCCGGTAGGCGAGGAAGAGCGCGTCCCGCTCGACGTGCCGGCTGTCGGTCGTGACGGCGGGGATGACGGCCGGCGCGGCCGAGGGCCAGCACACGAGCAGCCCCTCGCGCTCCAGCCGCGCGCGCAGCGCCTCAGCCTGCACGGCCGGCCTCCGCGCGCACGACGACCGTGCGGCCGCGCGCCAGCGGCGTGCCGGCCGCGGGCACGGTGCCCACGACGCGGCCCCAGCCCTCGACGCGCACCTCGAAGCCGCTGCGGTGGAGCGCGCGCGCGGCGTCCCGGAGCGTCGCGCCGGCCACGTCGGGCACGCCGACCGGCGCCGCGGTGTCGCGTGGCGGCGCGCCCACGGGCCACGGCACCGTCACGCCGGCCTCGACGGGCGGCGCCGCGGCGGCCGTGTCGGCCGGCGAATCGGCGACCCAGCGCCGCACCAGCCGCGAGCGGTCGAGCGCGACGCCGGGCGTCGCGAGCGCCGCCTCGAGGATGGTGCGCACCACCGGGGCGGCGGTGGAACCGCCGAAGTACTCGCCCGTCGGGTCGTCGAGCTTCACCACGAGCACGAGCTGCGGGTCCTGGGCCGGGAAGATGCCCACGAAGCTCGCCCAATAGTGCCCGGGCAGATAGTGCCCGCCGACCGCGCGCCGCGCGGTGCCCGTCTTGCCCGCCACCAGGTACGTGCCCAGGGCGGCGCGCCGCCCGGTGCCCTCCTCCACCACACCCTGCAGCATCCGCGTCAGCTCGGCGGCGATCGCCGCGTCCACCACCCGCCGCACGGGCTCCGGGCGCGCGGCCCACCGCGTGCTGCCGTCGGCGGCACGGACGCGACGGACCAGCGTCGGCTCCAGCAGCACGCCCCCGTTCGCCAGCGCCGCGTACGCCGCCGCCAGCTGGAGCGGCGTCACGGCCAGCTCGTAGCCCATCGCGAGGCTGGCCGGGCTCTCCGACGTCCACGACCGCGGATTGCGCAGCCGGCCCGGCGACTCGCCGGCCAGGTCCACGCCCGTCTGCGTGCCGAAGCCGAAGTCCCGCAGCGCGTCGAACTGCTCCGCCGGCGTGAGGCGCTGGCTGAACTTCGCCATGCCGATGTTGCTCGAGAGCCGGATCACGTCGGCGAGGGTCAGCGTGTCGGACGGGTGCTCGTCGTGGATCACGCGCCCGTTCAGGTCGTAGGTACCGTGCTCGGCGTACACCTTGTCCGCCGGCGTCGCCTTGCCGTCCCGCAGCAGCGCCGCCGCGGTGAACACCTTCGCGGTCGAGCCCGGCTCGAACGTGTCGCCGAGGCCGCTGCCCTCGGGCGTCTCCTTCCGCACGCTCGCCATGGCGAGGACCTCGCCCGTCGCCGGCTGGATGATCACGACGTCGCCGCCGCTCGCGCGCACGGAATCCACCGCGACCTCGAGCGCGTGCTGGGCGATCTCCTCGAGCTCCGCGTCGAGCGTGAGGTAGACGTCCTCGCCGGCCTGCGGCTCCACGGCCGGCCGCGACGGCGAGGGGTAGGTGTGGCCGCCCTGGTCGCGCAGCATCACCGCGCTTCCGGGCCGGCCCGCGAGGAGCGTGTCGAGCGAGCGCTCGAGTCCGCCGGCGCCGTGGCCGCTGTCGTCGGTGCGGCCGATCAGGCGCGGCGCGAGATCCGGCCGCGGGTAGAAGCGCTCCAGCCGCGGCTGCAGGTACACGCCGCGGAGGGTCTTGAGCGGCATGACGTCGTTCCAGGTGAACGGCCCGGGCCACTCGTACCACACGCGATCGGACGAGAACAGGCGGGCGATTTCGACCTGGGGGCGGCCTACGACGCGGGCGAGGAGCGGGATGGCCCGGCCCCGGTCCGCGACCTCCTGGGGCGCGAGCCCGACGCCGTAGGTGGCCTGGCTCACCGCCAGCGGCACGCCGTTGCGGTCGAAGAGGGTGCCGCGGGACGCGGGGAGCGTCACGCGCACCGTCTGCTGCGCGCGCGCCCGCTGCCGCCACTCGTCGCCGTGCACCAGCTGCACGTCCACCGCCTTGACGAGGACGGCGAGCGCCGCGAAGGCGAAGGCGATGCCGATCAGCGTGATGCGCGAGGGCGCCTTGATCACCCGGTCACCGGGCCCGAGGATCCTGCAGAATGACGATCTCGGTGTCCTGGGGCAAGCGCAGCCCGAGGCGGGACTGCGCCAGCGGCACGAGCACGTCGCGGCTGCCCGCGCGGCGCACCCGGGCGGCTTCGGACGCCCGGGTCACCTCGAGGGCCTGGCGCACGGTCTGGAGCGCCTTGAGCTGGCGCGCCGTGGCCAGCGCGGCGGTCTGGCGCCACACCACCAGCGCGGCCATCACGAGGAAGCCGGCGAGCCACAGGGCCACCCAGTGACGGCCGCGCAGCTTCACGCGGCCTTCCGGAACGCGCGGAGCCGCGCCGAGCGCGCGCGGGCGTTGGTCGCGATCTCGGCGGACCCGGGGCGGACGGGCCGCCGCGTGAGCACGGTGCCGAGCGCGCGGCCGCGGCACGTGCACACGGGCTGCCCGGGCGGGCACACGCAGTCGCGGGCCCACTCGGCGAACGCGTGCTTCACCACGCGATCCTCCCCGGAGTGGTAGCTGACGACGGCGAGCACGCCGCCGGGCTCGAGGCGCTCGAGCAGCGCGGGCAGCGCGCGCGCGAGCCGCTCGACCTCGCCGTTCACGGCGATGCGCACGGCCTGGAACAGGCGCGCGAAGTCGTCCGGTCCGCTCCGGGGCCCCAGGACCGCGCGGATCGCCCCGACGAGGTCGTCGCTGGTCGCGAAGGACCCGCGCGCCCGGCGCCGGACGATCTCCCGGGCCAGCGCGCGCGAGCGGCGCTCGTCGGCCCAGTCGCGGAAGGCGGCGGCCAGCTCCGCCTCCGGCGCGCCGGCGAGCCAGTCGGCCGCCGTCGGCCCGGCAGGTTCCATCCGCATGTCCAGCGGCGTGCCGGGCCGGAAGCTGAAGCCGCGCGCGGGCTCGTCGAGCTGCGGCGACGACACGCCGAGATCGAGGAGGACGCCGTCGGGCCGGAACGCGGCCACGTCGGGATCGGCCGCCGCCTCGGCGTAGTCGCCCTCGCGGACGGCCGCGACGGCGCCGAGCGCGTTGCCCGCGGCCCGAACCGCCTCCGGATCGCGATCGAACGCGAGGATGCGGGCGCCGGCCGCCGCGAGGCGCGCGGCGTGGCCGCCGCCGCCCACGGTGCCATCCAGGATGCGCGTGCAGCCGGCGAACAGGCCCGCAACCTCCTCGAGCAGGACGGGCTGGTGGCGAAAGGAGCCGGCTTCACCTCTCACGTCGCACCTCTCGCGCGTCCCGCCTCAAAGAAAACGCCCCCCCTGCCTCGGCAGGAGGGGCGCAGGATGGCGGGGCTGACGGGGATCGAACCCGCGACCTCCGGTGTGACAGACCGGCACTCTAACCAGCTGAGCTACAGCCCCCCGCGGCCAAGTCGTTCAATATAGAACCGCGTAGGGGCGGCTACAAGCCGCTTACGGGCACTTCAGCCGCGTCCGCATCGGCGCGAGCGCGGTCGTCACGTTGCCGATGTACGTCAGCATCTGGTTCACGCCGTCGCGGTTCACCGACGCGCCCGCCGCCAGGTTCGTCTGCGCGGGCCCGAACTGGTCGAGAATCGCCTTGCTGAGCACGCACGCGGAGTCCACCGTCGCCTGCTTGTGCGGATCCACCTTCAGCGCCTGCAGCGGCTGGAGGGCCGCGATGCCGGTGAAGAACTGCGAGTTGCCGATCAGGTAGGAGATCGTCGGCGCGTTGGCCGGCGCCGCCCACGGCTGCGCCTCGCTCAGCACGGCGATCGCGCGCGGGTAGTCCTTGGCCTGGAACGCGGCGTACCCGGCGCGCAGGAACATGGACGCCGCCTGCGGCCGCCAGGTCGTGTCCGTCGTCGCCGCGGTCCGTGCCTCGGTCAGCGAGGAATCGAACATCTCCTTCGCCAGGGCAGGCTGCGCCGAGTCGGCCACGGCCGCCATGCCGAACCAGTTCGAGATGACGATGTGCCCGCGCCCCACCGTCGGCTGCAGCTGGATCAGGTGGCGGATGGCGTCCATCGCCCCGGCCGTATCGTGCCGGTCGTACAGGCCGCTGCCGTAGTTGAACCAGCAGTCGGCGTTGGTCGGCGTGCGCACGGTGCAGATCTTCTGCCACGTGAACAGGTCCGTGGAGTCGTGCGCCGCGTCGTAGAACGCGATCGTGCGGAAGATGAACAGCGAGTCGATCTTCGACGAATCCACCTGCGCCGCCGAGGCCATCGAGGCCGCGGCGTCGGCGAACTTGTTCTCGGCGCCGAGCGAGATGGCCCGCAGGATCAGGAGGTCGACCTGGTTCGGGTTCCGGTTCAGGGCATCGTCCAGGATCATCACCGCGCTGTCCGGATGGCCGCGGCGCACCTGGATCTCGACCGCCACCTTCTTGATGTCGTTGTCGGCGACGTCCACCTGCATGATGTGGTGCAGCATGTGCAGCATCTGCGCCGTGTCGTGCTTGGCGTCGTAGATCAGGTACAACTGCCGGCCCACCAGCGTGTTCAGGGAGTCGGAGTCGTGCGCGCGCTCGTAGGCGGCCTGAACGGAATCGGGGTTGCCGTTGTTGGCCTGGAGCACCTGCGCCAGGCAGAGGTACGCGCCGCCGCTCTCGCGGTCGTCGCGCAGGGCGCGGTTGGCCTCCTCGGTGGCCTTGGTGAAGTCCTTGGCCTCGAGCGCGGTGCGGCACGCCGTGATGTGGTCGAACGAGCGGAACTTGTCGGCCAGGCGGTCGGCGAGGCCGCTGCTGGTGCCGATCTTGTCGCGCGCGATCACCATCGAGGCCGAGGCCGCGAGCGGGTTCTCGCGCACGGTCTGCAGCAGGCGCGCCAGCACGAGCACCGAGTCCTCGCCGTGCGGGAAGATCATCCCGTCGACCATGAAGCGCGCGTTCAGCAGGCGCGCCAGCTGCCCGATCTGGCTCGGCTCCAGGGGCTGGGTGCAGGAGAAGCCGCTCTCCTCGAGCGCCTTGCACACCGCCTCCCTCGTGATCGTCGCGAAGTCGCCCGTGTGGTTGACCAGCATGCGCTGGCGCACCGCGTCGCCCGCCGCCGTCGCCAGGCTCGAGTCCGCGGCCTTGTCCCGCCCGAACGGCGCGACGAGGAGCTTGGGCGCGTTGGCAGCCGCCGGCAAGCGAGAGAGCTGAGCGGTGGCGGGCGCCGCGAGGCACCCCAGGCCCAGCAGACCGATTCCGAGAACCCGCGCCCACAGCGGAGCGCACTCTCCACGCCGCGTCATGCGATCCTTCCTCCGGTGATCTTCAATGGCCGCCTGCGCCTGCAAGAAGTGGGCGAAGAGGGATTCGAACCCCCGACTTCCTGCGTGTAAGGCAGGCGCTCTGGACCAGCTGAGCTATTCGCCCGCGGACCACCTACCCCCACCTACAAGATGAGGCCAAGCGGCAGAAGGATACAGTAGCCCACCACGAGGAGGATGGGCGCCGCCGTCGTGGAACCCTTGGCGAGCAGCAGGTAGCCCGCGCCGAGCACCACGGCCGCCACGACGAACAGGGCGGCGTTCACGGCCCCGAACTGCAACCGCGGCTGAGAGTTAGGCTCCGACATGGCGACTGAGGATAGCCGCCGCTCCAAAGCCCGTCAAGCACGCGGTCACTGCGGCGGAGGCGGCGCGCCGCCGCCGCTCACGGCCGCCAGCACGTCGCGGCACTTCTTGCCCCACGGATTGAACTTGTTCGCGCTGAAACCGGCCTGCCACGTGGCCTTCGCGGCGTCCTGGCTGCCCGCGAACCACTGCGCCCGGCCCATCTCGTAGTAGGCCTCGATCAGGTTGGGCCCCAGCTCGAGCGTCTTGCGGAAGAAGTTCTCCGCGTCCTCGTACATCTCGCGCTGCAGGTAGACGAGGCCCAGGTAGTAATTGGCGTACAGCGTGGCCTTCTTGTCGTTGGCCATGCGGATCGCCTTGGACAGGTGCTCGATCGCCTCGCCGAAGATCTTCTTCTTCAGACAGATGTAGCCGAGGTTGATGCGCGCGAGCGAGTTGGCCGGCTCCTTGGTCAGCACGCGCTGGAAGGTGCCGAGGGCGTCGTCGTAGTCCTCGCGCAGCATCTGCGCCCAGCCCAGCAGCGATTCGGCCTGCACGTCGCCCGGCGAGAGGCCGAGCGCCTTGGTGAGCGACTTGATGGCGCCGTCGTAGTCGCCGAGCGAGATGAGGCTCCACCCCTTCTCGATGAAGGTCGAGGCCCCGATGTGGTCGGCCTGCACGACCGGGCGCGCGGAGTCGAACTCGGGCGCCGTGGCGGTGCGCGTGTCGGCCTCCCGCTCCTTGTAGTGGTCCACGAGCTTCTTGATCTCGTCCTTGAGCGCCGCCAGCTCGCCCAGCGCGCCGTCCACCTGCTTGAACAGGGTGATGATGTCCTGCTTGACCGCGGCGAGCGCGGCGGGCGTGCCCGCGGCGTCGAGCGCGGCGGCGATCTGGTCGCGCCGCTGCCGGCAGCCCTGCACGAAGGCGTCAGCCATGGGCGGTCTCCGCGCCGATCTCCTGAAGGGCGATGCGCTCGGCCGAGGTCAGCAGCCGGCCCGCGTGGAGCAGCACGACCGTGCGCGACTTGACGGTGAGGATGCCCTGTACGTAGGTCGCGGCGAGCCCCCGCACCACGGGCGGCGGCGGCGTCACCGCTTCGGCGGCCACGCGCAGCACCTCGGTCACCGCGTCCACCACGGCGCCGACGGCGCTACCCTCGGCCTCGACCACCATGATCCGGGTCTCGGACCCGATCGGGGCGTGGGCCAGCTCGAAGCGCTTGCGGAGGTCGATGACGGGCACCACGGCGCCCTCGATCTGCAGCACCCCTTCGAGGAACGCCGGCGCCTTGGGCAGCGCGGCCGGGGCGCGCCACGGGACGACCCGCTGCACCTCGAAGATGTTGAAGGCGAATTCGTGTCCGCCCACGCGGAACACGACCACCTGGAACGTATCGCCCTGGCTCGTCACCGCTCCCGCTCCCGGAGTGCCGTCACCCGCTCGCCCAGCGCCGCCGCGTCGAGCACCGTGACCAGGTTGCCGCCGCATCGCCACACGCCCCGTGCCGGGGCGTCGGCCGCCGCGGCGGGCGCCACCAGCTCGGCGCCGCCGTCCACCACGTCCTCCACCTCGTCGACCTCGACGGCGAAATCGGCGCCGCCCGTCGTCACCACCACCGCCGTGCGGGTCGGCTCGAACGACGGGGGCGCGCCCGTCAGCAGCGCCGCGAGCGAGACCAGCGCGATGTGATGGTCGTGGTGCAACATCACGCCGCGCACCACCGGCGAGACGGTCGGCACGTCCACCACGCCCGCGACCGTCACGATCTCGCGCACCGACGCGACCTCGAAACCGTAGCGCTCCGCACCCACCCGCGCCACCACCAGCGCCGGCGCGCCGGCGCTCACCGCGCCCCCGCGCGGCGCCGGATCTCCGCCACCACCCGCTCGGCCAGCGCGCCGAGCGGCGCCACCTCGCCCACCGCGCCCGCCTGCACGGCGGCGTGCGGCATCCCGTACACCACCGACGTGTCGCGGTCCTGCGCGAAGGTCGCGCCTCCCGCGCGCCGGATGGCGCCGAGCCCCTCCGCGCCGTCCTTGCCCATGCCGGTCAGGACCACCCCGAGCGCGGCCGTGCCGTACGCCTGCGCGACGCTGCGGAACAGGTGGTCGGCCGCCGGCCGCACGCCCCACAGCGGCGGGTCCTGCGCCAGCTCGATCGTGGCGCCGCCGGCGCCCGACGCCCGCACGCGCATGTGGAAGTCGCCGGGCGCGACGAACACCGTGTCGGCCGCGACGGCGGCGCCCGCGGCCGCCTCGACCACGCGGAGCGCGCACAGCCCGTCCAGCCGCTCCGCCAGGCTCCGCGTGAAGTTCGCGGGCATGTGCTGCACCACGAACACCGCGGCGTGGAGCCCGGGCGGGAGCCCCGGCAGCAGCTCCGCGAGCGCGCGCGGCCCGCCGGTCGAGGCCGCCACCGCGAGGGCGAAGCGGGCCGCGCCCGCGGCGCCCGGCGAGCGCACCGCCGCCGCGCGCGGCGCCTCGATGCCGGCCAGCTGCGCGCGGTTCGCGGCCGCCGCCGCGCGCAGGGCGTCGAGGAGCCGGGGGCCCAGGGCCTCGATCTCTCCCGCGCCGCCCCGCTCCGGCTTCTCGACCAGGTCCACCGCGCCGAGCTCGAGCGCACGGATGGCCTCGCTCGTGCCGCGTCCCGCGCGGGCCGACACCACCACGATGGGACGCGGCGCCTCGCGCATGATGCGCTCGATGGCGCCGAGGCCGTCGAGCTCCGGCATCGCGAGGTCCATCGTCACCACGTCCGGGTGGTACGCCTGCACCTTCTTGACCGCGTCGAGCCCGTTGCGCGCGGTCGCGACCACCCGGAACTCCCCCGACGCGCCCACCAGGTCCGACAGCACCCGCCGGATCAGGGCACTGTCGTCCACCACCAGCACGGTCGGGAGCGGCCCGGCGCCCGCGGCGTCAGATGACGACGGTGCCACGCGCCACCGTGCGCACCTCGACGCGCCCGTCGTCGAGGAAGAAGTAGACCGACCGCCCGTAGTTCTTCAGCACGTCCTCGGCCACCACCGGGACCTGCGCCGCCTCCAGCACCTGCCGGGCCGCCGCCACGTTCCGCTCGCCCATCGCCGTGGGGCCCTGCCCGCTCGCGGTCGCGAACATGCTCGCGCCGCCCACCAGTCGCGCGGTGATGCGCCCCCGCTCCGCGCCCGCCGCCGCCATGCGGCCCAGCAGGAGCGGGAGGACGGTCTCGGCGAACCGGCCGGGATTGGAGCGGTCCCGCGCCATGGCCGGCGACGGCAGCAGCAGGTGGGCGAGGCCACCGGTCCGGCTGTCGGCGTCGTAGAGCGCCATCGCGACGCACGAGCCGAGGCCCAGCGTGATCAGCACGGCGTCGCCGGTCTCCACGGCCCAGTCGGCCACCCGCACCAGGCGCTCCTTCATGGACGGCGGAACAGCCGTTCGCGCGGCTCCTCCACCTGGAAGCGCAGCCGCGCCGGCCCGAACAGCGTCTCCACCTTCCCCAGGAGCAGGTGGCCGCCGGGCGCCAGCGCGTCGAAGAACGCCGAGAACAGCCGCTCCTGCGTGGGCCGGTCGAAGTAGATGACCACGTTGCGGCAGACGATCAGCTGGTAGGGCGGCTCCGGGGGCGCGTCGCGCATGAGGTCGTGGGCGAGCGGCCGCACCAGCCGCGCCACCGCCGGATCGAGGCGGTACGGGGGGCCGGGCGAGAAGAACCGCTCGAGCAGCGGGCGCGGCACCTCCGCCACCGCGGGGGCCTGATAGGTCGCGCGGCCCAAGGTCGCGAGCGCCCCCGGATCCAGGTCGGTGGCGTCGATCCGGAGCCGCGTCCGCAGCGCGCCCGGCCGCGCGACCTCGGCGAAGAGGAGCGCGAGCGTGTACGGCTCCTCGCCCGACGCGCAGCCCGCCGACCAGATCGCCACGTGGCCCGGCGCCGCCCACAGCTGCGGCACCACCCGCTCGCGCAGCAGGGCGAACGTCTCGGGATTGCGGAAGAACTTCGTGACGTTGATGGTCAGCGCGTCGAGCAGGAGGTCGTACTCCTCGGGCACGCGGTCGAGGACCGTCGCGTACGCGGCGAAGTCGTGCACGCCGCGCGCGCGCATCCGCACCGCCAGCCGGCGCCGGAGGCAGGGCTGCTTGTAGCTCGACAGCGCCAGGCCGCGCTCGCGCTCGACCTTGCCCATGAGCGACCGCAAGGCCGGGTCGTCGGGCGGCGGATTCAGATCCGCTCCAGCGTCTCGAGGTTGGTGCGGGCCAGCTCGTGCGTGGGATTCAGCGCCAGGGCCTCTTTCCAGTAGGCCTCGGCCCGCTGCGTGTCGCGGTCGCGCATGGCGAGGTTGCCGAGCTTGAAGTAGACGTCGTCGCCGAGGCGGGGCGCGAGCTTGACGGCGCGCTGGTAGGCCTGGCGGGCCTCGTCGGCGCGGCCGCTGCGGTAGAACAGGTCGCCGAGATTCTTGGAGAGCTGCGGCAGCGACGGCTCCTCCTCGAGCGTGGCCACGAGCAGCTGCTCCGCGCGCTGGAGGTCTCCTCGCCGCTCGCACAGCACGGCGATGTTGTTCTTGAGCGGCGCGCTGTGCGGGAAGCGCGCGAGCCCCTCTTCGGCCAGGGGCAGCGCCTCGGCCTCCCGGCCGGCCAGGACCGCGGCCAGGGAGCGGGCCCAGTACCAGACCGCGCTCGGCGCCTCCTCGTTCGGCGCGAGCTTCCGCGCCCGGTCGAGCCGCTCGACCGCCTGCGGCCCCTGCCCCCGCTTGAGCGCGACGATGCCCCAGCCGAGGACGACGCGCCAGTCGTCGGGGGCGCGCGCGGCCGCCTCGGCGAACGCGGCTTCCGCCTCCGCGAGCCGGCCCATCTGCTCCAGGGCGACCGCCAGGTTGTGCAGCACCGCCGCCTGCCCGCCGCCGTGCTCCGCGGCGTGGCGGAACGCGTCCACGCCGTCGCCCCAGCGGGCCTGCCGCAGGGCGACGAGGCCGAGGAAGAAGTGCGCTTCGCTGTCGCCCGCCCGGAGGTCCAGGACGCGGCGGAACTCGCGCGCCGCCTCGTCGAGCATCGCGGTCTTGTAAAAGGCGAGCCCGAGGTTGCGGTGCTCCTGCACCCGCGCGTCGCTCCCGAGCGGCAGCTCCTCGGCCTGGGTCCGGCCGAGCCGGTGCGCGAACCCGGCCGTGATCAGGCCGTACAGCGCCTTGCCCACGTCGAACTCGAGCAGGCCCGAGTCGTCCACCAGGCGGAGCACGTCGCGCTTGCCGTCCAGCAGCGGCAGGATCCGCTCCTGCTCGGGCGTGAGCGAGACGCCGGAGGAGCTGAGCCGCTGGTGGTCCACGACGAAGATCAGGTCGAAGCTCGGGATCTTCTTCTCGATGAGGCTCCACTCGTCCACCCGGCGCGCGCCCTCGAGCAGCAGCGACTCCGGCGTGATGCGGACGAGGAAGTCCTGCGCCTCGGGGGCGGCGTCGCTCTCGAAGCTGAACGTGCCGCTGACCCAGGTGAACAGGTAGTAGACGGCCTCCTCGATCTGCACGCGCATGTAGCGCTCGAGGTCCGGCCGCGAGATGAAGCCCATCTCCACCAGCAGCTCGCCGAGCCGCTTCTCGCGCTCGCGCGACTGGCGCTCGATGGCGGCCTCGAGCTGGTCATTGGTGATCAGGCCGCCCTTGACCAGGATGTCGCCGAGGCGGTCGCGCCGGTTGACGATCGAGGCGTAGGTGATGAGGCCGCGATCGAAGTAGACGTAGCCGAAGTTGCTCCGGTCCGCGACGGAGAGGCAGCCCGTCTTCTGGCCCATCGACAGGAGCTGCAGCACATCGGGGAGGCTGGCTTCCTTGAGGCTGCCCTTGATGGCCATCAGCGCAGCTCCTCGATCAGCCGGTCGGCGGAGCCCGGCCAGTCCCACACGACCTTCTCGCGGCTGCCGATCACGCCGTCGAGGCCCGCGGGCACGATGGCGCTGATGGCCTGCGCCTGGGACGGCCGCTGCGAGCGCCCCTCGACGGCGACGCGCGCGGCCTGGAGCGTGAGGGTCTCGGACGCCGGGTCCATGCGCGCGAGGGCGCGGTTCACCAGGCCCTGCACCGCCCGCGCGCTGTCGGCCGGCCGCGAGGCGAGATAGTCGATCGCGTCGTCGTCCGACGTGACGTGGCGCGCGGCCAGGAGCCGCCGCACCATCTCCGTGCGCATCGTGCGGTCGGGGGGCGCCAGCTCGACCACCAGGCCGCCCTCGAAGCGCGTGGTGAGCCGCGCCGCCACGCCGGCGAGCTGCCCGGGCGCGCGGTCGGCGGTGAAGGCGAGCTGCTTCTCGGCGTCGCTGAACGCGTTGAACAGGTTGAACAGCTCTTCCTGCGTGGCCTCGCGCCCCGCCAGGAGCTGCACGTCGTCCAGCAGGAGGGCGTCGGCGCGGCGGAACCGGCGGCGCCACCACTCGATGCGCCCGGCGTCGAGCGCCTGCACCAGCTCGTCGGTGAAGGCCTGCGCGGACAGGCACGCCACCACCGCCCCGGGGCGCGTGGCGATCAGCTCGTTGCCCACGGCGTGCAGCAGGTGCGTCTTGCCCGTGCCGCTCGGCCCGGTGATGAACAGCGGGTTGAACCGCTTCCCGGGCTCGGCCACCACGTCGCGCGCGGCGCGCACCGCGGCGTCGCTCGCCGGCCCCTCGACGAACTCGGCGAACGTGAGCCCCTTCGAGGGCGGGGGCGGCGGCTCCACGCCCTGCTTGACGCGCTCGGCGAGGGCCCGCGCCTCCTCGAGCCGGTCCGGATCGTGGAACACCGCCTGGCCCGAGGCCGAGGGATCGAAGGCCGCCGCCTCGTCGGCGAGGCGCCGCAGCTCCTCCACGTCGGACGCGTAGCGCGCGAGCTCCGCGCCGATGTCCGGGATCTCCTCCGACAGGAGCAGCTGCTCGAGCCGCTGCGTGCGGTAGCCTTCGCCCTGCCAGCGCAGCACGGCCTCGCCCACGCGCGAGCGCCACGCCTCGACGGTCTGCGCCACGGTCGTGGACACCGCCGTCAGGAAGGAGGAGAACTCGTCCGGCTCGGCCGGCACGGCGCGGCTCGTGCGCGGCGGCGGCTCGGGCTTCGCGGCGGGCGCTGCGGCCGGCAGCTCGTCGGTGAGCAGCGCGCGCGCCGCTTCCGGCGTGAGGGAGCCGCCGCCCACCGCCTGGAAGGCGATGAGCCGGTTCACGAAGCCGATCAGCTCCCGCACGTTGGAGGCGCCCACCTCGGCGACGGTCTCGAGCACGCCGGCGGGCATCTCGACGCCGCGCTCGGCCACCTTGCGGTGGAGGATCGCGAGCCGCGTCTCGAAGTCGGGCGAGGCGATGTCCACCAGCAGGCCGCCCGAGAGGCGCGAGACGAGCCGCTCGTCCAGGTCGGCGATCTCGCCCGGCGGGCGGTCGCAGGTCAGCACGATCTGCCGCTCGGCGGCCACCAGCGCCTCGGTGACCCGCAGCAGCTCGGCCTGCATCTCGCGGTGCTCCGCCAGGAACTGGACGTCGTCCAGGAGCAGCAGGTCCGTCTCCAGGGCGCTGCGGCGGAACGCCTCGACCTGGCCGGCGGCCACCGCCGCGTGGTAGCGCTCGACGAACTCCTCGAGCGTGAGGTACTCCACCCGCAGCGTGCCCTGCCGCTCGAGCGCGAGGAAGCCCACGGCCTGCAGGAGGTGCGTCTTCCCGAGGCCCGACTTGGCGTAGAGGAACAGCGGGTTGTACGCCGAGCCCGGCGACTCCCCGACGGTGCGCGCCGCGGTGGCCGCGAGCCGGTTGCTCGCGCCGATCACGAAGCCCTCGAACCGGAACCGCGGATTGAGGTCCATGGTCAGATGCGCCGCGCGCCGACGCCGCCCTGGCTGAGGCGCCGCAGCACCTCGGACGCGACGGCCTTCAGCGTCTCGAAGACGCCGACGCCGTGCAGCGCGTCGGCCGGATAGCTCTGCAGCGCGCGGAAGTTGAGGGCGTCGTCGAGCTCCTGCGGCGAGAGGATGAGCTCCGGCGGCAGGTCCTGCTTGTTGAACTGCAGCACCATCGGCAGCGTCCGCACGTCCACGCCGTGCTCCAGGATGTTGGCCTGGAGGTTCTGCAGGCTCTCGATGTTCTCGTCGAGCTGGCGCACCTGGCTGTCGGCGACGAACACCACGCCGTCGGCGCCCTGCAGCACCAGCTTGCGGGTCGCGTTGTAGTATACCTGGCCCGGCACCGTGTAGAGCTGGAACTTGGTCGCGAAGCCCGAGATGGTGCCCAGGTCCAGCGGCAGGAAGTCGAAGAACAGGGTGCGATCGGTCTGGGTGGCGAGCGAGACCATCCGGCCCTTCCGGTCGGCCGGGACCTGCGAGTAGACGTACTGCAGGTTGGTCGTCTTGCCCGACCGCCCGGGACCGTAGTACACGATCTTGCAGGTGATCTCGCGGGTCGTGAAGTTCACGAGCGACATACGGTCACCGCTGGTGGAACAGGGTGGAGAGGCTGCGGTTCAGGTCGGCCTCGAAGTCGGCCGCGAGCACCGGCTCCCGCAACTGCTCGGCCGGTGCCGCGCGGCGGAGGGCCACCGCGAACTCCTCGTAGAACAGCTCCACCAGTCCGATCGACGTCTCCTTCCCGAACACCGTCAGGACGATCAGCGTGCCGCGCGGCGTGGCGCACGAGGCGAGGTGGATGCCGTGCCGCCCGCCCGCGTGGAACAGCGCGCCGAAGGTGCGCTCGCCGATCTGCTCCGCCAGCGCCCCCGAGGCCGCCATGATCGCGGCGCCGAGCGCGGAGGCCGCCATCAGGTCCACGGCGCGCGCGAACCCGTGCTGCGCGAGCACCTGGCCCGCCGGCGTCATCACCACCACCAGGCGCGCGCTGGACTCCGTCACGTAGCGGAGCAGCGGCTGCTCGGCCCACCGCTCGACGACCGTGGTGCTCATCGGCTCGCCGCCTGCGCGGCGCGCATCATCTCCAGGCGTGCCAGGCCGATGTTCACGCGGCTGTCGGCCAGCGCCACGACCAGCAGGTCGGGCGGCGCGAGCGCCACGAGCAGCGTGCCCCCCGACGCTTCCATCTGCACGAACCGCACCCTGCCCGCGCCCACCGCGCCCGCCGTGCCGCTCACCTTGCGCACCAGCGAGGCGGCGAGGGCGGCCACCGCCTTGCCCGGGACCCCCTCCATCAGCAGCTGGGCCACCGGCAGGCCGTCCTCGGCCGACACCCACATCGAGCCGCGCATCCCGCGCACGCGGGAGATGCGGTCCAGCGCGCGGCCCAGCTCGTCGCTCACGCGCCCTGCCCCGCCAGCCACGTCGAGGCCGTGCCGCGCGCCCGTTCGGCGAAGCGCAGCGCCAGCCCCACGGGCATGCTGCGGTCGCGGCGCACGAGGATCAGGGCGCCCTCGCCCACCGGCGCCACGACGAGGTTCGCCGACTCCGCCTCCGCCACGATCGTGCGCCAG
>Ga0335078_10004438_pt1 | contig 20805 bp, 16 predicted proteins | sample Lox_Sample_32_FD_206711 | JGI IMG/M metagenome (GOLD analysis project Ga0335078, IMG submission 206711) | Soil microbial communities from Loxahatchee National Wildlife Refuge, Florida, United States - Lox_Sample_3.2 | ecosystem: Environmental > Terrestrial > Soil > Wetlands | place: USA...
CACCCGGCATTACCGCCTGTACGCGCGCTACGGCGAGCAGGACACCGACCCGGTCGCTCCCTACGCGACCGGGGAGCTGTGCGGGCAGGTGGCCTGCGAACCGACCCGGACCCGCGAGGGGATCAGCTTCGTCCTGAAGTGCCCGACGGACACGCCGCCGCCGGATGACCTCTGGTGCCGACTGCAGGCATGCCTGCCCGGCAGCGACATCCTCCGCCGGGAGGCCCGGCTCCAGGCGTACAGCGATCCGATGATCGCCGCCGCCGGCGCGGCGGAATACCGGCCCGCCTTCCGCACGGAAGACGCCGATGAGCTAACCAAGCTCCGGGCAGGGCTAGCCGAGGCACAGGCGGGAGCAGGTGAGGAACAGATCCGGTCGGCCGCCGAGAACGTTCGCAAGATGGCCGCCGTCCTCGCCAAGTACGATCTCGCGACGGACCGTGCGGAATATGCGGACATGCCGAATGCGCGCTCTGAGCTGCGTGACGCCGCCGCGGCGCTGGCGGGTCGCGCGGCGGCGGCCGGATACAATGCGCTGGACCGTCCCGCGGTTGACGCGCTGCTCAACCAGGCGGCCCAGCTGGCCGACCCGTCCGCCGCGCTGCCCGACACCCAGCTGGCCATGCTGGCGCAGGGGCGGCCGCTCGACGACTCGGTGCTGGCCGGCCTCACCTCCGACGCGGCCGCGGTGAAGGAATGGCTGCTCAACCGCCTGGACAGCGACCCCACGCTCGCCGACTGCGAGCTGCGCTCGCAGGTGCAGGCGGTGTCGGTGACCGCGGAAACCTCTCAGCAGCCCTCGGCCCTGCGTTCCGTGGGCCGTGCCGGGTCGGCGCTCGCCGAGTTGTTCGTCCGGTTCGTGACGGACTGTATCTGCGCGGAACTCAACCCGCCTTGCGCGCCATGCGACGACACCGATGTGCTGCTGGCCTGCATCGAGGTACGCGACTGCGAGGTTGTGCGCATCTGCAACGCCGAACGGGACTACGTGATCAGCGGATCGGCGCTCCGGTACTGGCTCCCGACCGGGCTGCTGCACCAGGGCATCGAGACTATCTGCTGCCGGACCGGCACCGAACGTGCTGTTAAAGCGGAGCCCGGCAAGCTGGTCTTCGCCGAAACCGGGTTCGTGGCCGGCCAGCCCCCGGCGGGCCAGCCGTGGGACCTGCTCGGCCTGCCAGACGCCGCGAGCCTGCTGCGCAAGGCCGCCGAGCGGCTCGGCGCCGCGCGGGCCGCCCCCGCCGTGCCGCAGCCGTCAGCCGCCGGACCGGATGCACCGGGGGCCGGCGCATGACACCCGAGCGGCCAGCCTTCTTCGAAGGGCAGATCCTCGCGGCCGCGGACCTCACCAGCGCCGTCGACTACGGCCGCGGGCAAGCCGCCAGGCACGAGCGCTACCTGCACGACTGGGGTATCGCCGAAGGTCTCGAGCTGACCACGGCGCCGGACAGCTCCGGACAATACGTCGACGTCACGCTCAATCCGGGCCTGGCGATCGACGGCACCGGCCGCGAGATCATCGTGCCGACGTCGGTCCTGCTCAGCACGGCAGAATTCTTCATCGCCAACGGCGCCTCGCCGCAGGCCGCAACGAACTACCCGATCCTGCTGCACGGACTCGACACCAGCCCGCCCGCGGCCATACTGACCACCGGCGCCTGCGGGCCCGGCGGCCAGCCGGCCCGGACCGAGGAAGGGTTCGGCCTGACCTACGGCGCCCTCGGCGCGGACCTTTCCCTCGACGAGCAGCAGGTACCGGACGTGACCGCGGGTCCGGTACCTGCCGCAGGTCCGCAGTGGGAGGTCCTGGTCGGTTTCGTCCAGTGCGACGCCTCGGGCCAGCACCTCACCGCCGCGACCATTGCCGGACGGCGTTACGCCGGAGTCAAGGCCGACACGGTCTCCGCCCGCAGCGGCACCCTGGCGCTGCGGTCCCAGCTGACCGCCACACCCGGCCAGCCCGTGCTGGTGGTCGGCGGCGACCCGCCGGCGCTCACGTTCGGCCTGTACCAGGGCGGCACCAGTTTCGTCTCCCTGCTGACCGTCAGCGCCCAGGGTGACGTCACCGCCAGCGGCAGCATCAAGGGCCAGCTCGCCCAGGGCGAAACCCGGGTCCAGTCCGGCACCGCCACCGACGGCCTCATCATCCCGCTGCCCCAGGGGATCACCCAGGACCAGGTCGACCGGGGCGCGGTGATCCTGCATCTGTTCCTGACGCCGCACACGCCGCAATCCACCCCAGCCACCTGGTATGTCCCGGTCGATTGCAGCGTGGACACCAGCCGCCGGCTCAGCTGCCAGGTGCTGGTCGGCAACAGTTCCAGTATTTCCGGGGGCGCGCAGCCGCAGCCAGGCGCCGCCGACTACCTCATCGTGGCGACCGTGGCCAGCGGAGCGAGCCAATGACCAAGCTCACCGTCGTGCAGTTGAAGGACACCGGACACGTGCTGGCGGCGCTCACCCGCGCCGACCCGCCCCAGGGAACCGAACAGGCCAGCACGCTGGTGGGCGCCGGCCTGCCGCTGAGCTCCGTCGGCGGGGTCGCGGCAGATTTCACCGTGCCCGCCCAGGACCTGGCTCCGGTCACCGTCGACGATCAGCCCGAGGTCCTGATCAACCCGCAGGGTTTCCAGGTCGTCCAGGATCCGCAGGGCCAGGCTCCTCCCCAGGTCAAGAACGTCGGGGTGCCGGGCAGCTCGGTTGACCTCACTATCGCCGCGAGCTCGGGCGCAGCGGTCAAGGTGACGGGCGTGTCCTCGGCCACGACGCTGCAAGCCGTGGTGGTGCTGCAGAATGTCACGACGCCCAACCTGGCCGCCACCATCCTGCCCACGGTCACGGTCACGATAGGTACCGCCACGCCGGTCTCCGGCAAGACCGGGTTCGTGACGGGCGACAAGTGGAACGTGTACGCCTTCGTGCAGAGCCTGTCGCCGGCCGCCAATGAGGTCACGGTCACGTGACGACTGCGGCACAGGACATCGTCGTCCGCCGGTGCACCGTCCGGGTGGTCCGGCACGGCGGCTGGAGCTGGGGACCGCAGCCGCGGCGCCTCGTCGACCAGGTGCTCGCCGCGCTGCCCGGCCTGATCGCCGCACGGCTGGCAGGCCTGGCCCCGGACGGCGCGCCAGACGTGGAGATCACCGAGCCGGTCCGCATCGTGGTGTCGCTGACCCTGGCCGACCTGCTGGCCGGCCGGTTCGATCCACTCCACCATGCCGCCATCTTCCCGGTGCCGCTGCCGGAACCGTCCCCGGGGGCGGCTTCCCCACGGCCACACGCCGCCATCCGTCCGCGCGGGACGCGGCTTCCGGAACGCGCGTCGGCGCTCACCGCCAGCGCTCAGCCCATGACGCTGGGCCAGTTCCTCGGCGAGCTGCTCCAGCGCGGCGAACTCGGCAAGTACCTGGCCCTGCTCCCGGCGGACACCCTCGAGGCCTGGTACCGGGCGCTGACCACGGCCCCGCCCGAGGCGCCGGGCACGCCTCCCGGCCCAGCGGCATTCCCGGCCATCCCCGCCGATCGCCTCCCGGCCGGCACCGGTCATCCCGCCTCCGGTGTCGCTATCTCGCCGCCGGGGGCAGCCGCTTCCGCGGAGACCGTCACGTCCTGGCAACTCCGCGACGCCATCACCGCCATCGCCGCGCGGGCCAGTCACGAGACCTCAGCCCGCCCGCTCGCATCCGACGATCCGGCGGCCGGCTCCCGCGACCGCACGGCTCCCGCCGGCCCAGCGTCAGCAGGCCCGCAGCCGCCGCGCACCGGCGCCGTGCCGGCCCCCGCCGCCGTCGCAGGCACCGCCTCGGTCAGCAGAGCCGTCGCTGCCGGGCAGATACCCACGGCGGCAGGCGCTGCCGCCCCGGCATATGCCGCCTCTGCGCCAGCAGCCGAGACGAACCCCGCGTCACCGGCCGGCACCGCCTCCGCGAGCAGGGCCCGCCCGGCCGGCCAGATGGCCTCGGCGCCAGGCGCTGTTGCTCCGCCGTACGTCGCTTCCGCTGCGCCGCCCGCCACCGACGCCGATATCGCCTCGGCGCTGCCGTTCCTCCTGCTCGGCCCACTCGCCCAGACCGGCTACCTCCCCGCGCTCGCCCCGGCCCTGCAGCTGGCCGGCCTCCAGGCGCAGACGGCGGCGTTCGCCACCGCGCTCGCCCACACGGTGCTGGGACCACTGGAGCGTGGCTGGCGCCGCCAGCCGGAGGACCTGGCCGCGGCCGCGGCATTCGCCGGGCTTGACCCACCCCTGCCCGGCCAGGCCCTGACCGAGTTCGCCCGGGCCGCGGGCCCCGCGCTGCCCGCCCTGGACGCCGTGATCACCTGGGCCCTGGCCGAAGGGCACACCCCGGGCGAGCCGCTGATCCTGGCCGGCGCCGAGGAGCAGGCCGGCGGCGGCCTGCTCCTCCTGGACCGCGAGGGACTGTTCCCGCTCGCCTGGACCGACACCGTAGCGGGCCTGCTGCCGGCCTGGCGGATGTGCGGCTCGCCGCCCGTCCTGGTCGCGCCCACCGCGCTGGGCGCGCTGCGCGGCCTCACGGCGGCCGGCGCCACCTTCGTCGTCGCGACCCCGCCCGGCCGCGGCGAACGCTGGCAGCGGCTGCCGCCGCACCGGCTGTGGACCAACGGCGACGACCCGGCGCTCACCAGGCACGCGACCGGCTACCAGCAGGCAACGGACCTCGCCGCCGGCCTCGTGCAGGCGCTGGCCGCCGAGCGCGCCGCGGTCCCGCTGGCCGCCGGCCCGGCGCTGAGCCGCAGCCTGCTGCTCGCCGCCGGCCTCGGGCTCGGCACGCTGGCGTGGACACTATGGCGGGAACGCGAGCCCACCGACCCGCTGCTGGCCCTGGAACGCTTCGCCGACCTCAGCGCCCGGGTCAGTTTCGAGCCGCACCGGGTACGGGTCCGGCTGCCGCTGGGCCCCCGTCACGCCGACCTGTCCGCGCACGGCCTGCTTGCCGACGTGCCAGGCGTGCCCTGGCTCGGCGGCCGCGTCGTGGAGTTCTCGGGAGGGTGAGATGCCGAACCCGCTGGCCATCCGGCACCTGCTGATCCGGCTGCGGCCACTGAACCGGGCGCTGCGCGCCGCGGTCGACCGGCAGGCCGCGGTGGCCGCCCAGCTCGACCGCCCGGACCTCGTCCCCTACTGCATCACCGACGAGCAGGTAGCCATCCTGCTGGACGGCCTGGACCGCCTGGACGCGCTGTCGCTGCCCGACGGCGCCGCCCCGGCGCCGCTGACCCCCGCCGAGCAGGCCGCCGAACAGCAGCTGCGGCAGGAGGCCGCCGCCGCGGGCATGGCGCTGCCGCTGGACGAGCTGGCCGGCCGGTTCGGCCTGACCGGCGCCGAACAGCAGGCGCTCCTGCTGTGCGCCGCTCCCGAGCTCGACCGGGCCTACGAGCGGGTCATCGCCTACATCCTTGACGACCTGAACCGCCGGTTCCCCTGCGTCGAGCTGCTCACAGTGGTCACCGCCGGTTCCGGCCCCGGCGGCCTGGCCCAGCGCGGCGTCCTGTCCCGCACCGGCCGGCTCCGCCTGCTCGGCCTGCTCACCCCGTATGGCGATGCGCCCACCGAGCTCCGCCAGGAACTGCGCGTCCCCGCCGGCGTGGTCGACTTCCTGCTCGGCGGCGGCGCCGACCTGGCCGTCCTGGCCCACGACCCCGGCGCCGTGCCGATCCCAGCCACCGCCGCGATCCCGCCGCAGCTCGACGCCGCGCACCTCACTCGCCTCGGCAAGGCCCTGCGGGCCGGCGACCTGAACCTGGTCGGAGTCTGGGGCCCGCCGCGGGTCGGCCAGCACGAGGCCGTCCACGCGCTGGCCCGGGCCGCCGCCATACCGCTGCGGCAGGTCACCGGCAACGACGTCGAGAACGCGCTGAACGTCGCGGCCGCGCTGGATTCCATCCTGTGGCTGCGGACGGACGACCTCGACCCCGCCGTCACCGGGCTGCTGGCGCGCTCCCGTACCCTTGTGTGCCTGAGCGGCACCGTGCCCTGGCGGCCGTCGGCCGTGCTGTCCGTCCGCGCCTATGCCGAGATCACCCTGGCCCGGCCCTCCTACCGAGACCGCGTGGCGACATGGGCCCGGACGCTGCCCGAGCTGGATGCCGGGCTGGCTGCGGACCTGGCCGCCCGGTACCAGGTGAGCGGCGAGGAGTTGCGTGCCGTCGCTATGCTGGCCCGCGCTGACGCACGTGCCGGAGCCGATGGCGAACTCGGCGGAGCCGACGGCGTGACCTGGGCCGTGTCAGCCATCATGTCTGGTCCCGTGGTCGGCTTCGCCCGGGTGATCACTCCCCGTCGCCGGCCAGAGGACCTTGTTCTCCCGGCCGACGAGTACCAGCTCGTGCTGGAACTCGCCGCTGCCTGCCGGGCCTGGCCCCGAATCGGCGAGGACTGGGGATTCGCCGACCGCGATGCCGGCGGCATCAAGGCCCTGTTCACCGGCGAACCCGGCACCGGCAAGACCCTCGCCGCCGAGGTCATCGCCGGGATGCTCGGTCTCACCCTGCTCAAGATCGATCTGTCCCAGGTCGTCTCCAAGTGGGTCGGCGAAACCGAGAAAAATCTCGAGGCTGCTTTCCGCCAGGCGGAGGACAGCCAGGCTCTGCTATTTTTCGACGAAGCCGACTCCCTGTTTGGAAAACGCGGCCAGGTCAGGGACGGCATGGACCGCTATGCCAATCTTGAAGTTGGTTTCCTGCTCCAGCGCCTAGAAGAATCTGACGCGTTGGTAATTTTGGCCAGCAACCTCAAGGAAAACCTCGATAAGGCCTTCATCCGCCGTTTCCATTACATCATAAACTTCCCGCGCCCGAAGGCTGCGGAACGTGCGCGTATCTGGCGGCTCGCCTTCCCGCGCAAGGCGCCTGTGGCGAGCGATGTGGACCTGGACGCTGTTGCCGAACTGGAGATGACGGGGGCGAGCATCAGCGACGCGGCACGCACGGCGGCGCTCCTGGCCGCGGACGCGGGGGGGAAGGTGATCACGATGGCGCATGTCACACAGGGGATCCGTCGTCAGTACAACCGGGAAGCCCGCCTGTTCCGTCCGGAGGAGCTGGGTCGTCATGCTTCCCTTGCTGAGGGTTTGTCGTGATGTCGGAGGCCTTGGCCTTTGATGACACGCATGAACGCGGCATTGGTGCTGGCCGTGACGGCGACCGGCGAACCACAGAAGCCGTCCGCAGCGCAGAGCGAGCGCAGCCGGCGGGGACACTACAGCGGACCATGGGCAACGCACAGCTTTGCCGCATCCTTCGAATGGCGGAGCCCGGCTTCGCGATGACAGCGGCGGCAGGTCCCGCCGCTGTCGGAGCTCCGGGGGACCGCGCCGGCAACGCGCCGATCAAGCGGAAGCAATGCCACTGTGACGGTGTTTCCGACGCGAGCGACATGTGCGCTGAATGTGCGGCGAAGCAAGGCCCGGTGCAGCGTTACGCCACACAGGCCAGCGGACCGTCCCATCTTCCGCCGAGCGTGGCACGGGCGATTCAGGGTGGTGGCGGCGAGCGCCTTCCGGATGCAAACCGCGCTCACATGGAGCTCGCGCTCGGCGCGGATCTGGGTGGCGTGCGCATTCACAAGGATCCGGATGCCGCTCACGCCGCCAATGACATCAACGCTCGTGCCTTCACCGTCGGCCAGGATGTCTACTTCGGCGCCGGACAGCACGAGCCAGGCACGAAGCGGGGAAACCATCTTCTCGCGCATGAACTGACCCACACTCTGCAGCAAGCTAGCGGCAACGTCACGACGCAAGCTGGCCCTCCGATCAGCTCTCCCGCCGATCCCCTGGAGCGTGAGGCGGAAGCCGTAGCGGACAGCGTCAGCGATCCCCCATCGTCCCGGCCAGCGCTCAGCCCCCGGCTGACGACTCAGCCGATGGTGCAGGGCGACTGGTACGACTTCATCACCGACACTGCCGAGGCTGCGTGGTCCGGAGCGAAGTCGGTGGGGGGCGAGATTGCGGCGGGCGCCGAGGCCGCCTGGTCCGGAGCGAAGTGGGTGGGAGGCCAAGTTGCGGCGGGCGCCGAGGCCGCCTGGGAGGGGGCGAAGTGGCTAGGCGGACACATCGCGGACGAGGTGCGGCGCATCGGAGGCGCGGCGTGGGAGTGCGCGAAGCTCGCCGGCCATTCCACCGGCGACCTGCTGCAGGGGAAGCTGCCGACAATGGCCGAACTGCTCGACATGCCCAAACCTGCCGGCGATTCGCCCGTCGGCGTCATGGACGTCATCCTGGCGGTCGTCCGGCATCCCTGTGTCCGGATAATCCCCGGATATCCGATTTTCGCGAAAGCCGCCGGCATGCTCCGGGACGTCTACGCCTTCCTGAAGGGCGCCTGGCAGATCGTCCAGGACCCTGATCGTGTCATCTCGGCAATCCGGGACGGGCTGGCCCCGATGATGAGCGGAGTTGCGGGCCGGAGCCGCGAGCTGGCGGGGAAGGCCATAACCTTCAGCGACCCTCCGCAGAAGCACCTCGCAGGGATCTGGCGCCACCTGGAACCGAAGCTCGAGTATTTCGGCACGAACTGGTGGGACGTGATCAAGGAAACGGCGTGGGATCTTGTGTGGCCCTGGCCTGGCGTCGGCAAGGATCTCGGCGAGATCTGGGAGAAGATAAAGGCGGCCGGGCACGATGTCCGGGCCCTGGAGATCAGCAGCGCAACCGATGACATTCTCGCGATCTGGCGTCTCGCGAACCAGATGATCGGGCGTCTGTACGGCTGGTTCTTTATCGCGTCGGTTCTGATAGGAGCGATCGTGGGCGCCTTCTTCGGCGGTGCGGGCGCCATCCCCGGAGCAGCCGCGGGGGCCAAGATCGCGCTGGCGGTCGGGGAAGGTCTCCTCATCTCGACAATCGCGGCCGAGACGCTGACAATCGGGAAGGCGGGATTCGACCTCGTACACGGCGCCCAGAGCGAGCAGAAAAACGAGGAAGACTACGAGCGCGTCGCGAACAGCAGCATTGTTCTCGGTGTCACTGGGCTCCTCTACCTGCTGGGTGCGCTGGCCGCGCGGTTCGCGCGGGCGGTGATCAATCGGGTGGCAGGCCGCGTTTGGCGGCTGCCGGGGCAGCGTGGCAGGGGGCCAAGGGCACGCGGCGACGTCATTGAGATCCGCGTGGTCACCGCGGCACGAGTCCGCGGACTTATCCTGCGGTACAGCGTCGACTGGCTCGAATTGATCAGACGCGACTTCCCGGGAATCGATCTCGCCGAGGACGCGCAGATCGGGGTGACGCCACGGCCGCGCCGTGCTCCGCTCTACGAGGTCAGGGGAGGACGGGTCATCAGCGTGAAATCAACGGCTCAGCTGGCCGGAGATGCGCAGAGCCAGATCCGGCAGTGGGTCCGCGAACTCCAGGGATTCTCTGGCTCCGGGAACGTTTCGGTCGTCAACCCTACGAGCCGCGTCCTGATGGTAGCCACGGAAGCGCCCCTGGACGCTGCCAGGCAGGCCGCCGTGCGTGCCTATGCGGCCGCCCGAGGCGTGCGCCTCGAGCTGTTCGCGAACCTCCCACCCGACCATCCGGCCCTGGTATTCCCGGAAGCGATCCCGGTCATCATGGCCGAGGCAGGGGAGTCCTCCGGAGAGGAAGCCCCGCAGCCGCAGCCCGCGGCGCCCGGCGCTGCCGGTCCCTGATCGGATGTGCCGGCCCCTTTACGGGATGACGTGCTTCTTGGCTGCCGTCACCCGCTTGTAGGCGTCGGCAGCATCCTTGATCCACGCGGCATACGTCGGCGCCTGCCCCTTGCCGTTGTAACCCTTGGCGACCGTGAGGTAGTCGTCTTTCCTGACGGCATCGACGAGCCCGGCCTTCTTGATGTATTCGAAGATGCCGGTAACCTGCGGCCGTTCAGCCTTCTTGAATGCCTCGGCCATATCGACAGCGGAGGCGTATCCTATGCTCTTCGCATTCGAGCCCATGATCTGGCCCGCGCCCCATGACGCCGATCGGTAAGCGGGCTCCTTGCCGCTCAAGACGGCCGCGAATTCCATAACCCGCCACTCTTGTTCCTGGCTCTGATGGCAGTTCTCCCACGGCTTGTTCGGGTCGTCCCGGAAACGATGGCCTTCCCACGGCTTGCCTCCCGTCGACCGGTCGAAGTCGAAGTGGTCGTTGAAGGTCGCGGCATTTGCCGAGCCCCACTCTTTCCAGAAGACGTGGTTCTCGAACCGCACCATCGTCTTGTCGGTCGCCGCACTGAAGGTGACGCCTCCCGACTCGACCTTCATGATCCCCGCGGCGGCGTGGGTCGACACGCCCAGTTCGCGCGCCTTCTCTTCGATGAGCTGGCCCCTCATGTTGTAGATCGAGGCCATCACCCGATCGAGCCCCTTCAGGCCCTCGACATCGATCACGTCGCTGGCCTGCATGTCGGTCCCCGTGCCGAGGAGGTCGTCGATCACCTCGGTCAGTTTCCCGACATCCGAGCGGGGAGCGTCGCCAAGTTTCCCCTTCAACTGCGTCAGCATGTCACGGGGCAGGGTGCGGAGCGTTTCGATGATCTTGACCCTGGGCTTACCGGCCAGCAGCGCCCAGACGCCGGCGAACGAGCCGCCCTTGGCGTCCCGGATCGCGTCCATTGCCTCTAGGCCCATGGTCCCGGCCTTCTTCTCACCCCATGACGATGACCGCAGGGCCGACTCCACCCTCGGGCGGTCGAACCGGCCATCGGCCTCCGCGATGCGAGCAAGCAGCTTCGAGCGGACATCTTTGCCACAGATGCGAAGAACCTCGAGCATCTCCGCGGGGTTGAGGCCGTTCAGCATCCAGAATGCGCCACCCGGTGCTGGCGGCCCCTCTTCCCCCTCGGGCACCGGCGTGGACAGATCGGCGAAACGGCCCTTGGCAACCTGCTCCGTCACGAAGTCAGCCTTCAGCTCAGTGCCGGTCTTCGCCTTCCGGGTCGACGTGGCCTTCTTCGCCACCTGACGGCGAACCGACAGGAACGAGCTCACCGCCTGGTTTCCGGCCGACCGCTGAAGCCCGCCGACACCGACGGCAGACGGCACCCCGGTCCTCTGCACGATTAGCGGTCCAGCAGACGCCTCGGCCGCGACGCGCGTGACCGGCGGTTCACTTTCGCCGCGCCGGATCCGCGATGACTGCGCCTGTTCGCTCATCAGCTCACCCCTGATCGGTCGTGTCGTAGGCCAGCAGTCGGGTCAGCTCGGTGCGCGACCTGACCCCGAGCTTGCGGTACGCGCGGGTCAGATGGGCCTCCACGGTCTTGCGGGACACGAACAGCGCCGCCGCGGCCTCGGCATTGTTCAGCCCCCGCCCGACCGTCCGCGCGATCTGCAGCTCCTGCGGGGTGAGCAGGTCCAGCCGGGTCCCGCCGCCCCGGGCCTGGTCACCCGCGGGCTCCCGGACCCCGGCCGCGGTGAGCTCGGTCACGTTCCGGGAAATCCACGGCTGCGCGCCGAGCGACCTGAAGATGACCAGCGCCCGCCGCAGCGGATCGCGGGCCGCGCCGGGCTGCCGCGCCCGCCGCAGCGACTCCCCCTGACACAGCAGCGTCCGGCCGCGCTCGAATGGCATCAACTGCCCCTCGCAAGCCGAAAGCGCCTCGGTGAACCACCCACGGGCCACGTCAGGGTCCTCGTTGATCAGCGCATACCCGCGCGCCGCCGCCGCGAGCGGGTACTTCAGCCCGGTGGCCTCCGCGCGTTCGGAGAGCCAGGCGAGGATCTCCCCGGCGCGGGCCGATTCGCCCGCCCGGGCCAGCGCCTCGGCGAGGTCGCCGGCGAACGGCACGACGTTGGGGTTGTCCAGGCCCTCGGTCCTGGCGATGAGCCAGGCGCGTTCCAGGTGGTCGATCGCGGTCCTGACATCGCCGTTGCCCAGCGCGCACAAGCCCAGGGTCGCCGCGTTGTAGACCGCCAGGCAGCCCACGCCACGCAGTTCGACCTCGCGGTGCGCGCGGTCCACCCGCTCCGCACAAAGCCCGTGGTCGCCGCGGGCGGCGTCGATGCGGGCCAGCTGGGCCAGGCTGTAGCCGATCGACGAGGTCTGGACGGTTTCCTCGGCCCACTGTAGCGACTCGGCCGCGTCCGCGTATGCGGTGGCCCACTGGCCCCGCCACCAGCCGAGTTCGCTGCGGGTGGCGAGCGCGACCGCCAGGATCGCGGGAGCTCCCATGTGCCGTGCGGTGTCGATTACGGCGTTCAGGTGGCCGCGTGCCTGGCCGTAGCGCTCTAACCAGATCAGGCTCTGGGCGAGGAACGCGATGCCCTGCTGCTGGCCGACCGGATCGGCCGACGGAAGCACCTTCTCCGCCAGGTCCAGCAGGCGTTCCCCCCGGGCCAGCGAGCCCGCCAGCACGAACGCCTCGGCGACCATCGCCAGGGCCTTGGCCGGGACGGCGCCGCTGTCCGGTGAGAGCCCGGCCTCCCGCCACGCGGACTCACTGCGGGTGGCCGCGTCCAGCATCAGCCCGACATGCCCCGCCATCGCGGCGGGCACGGTGGCCTCAGCAAGCAGGCCGGCCGCTCGCGCGGCGTCCAGCGGCCGGACCGCGGCGGCCGCCTCCACCAGGTCGTCGTAGCCGCGGTGCGGCTCGCCCATCCAGGTGCGGGCGTGTCCTAGGGTCAGCTTGATGTCCGCGGCCAGCAGCGGATCGCGGCAGTTACGCAGCGCTTCCTCGCACCAGGTCACCGCCGAATGGGAGTCTCCCGCCAGGAAGGCGTCGTTGGCGGCGTGCATCAGCCGACTGACGCAGCCGTGCGACGCGGCGCTCAGGTCGGCCGCCCGCCGCCAGGCGCGTGCCGACGCGTCGTAGCCGCTGCGCCGCCGCGCGTCCTCGGCCGCCTCAACCAAGGCCCCGGCCACCGCCTCGTCAGGGCCCATGGCGGCGGCGGCCAGGTACCAGGCCCGCGAGCCGCCCTCGCTGGCCCGGGCCAGCGCCTGGTACACCTGCACCCGGTCGGCGAGGGGAGTGCGGTCAAGCACGACCGACCGGAGCAGCGGATTGCACAGCCGCACCCCGCCGTCGACGGTGCAGATCAGCTCCCGGCGCTCGGCAGGTTGCAGTGACCGCAGGGACAGCCCGACCGCGCCGAGCACCCCCTCGAGACCGGCGGGACCGTTGCCGTGGCTCGCCGCCACCACGAACAGGGCCCGCTGGGTGGCCGCCGGAAGCTGCCTGAGCACCTGGCTCCATGCCCGGCTCAGCGACGAATGCAGCACCAGCTGCCCGTCGCCGGGGAATCCGCCGAAATCCGCCGGTGACGACAGGTTCTCCAGCACGGCCAGGGGATTGCCGCCGGTCCGCTCCACCAGGGAGCGGAGGTTGTCCGGGGCTATCGGAACATGCTGCTGGCGCGCGAGCTCGGCGCAGTCGTCGTAGCTAAGGCCGGTCAGCCGGATCACCGGCATGCCGCCCTTCATGACCCGGGAACCCGGACCATCCCGGGCGGCGATGATCATGGCGATGGGCTCGTCCGACACGCGCCGCGCCATGAACAGCAGGATTCTCTGCGACTCCGGGTCGATCCACTGGAAGTCGTCGACGAGTATTACCAGCGGATTTTGATCCGCAGCAGCGGCGAGCACGCTGAGCGCTCCCGTACAGACGGTCAGCGGCCCGCAGGGCTCGTCCCCCGATAAAGCCAGGCAAGCCTCGAGTGCCCGCCGCTGGCCCTCGGGAAGGCAGGCGAAACGCCGCCGCAGCGGCAGCAGGAGATCGGCGGCCGCGGCGAACGGCAGGACCGTTTCGGATTCCTCCCCCCGCAGCCAGACTACCCGGGTGGCCGTAGACCTCGACGCGACGCCGACCATGCGAGTAAGCAACGCGGTCTTACCCATTCCGGCCTCGCCGACGAGCATCACCGCGCCGCCTGCCGAGCCCAGGGAATTTATCAGAATGACAAGCGCTCGCTGCTCAGCAACTCGGCCGACCAATCTCCCAGACCGATGCCGAGGCGAATCGTATGCCGCTGGCATCCGGGACCCCTCCCCGCCCGATGCAAGCCTTTAGTAAGCACACAGAATAAACTTACTCGACTCTCTCTCGCATCCCGAGAAAAAGCAAACCATGTTCCCACCCTTGGTGGGGGGACTGTAGTTTCAACGGTGTAACTCCAGAGACGGAGGAGACACCAGTGACTGACGTGACGACCGACACGGGCCGGGATGCCGTCGAGCTGTCCGCAGCTGACGAGCAGGTGCTGAGCGAGCTTACCGAGCGGACCCGCGCGGGCGGGCTGCGGCTGACCGGCCAGGGCGGGCTGCTGGCGAAGCTGACGAAGATGGTGGTCGAGGGCGCGCTGGAGGGCGAGCTGGACGATCACCTCGGCTACGCCCGGCACGACCCGGCGGGCCGCGACGGCGGGAATTCCCGCAACGGCCACCGGGCCAAGACGTTAATCACCGAGGCCGGGCCGGTGGAGATCACCGTGCCGCGGGACCGGGATTCCAGTTTCGAGCCGAAAATCGTCGCCAAAAGGCAGCGCCGGCTGACCGGGGTGGACAACATGGTGATTTCCCTGTCGGCGAAGGGGCTGACGCACGGGGAGATCAGTGGCAAGCCGCCCGATGTACGATTCCCAGGGCCTTAGCTCCATGCCCTTCTTGAGGTCGATGGCCCAGATGACCACATCGGGACAGGCGACCAGGTTGCCCATGAGCACGTTGAGTCCGCCCCTCTTGCCCGATCCGGTGGCACCCCCGAGCAAGCCAACAGACTCATTTCAGGAGTACATCTCGAATTCCCAAAGGCTTTAGTCTTCATCAAGTCCATGGGAAGAGCTGGGAGTTTGGCCTGTCGAGCAGCAGCGGCTGGCGGTCGAGCTCGTTAAGGATCAGGTGGGGGATAACAGAGAAGGCCAACGTCAGCGCATACTGAATAGCGGTTGACTCCCGAGCCCTATCCAAATCCAGCAACTCCACCCAGTTACGTGGATAATACCGGGCGAGCATCGAAAAGCTGTAGAGAAGCAGCCACCACGTCATTAAAGGTGACGGCGGAAGAGCGCCATCATCCTCAAGCCAAGGCCGCAGGTATCGCTCTCCCCGGTAGCGATATTGAGGCGCGATGCTATCGAGAAGGCTTACCCACTCGCTGTCAGATAGCGCGTCCCATCCAGGAGCGCCTGGCGGCCTGAGTGATATGTTAAAGCCGTCTTGTGTTGGCCCTTCGTGACACTCGGCCTGCCATTCTTTTGCCGTGGGATAATGGGAAGTAAATTCATTGAACCATGACTCATGGCTCGCTTGATCTGGCACGACCCCAGCCAGGTTGAGCGTTATTTGTGGTGAAGGGTTAAATGGAGAAGATGAAAAACCATCCAAAACAGACTTGATGCCATAGACTAGCGGGCGCGTAGTTGTAAATATCCGAAGGGCCTGTCGCTCATCTGCTCCCTGGAGTGGGGATGCGCTGCTCAGGTCTGGTAGCGAGGCCCATAGGCGACCTATTGTTACCTTTCCTTTTATCATCGGGGATCCTGTGGCTGACTCAATGACCTGGAAAGCTCCGTGGTCATCAGCCCGAACGCATGCATCTTGGAGCTTCGTCTGGATTAACTCAAATTTCAGGCCGTGGCGACTGAAGCTCCACGGATTCGGTGCATGCGCGGCAGCTATCGCTAGCCCAGCTTGAGTGAGGCCATAGTAGAGTTTCAGAGGACTTGTCGCCGGAGTGACCACCTCTGCGGCGGTCATTTGTTCCTCAAACTGCTGCATTGCTGCGGCGAAGGTCTTACGCCGTGAAGATGACTCTCTGAGGCTGGACCACTCCTGAATACTGCTTCGACGAGCGCGGAGTCTGAGCCACATCATCGATGTCTCGTCGATCAATTACCCGACTCCTTGTGCCATCTGGAAAGTTGGCCTACCGGGACAGGTTACGTCGTCTGGGTGGGACTAGGGTGACTCCAGATCAACTAGCTGGGTCGGCAAGCCTCCAAGGTTGGTCCATGGCTGGGGTCGCGTGGCTGGCGGGTCCTGAGAGCTGAGCAGCCCTGCCGATGGTCGCACTGGCTGTTGTCGGAGATCCGGCGTGGCAGGCTGCCGCAGTCGGCGCCATTATGGTGTGCATGCCGATCTGGGCAACCTCAGTGCTTCTTCCCGTGAGCGTATCCGCCGTGACCGCGATGGCGATCGGGCTGACGGTGGCGCCGAGACTTGCCGCCCGGAGTAAGCGGATACAGGCCGCTTTCGATAGCCGTGATCGTTTCAAGGACAGCGTTCTAGACATTCCGGCGCTGTGTTGGTTGCCCTGGAGGTCGACGACCTGGACGGCGCATCACATGACTGACGTGGACCTAGGCGTGATCGACGGGGCCGATGTCGGAGAAGATCAGTCGTGGCGGGTGCCGACCCGGCCGAGGACGAATGCGTTGCCCTGTTCGAAGGCGACTGCGGACAATAGGCGCTGGACGTACGCCGAGTTCTCGTTGTCGTGTTGAAGAGGCGTTATGTGTCCTCCGAGCGGGACCCGGACGTGTGGCGTGTCGTCGTCGAGAACCGTGCCCTTCTGGAGATCCGGCTGAACGACATGCTCCTTCAGTTTGTCGTGGACCGCGACTACGGCGTTGCCTATAAGCGCCAGGCGATGCCAGATGCGGGAGCAACGTTCCCGACGTTGCTACACAACGTCGCGTACAGCCGAGAGCAGACCATCCTCATGGTTCATCTTCGTGGTGTGTTCAGGAGCGTGCGCAGCGATGGTGACGAGGCAGTGTTTGTCGACCGCCCGCGAACTGGTCCTCGACATCTTGCGCCCATATCTGAAGGCACGGCGTCCATACTCCGGTGAAACAACCCAAAGACGGCTCCGAACTCGGTATCAATACCCGCACGCGAAACGCCCTGCTCCGTTCCCTGCGCTGCCTCGGCGAACGAGGCTTCGCCCTTCTCTGCGAACGCTGGAAAATCCTCCAGCACGTCATGATGAGCCCCAGCAAGATAGGCGACATTGCCAAAGCCGCACTCGTCCTCGTCCATTTCGAACACGACATGATCACCTTAAAGTCGGTGAGAAAACCTCAGTAAATCGCCGCCTAAATCTCCGGTCTCAGCATACGTGCCACCGCCCCAGCGATGACGCGCGACAGCGGGTCGCAGTTGAACCATCCGAGCGCGCCCGGTGGGGCTGTGATGTCGCCGGTCGAAGCATTCCAGCGGTAAGTGTCCGGCAGGACACCACCGTTGAGCAAGTTCGCGGCTTCGTCGGTAACTACATTGGTCGCCACCGGGCCGCCGTCGGCCAGGCCATCCTCTGCTGCCGCATCCAGCTCAGCTTCCACCTGGGCCACCAGCATGTTGACTGGCAGGTTGCCCACCGTTACTACATTCCTCATGATGCTCCCTTGTCTAGCATGTCGGCAGATGGTCAAGGTTGTTGAGGGACGTAGTATCTGCCTGGGAGCGCAATGTCTTTATCCCGCATTGGCATGTAAACTTCTCAACCCACGCTATCTCGCTCGCGGCCAGGGTATAAAACCTGTGACCCTGGTCTATCATTTGATAGGCTTCTGGCACCGTGATTCTATTTAGATTTTCGGGGCCAACCGCCACTATGTGGTGCCCATTGGGACAAGTCGATTTGGTCGTGCAAGTAATGCGATAGCTGGTCATGGGACCGCACACTTTCTCTTACCAGGACTTCGGGGCAGGTCCATCCATGCCATAGCTTCCATCAGGGCAGGCCGCTGGCCGAGCATCGTCGATCGTGGGAGCGTTCACCCGCTAACGGGTCAGACCGTTCGGGCCTCCTCAAGCGAAAGGCGCAATTCGCTTTGCGGACGGCTACGGCGCTCTTGGCGAGACGGAGCATGTAAGAGGGCATCTGATCTAGGTCACGGATGGTTCATCCGGTTCGGCGGGGTTGTCACGCCAGGTTTGGGAGGATTCGCCGGTGAGCCGCCGGCTCATATTGTCGATCATGGTCCAGTGGATCATGGTGCGGGAAGGTTCCGGGAGTGTCTCGTAATCTCGGGCTAACCGCCGATGCAGCATCCACCAGCCGAAAGTGCGCTCAACGGCCCACGCGCACCTTGCGCCGCAGCAGGTCGTGGATCGACTCGGTGGTGCCGTCGGTCTCCCATTTGGCGTAGTAGTCATAAACCGTCTTGGCTGGCGGCAACTCGTGCGGCAGGCATTCCCAGGCGATCCCGGTCCGGTTCACGTACAAGATCGCGTTCACGATCTCGCGCAGGTCATGGGCGGGCGCACTCAGGCCCGGGCCAGCTTCGGCGCGGGGCCTGTCGCCAGGCGGAAAGGACGGGCTCGATCAGCGCCCACCGGGCATCGGACAGATCAGTGCGGTATAAACGTCGGCTGGTCACGAGGGCGATCTACAGCAGGTCATACATCGAAAGTGCGGGACCTTGAGCACAGAGATATCCCTGTGCTGGAACAGACAGGGATCACTGCGGATCAGATGCCCTCTAAGCGCGTTTCGCGTGCTCGGCACGGCGTCGGCGTTCGTCGGCTGGCAGCGTGCCATCGGGGTCAACCTCGCGCTCGAATCGTTGCGGGAACTTCTCGCGCGCTGGCCGGGTGCGGGCGCTCCGGTCGGCCGTGCGGCTCCATGAGATCTCCGCCGCTATCTGCCAGTTGATGTCCTTGCCTATATGCCGCACCACCCCCAGCCGCTACGTTCCGTGTGCGCCAACCTGGAAGCAGTCGTTGCGCCGGAGGGAGCCGGAGCGTCGCGCCCTGGGCTGCAGGGTGGGCGAGATCGGTGGCTAGGTCAGGACCTGACATGCGCTGACCGTATGGTCCGGAAACGCGCGGCCCCCGCCGGGGTAACCCCGGGCGGGGGCTTTCGCGTGCTTAGGCTGGCTGGCGGTCGATCCATGCGAGCACGTCGCGTTCTCTCCAGCGCAGGTGCTTGCCTATCCGGTAGGCGGGCAGTTCCCATTCCCGCCATTTGTCGCGGACAGTGCGCTCCGGGATAGCCAGCATTTCGGCTACGTCTCGCGCGGCCAGCATGCGGTTGGAACCGCCGAGATTTCCCGTGCTGGGCTTTGCGCAACGCCGGCGAGTGATAACCTCCTTTGCCTCGTTATTACTGGTCGGTGTTTTCGTGGGGCATCACTTCCTTTCCGCACGGGCGCGCTTCCTGAATCACCGCGCCTCTCGTTTCCGCACGCGCCCGATGAGCACCCAGACCGGGAACGCTCTCAGCCAGCGCCTTGCACAGCGCCCTCAGCGGCACCCGCGGCCGCTTCCCGCCCCCAGGGCACGGGAAGCGGGCGCTTCGAGCGCCAGCGTCGCGCCCAGGGCGGCCCAGCGGCCCCGCGTACCGGGCGGCGGCATGCCGCGCTATCTGGCCGTCAGCGAGCCGGTTGTCTCGTCTGGCCTCGCCTCCCCTCCCGCATACGCCCCCATCGCTACTTTCCGTATTTGTCTCAGCGCTTGTCTCATGGGCCCATATCCCGGCGTTTACGTGCAGACGCGCGCGAGACGTGAGACGAGACGAACGGGTGAGACGGTCACTCACAGTGAAGGCCCCTCGGTGGTACTGGCGCGCCAGCGGCCTCGGCCGACCTGAATCGCGCGGCCGGCCTCGGCATGCTCGCGAAGGCGGCGGTACAGGGTCGGACGGCTCATCCCGGTAGCTCGCATCAGCCGCCCGGCGTCGGAGCCCTCGTCGGGTGCCGTGCACAGCGCGAACCACAGCGCGTCCTCGGCGGCTGTCTCATCCTGGCCGCCCGCGACGGACCGCCGGCCATGACCTGCGGCGTCGGCGCTGTCACGTGAGTCGCTTCCCGCGCTGGCCGCGCGTCGCGACTCGTGGTCCAGGTCGGGGCGGTGGCCGGTATGCCGCGCGGCGGTATCGCTGACGGCCTGGTCGGTGACGAGGTAGGCGCGCGCGCGCTGGGGGGTGTCGTGCTCCGGGGCGGAGATGAGGAACTTTCCGGGGGCGTCGAGGCTATGGGCGTGCCATCCCGCGCTGAGCATGCCCTGTCCCAGGACGAGGTCGACGTCTTTGCGCTCGCGGACGCGGAAGCATATCCGGATGTCCATCTGGGAGCGCACCGCGCCCTGGCCCATGGCCTTCTGGGTAGGCCGCTGGGTCGCGGCGACCAGCGTGACGGCGACGGCACGGCCGAGCCGGGCGATGGAATCGGTGTGCCGGGCGGCGTCCGGGGCGTTGTCGGCTAGCTCGGCGTACTCATCGATGATGACGACCAGCGCGGGCATGTCCGGCGATGGCTGCCACACGCGTCGGCCGGTTGCTGAGTGAGTCCGGGTGGATGCTGTTCCCCGGGTTCTCTGCAGGGTGCGTTGTCAGGCGGCTGCTCTGTACCGCAGGCTGTCATTGTGAGGAAGGTGCCGATGCGCCCGATCGGTGACGACCGTATCTATGGCGAGCTGCGTGCGTGCACGGCGGAGCTCGCCGAGATCGTCAGCGGCGACCTGGCACGTCCGGTGCCCACCTGCCCGGGGTGGACGTTCAGGCAGTTGGCCGCGCACGTCGGCCGGGGTCACCGGTGGGCGGCCGAGATAGTGGCCACCCGGGCGGCCCAGGCCATCCCGTGGCGGCAGGTGCCGGACGGCAAGCTCCCCGACGATCCGGCGCGCCAGGTGGAGTGGCTCAGCGCCGCAGCGGCCCGGGTCATCGCGGCGGTAACCGTCGCCGGGGGCGATCTGGTGTGGACGTTCCTCGGCACGGGGCCGGCCGGCTTCTGGGCGCGCCGCCGGGCACACGAGGTCGCGGTGCACCTTGCGGACGCGCAGCTGGCAACCGGTCGTGACGTGGACCTTGCCGCCGACCTCGCCGCGGACGGGATCGATGAATGGCTCGGCCTGATCGCCGCGGGTACCGACCGCACCACCGAGCTGG
>Ga0335078_10004439_pt1 | contig 20802 bp, 20 predicted proteins | sample Lox_Sample_32_FD_206711 | JGI IMG/M metagenome (GOLD analysis project Ga0335078, IMG submission 206711) | Soil microbial communities from Loxahatchee National Wildlife Refuge, Florida, United States - Lox_Sample_3.2 | ecosystem: Environmental > Terrestrial > Soil > Wetlands | place: USA...
CTAACGAATCGTGACGATTTGCCACAATCCAGTTGTGGATCGCAGAGCTATGCCCAGCTGAGAAAGCAAATCTCGCGCCAATCTCCCCTTGCGTTTGATGCCGACCGGCTTGACGGTTCCCGACGCCGGCAAAGACGGCGGTAATTTGCATTTGCCGCCCTGCGGCCATAATGTGGTGGTGCCTTGCCGCTTCGAACCCCCCGTGAGGCCGTCATGAAGCACCTGCCGCCGTCTTCGCCGCGTCATCGCTTGACCCTGCTGGCCGCCGCCTTTGGCTTGGCGGTGTGGGCCGCGCCGGCCGCGCATGCCTTCACCATCGACAACCAGGGCAATGCCAACACCGACGGCAACGCCCGCTACGTCGATCCCGACGAGCGGTTCTCCGGCGGCGGCGACGGCCAGACCGTCATCGGCCAGGGCAACACCACGTTCCGGTTCGGCCAGGGGCAGTCGTTCGATCAGCGTTACGACACCAATCGCATGTTCAATCCGCTCGGCCGGCCGGGCGACGATCGCTGAACTGCCGAAAGAGCCGAAAGACCAAGGGGCCCCGCGCGGGCCCCTTTGCATTTGCGCCGGCCGCTCAGAGCGAACTATTCGCCGGCCGCTTTCACGCTGCCGCAATCGGCGCTTGCCCAATGGCCGCTCATCACGCGCTTGATCGTCATGCTGCGTGCGCCGTCCGACATCGTCATGGTGATGGTTCCGTTCACCGTCTCGGGTCCGGCGGCGACGAAGTGGAACGTGCCGGACGTCGTTTCCCTTTGGCCTTTGCACTGAACGCTCACGTCCATGGCCGAGCCGGTGCTGGAGAGCACGCGGTTCTGGCAACGCGCGCTGACGTCCTCGTTGAGATCGATGCCCCGCCGCAGGCTCGCCTCGGTGATGCACTGCTTGAACGTGTGCGGCTTGGCCATGCGCGCCTGGCTTGCCGCCATCGCCGCCTCGAATTTGGCGCGGCGCTCGGGCGGTATGCGGGCAAGCAACTCGGGCGGGATCGGCATCGTGCCGGCGGTTTCAGCGCTGGTGGTCAATTCCCAAAGGCCCGGCCGCAGCTTGAGCGAAATCGATTCGGCGTGTGCCGCGACGGCATAGCCGGAAGCAACCGCGAGGCCGGCAAACAGTAAGCGTGGCGTGGACATGGGGGATCTCCGTCGGTTGGTCCTGTCCCCAAACCGATAGGCCGCGCGAGCGGCCCCGCCCCCATCCGCCGGGAATTATAGGCCGGCTTTGCGCGCCGTCCATGGGGTCGCGCCGCCGCGCGCAGAAATCGGGTGGCTGCAACGCGGGTGCTTCGCCATGTAAGCCGTAGACGCCCTCACACCGCCTTCGCCATCTCCCGCAGCTTGAACTTCTGGATCTTGCCCGTGCTGGTCTTCGGGATTTCCGCGAACACCAGATAGCGCGGGCATTTGTAGCCGGCGAGGTGCTGCTTGCACCATTGCAGCAATTCGTCGGCGCTCGCCTGCGCGCCGGCCTTCAATTCCACGAAGGCGCAAGGAGTCTCGCCCCATTTGTTGTCGGGTTTGGCCACCACGGCGACCGCCATCACTGCCGGGTGCTTGTACAAAGCATCCTCCACTTCGATCGAGGAGATGTTCTCGCCGCCGGAGATGATGATGTCCTTGGAGCGGTCCTTGAGCTGGATATAGCCGTCCGGATAGATGACGCCGAGATCGCCGGTGTGGAACCAGCCGCCCAAGAAGGCCTTTTCGGTCGAGGCCTTGTTCTTTAAATATCCCTTCATCACCACGTTGCCGCGCATCATCACTTCGCCGAGGCTCTCGCCGTCGCGTTCGACCGGCTTGAGCGTGTCGGGATGGCGCACGTCGAGCGCCTCCAGCGCGCCGTAGCGCACGCCCTGGCGCGCCTTCTTCGCCGCCTGCTCGGCCGAGGACAGCGCGTCCCATTCGCCGTGCCAGTCGTTGACCACCGAGGGGCCGTAGCATTCGGTCAGGCCGTAAAGATGCGTGACGTTGAAGCCGGCGCCTTTCATCGCCGCCAGCACGGCTTCCGGCGGCGGCGCCGCGGCGGTGAAGAACTCGACCACGTGCGGCAGCGCCTTCTTCTCATGCTCCGGCGCGTTGAGCAGCGTCGCCATCACGATCGGCGCGCCGCACAGATGCGTCACCTTGTGGTCGGCGATGGCGTCGTACATCGCCTTGGCGCGCACCGCGCGCAGGCACACATGCGTGCCGGCGACGACCGAAATCGACCACGGGAAGCACCAGCCGTTGCAGTGGAACATCGGCAGCGTCCACAGATAGACCGGGTGCTTGGCCATGTTGCAGGTGACGATATTGCCGACGCCGAGCAGGTAGGCGCCGCGGTGGTGATAGACCACGCCCTTGGGATCGCCGGTGGTGCCGCTCGTATAGTTGAGCGTGATGGCGTCCCATTCGTCGTCCGGCATCGACCAGCGATAGTCGGGGTCGCCTTGCGCGACGAACTCCTCGTATTCGATCTTGCCCAGCCTTTCGCCGGCGCCCGAATATTCCGGGTCGTCGTAGTCGATCAGCAGCGGCTTCACCTTGCACAGCGCCAGCGCGTCTTTCATCACCTTGGAGAATTCGCGGTCGATGATGACGACCTTGGCCTCGGCGTGGTCGAGCGAGAAGGCGATGATCGGCGCGTCGAGCCGAGTGTTGAGCGTGTTGAGCACGCCCTGGCACATCGGCACGCCGTAATGGCATTCGAGCATGGCCGGCGTGTTGGCGAGCATCGCCGAGACGGTGTCGCCGCGCTTGATGCCGCGCTTGGCCAAGGCCGAGGCGAGCCGCCGCGTGCGCCCGTAGAACTCGGCATAGCTTCGGCGCAGCGGTCCGTGGATGATCGCGGTGTGGTCCGGGAACACGGCGGCGGCGCGATCGAGGAAGCCGAGCGGCGTCAGCGGCTGGTAATTGGCCGGGTTGCGGTCGAGGCCGGTGTCGTAGGGCGTTTTCGCCATTGGGTCATTTCTCCCCTGGCAAAAAGGTAGCGGGCAATTTCTGACTTGTCATCGCCGGGCTCGCCTCCGGCCATGACAGATCAGCCGTGCAGCATGCCCGTCATCCCCGAGCGCACCAGCTCGACCGAGATGACGAACATCAGCACCATGGTGACCTTGTAGAACACCTCCTGCGGGGTGATGCGCACCACCCAGAAGCCGAACATGTTGGTCAGCATGGCGAGCGGCAGCAGCAGCAGCGAGGTGCCGAGGCCCTTGGTCGAGAACTGGCCAAGCGCGACATAGGGGATCACCTTGAACGCGTTCACGCTGGCGAAGAAATAGGTGATGGTGCCGGCAAAATTCATCTTCGGCAGCCGCCGCGACAGCGCGTACATCTGGATCGGCGGCCCGCCGGCCTGGCACAGCGTGGAGGTAAAGCCCGACATCGCGCCGGCCAGCACGCCGAGGCCGACCGCCGGCGCGTCGTCGTCGCGGGCAACGCGCGGGCCGAGCCAGTGATACAGCACGAAGGCGATGGTGGTGACGCCGATGAACACGCGTACCGCGGCGTCCGAAATATGCGCCGCCAGCAGCCAGGCGGCGCCGACGCCGGCGAGCGCGCCGGGCAGGGTGGTTGCCAAGAGAACCCGGTTCCAGTCCTTGCGGTAAACCCATAGGGCGGCGGCGTCCTGCGCCATCATGATCGGCAGCAGGATGGCGGCGGCCTCGAGCGGCGGCATCGCCAGCGCCAGCATCGGCGTCGCCATCTGGCCGGCGCCGGCAAAGCCGCCTTTGGACAGGCCGAGCGCCACTACCGCGGGAATGGCCAGCGCGTAGAACAGGGGGTCGGTGATAATGGTCACGGGGCCTTGTACGACCAAATGGGCAGGCCGCCTTTGCTTAAAGTCAAAGCCATGCCCGGGTCGGTTGCGCCAGCCTTGTTTGCGCATGGCCGCCGTTCCACAATCGCGGCCAAAATGCCTAGGGAGGCAGCACCATGGACGCCCGCACGAGCCGGTACCACGACGTCTACGCGCGCTGGCAGCGCGACCCGGAGGGCTTCTGGGGCGAGGCCGCCAAGGAGATCGACTGGTACGAGCCGCCGAAGAAGGTGTTCGACAAGGACGCCGGCATCTACGGCCGCTGGTTCACCGGCGGCGTCACCAACACCTGCTACAACGCGCTCGACCGCCACATCGCCAAGCGCAACGACCAGGCGGCGCTGATCTACGATTCGCCGGTCACCAACACCAAGCAGACCTTCAGCTACGGCCGCATGCTGTCCGAGGTGCAGTTGCTCGGCGCCATGCTGCGCGACTTCGGCGTCGCCAAGGGCGACCGCGTCATCATCTACATGCCGATGGTGCCGGAGGCGGTGTTCGCCATGCTCGCCTGCGCGCGCATCGGCGCGGTGCATTCGGTGGTGTTCGGCGGCTTTGCCGCGAAGGAACTCGCCACCCGCATCGACGACGCCAAGCCCAAGGTCATCCTCTCCGCCTCATGCGGCATCGAGGGCGCGCGCGTCATTCCCTACAAGCCGCTGCTCGACGAGGCGATCCATCTCGCCAAGCACAAGCCGGCGACCTGCATGATCCTGCAGCGCCCGCAATGCGAGGCGCCGTTGACCCCCGGCCGCGACCACGACTGGCGCAAAGTCTGGGAGCACGCGGTCAACTACGCCAAGACCTCGGAATGCGTGCCGGTCGCCGCCACCGATCCGCTCTACATCCTCTACACCTCCGGCACCACCGGCATCCCCAAAGGCGTGGTGCGCGACAATGGCGGCCACCTGGTCGCGCTGAAATGGTCGATGCAATATCTCTACGGCGTCAATCCCGGCGAGGTGTGGTGGTCGGGCTCCGACGTCGGCTGGGTGGTCGGCCACTCCTACATCGTCTATGCGCCGCTGTTCCACGGCTGCACCTCGATCCTCTACGAGGGCAAGCCGGTCGGCACGCCGGACGCCGGCGCCTTCTGGCGCGTCTGCGCCGACCACGGCGTGGTGGCGCTGTTCACCGCGCCGACCGCCTTCCGCGCCATCCGCAAGGAGGACCCCGACGGCAAGCTGCTCAAGCAATACGACCTCAGCAAATTCCGCACGCTGTTCCTCGCCGGCGAGCGCGCCGACCCGCCGACCATCCAATGGGCCGAGGAGCATTTGCAAAAGCCGGTGCTCGATCACTGGTGGCAGACCGAGACCGGCTGGTGCATCGCCGGCAATCCGGTGGGCCTCGGGCAATTGCCGGTGAAATACGGCTCGGCCTGCGTGCCGATGCCGGGCTACGCCATCGACGTCGTCGACGAGGCCTGTCATCCGGTGCCGGCCAACAAGATCGGCTCGATCGTGGTCAAGCTGCCGCTGCCGCCGGCCAACTTCCCGACGCTGTGGGAGCAGGACGACCGCTTCAAGGAAAGCTACCTCGACGAATTCCCCGGCTACTATAAGACGGCGGACGCCGGCTACAAGGACGAGGACGGCTACATCTTCGTGATGAGCCGCACCGACGACATCATCAACGTCGCCGGCCACAGGCTTAGCACCGGCGGCATGGAGGAGGTGCTCGCCTCGCACCAGGACGTCGCCGAATGCGCCGTGCTCGGCATCAAGGACGAGCTCAAAGGCGAGGTGCCCTGCGGCTTCATCGTGCTCAAGGCCGGCGTCAACCGCCCGCCCGCGGAGATCGAGAAGGAGATCGTGGCGCTGGTGCGCGAGAAGATCGGGCCGGTGGCGGCGTTCAAGCTCGCCATCACCGTGGCGCGGCTGCCGAAGACGCGCTCCGGCAAGATCCTGCGCGGCACCATCAAGAAGATCGCCGACGGCGACACGTGGACCATGCCGGCGACCATCGACGATCCGGTCATTTTGGATGAGATCGACACCGCGCTGAAAGGGCACGGGGTGGGGAAGGTTTAGCCCCAAGCCGCGAAGCAGCAGCCGTGGTGCAGCGATTGTTATAATCGCTGCTTATCTCTCATCCATCATGGCCGGACTTGTCCCGGCCATCCACGTCTTCACGACAGCACGTCGTATAAATCGCTCCATTCGGGATTGCCGGCATTGATGAGCCGAACTTTCCAAGCACGCGGCCAATGTTTCATTGTTTTCTCACGTTGGGTTCCTATCCGAATGTCATCGTGAGCCTCGAACCAAACGAGCCTTTTTAGTCCATATCGTTTCGTGAAGCCGCCGAGCAAACCTTCGCGATGCTCGTAACCACGACGCAACAGATCGCTCGTGACGCCGGTGTAGAGAACGCCGTTCCGACGATTGGACGTTATGTACACGAATGCTCTGCTCATGCTTAATCTAAACAAGACGTGGATGGCCGGGACAAGCCCGGCCATGACGGAGAAACGCCCAAGGAAATCTTTCATGCCCCACTTCATCTGCACCGCCTGCGGCATGCAATACGCCGACAGCGACAAGCCGCCGGCGCAATGCGCGATCTGCGAGGAGGAGCGGCAATACGTGCCGCCGCGCGGGCAAAGCTGGACGACGCTTTCCGCGCTTTCGCAAAGCCACATGAATGCGCTGCGCGAATACGACACCGGCGTCATCGGCATCGGCGCCGGTTTCGCCATCGGCCAGCGCGCGCTGCTGTTGCGCACCTCAGGCGGCAATATCCTGTGGGATTGCGTCGCCACGCTCGATGCGGCGACGGTGACGGCGCTCAAGGGTCTCGGCGGCTTGCAAGCGATCGCCATCTCGCATCCGCACTTCTACACCACGATGGTGGAGTGGGCGCATGCCTTCGGTTGTCCGGTCCATCTCCATGCCGCGGACCGGCAATGGATCATGCGCGGCGATCCGGCGATCAGACTGTGGCAGGGCGAGACGTTCAAATTATGGGACGGCGTCACGCTGATCCGCTGCGGCGGCCATTTCGAGGGCGGCACGGTTTTGCATTGGGCGCAAGGGGCGGACGGGCGCGCCGTGGTCTGCGCCGGCGACATCCTCACCGTCGCCACCGACCGCAAGTGGCTCTCCTTTATGCGCAGCTATCCGAATTTCATCCCGCTGTCGGCGCGCGAAGTCGCGCATATCGGGCAGGCGATGGCGCCGTTCTCCTTCGACGTGCTCTACGGCCACTATTTCGACCGCGTCATCGCCAAGGATGCAAAATCGGTGTTGGAAAACTCCGTCGCGCGCTACATCGCGGCGGTGGAAGGCAAGCGGATGTATTGATTTGAATATTTCCGTTCGTCCCCGCGAAAGCGGGGACCCAGTACTTTGGCGATTGCCTGAAAAAGAGCTGGATGCCCGCTTTCGCGGGCATGAGCGGGCAGAGGGTTACTCGTCCACGTCCTTCTCGCTCTTGCCGCCGAGCTGCTTGAGCTTGGCGAACACGGCGGAGACGTCGAGATCGCTGCCGCCCGGCTTCTTCTCGGCTTCGGCGGCCTGCGCGGCGGCGACTTCCGCCTCTTTCTTCGCCGTGGTCTCGGCGGCCGGCAGCAGCGTCGCGCCGGTATCGACCGGCGCCGGCTTTTCCTTGTTGGCGCGGTTGACCTCGAAATCGAGGTCGGTCTGCGAGCACAGCCCCAGCGTCACCGGATCCATGGGGGCGAGCGCGGCGGCGTTCCAATGCGTGCGGTCGCGGATCGCGGCGATGGTCGACTTGGTGGTGCCGACGAGCCGCATGATCGCCGCGTCCTTGAGTTCGGGGTGATTGCGCACCAGCCACAAAATGGCGTTGGGGCGGTCCTGGCGGCGCGACACCGGCGTGTAGCGCGGGCCCTTCTTGCCGCGTTCCGGCGCGGGAACCGAGACTTTCGCCTCGCTCAGCGTCAATTTCTGCTCGGGATTGCCCTCGGCCGCGCTGATCTGCTCGCGCGTGAGCTGGCCGGTCTGGATCGGGTCGAGGCCCTTGATGCCCTGTGCGGCGTCGCCGTCGGCAATAGCTTTGACCTCCAGCGGGTGCAGTTTGCAGAAGTCGGCGATCTGGTCGAAGGTCAGGGCGGTATTATCCAACAGCCAGACGGCGGTCGCCTTCGGCATTAAGGGTGCTGCTGTGGCCATGGCAAATCTCCTCACCGCTTCGCCCGCCCGCCGGGCGAAGCACCAGATCATCGATGATGACTGGAAAGTGGGCGGAATATAGGGGCTGGGTTGCCCCCGTGCAACCATGCCGTCTTGACAGGGTGGGGCGACGCAGCCATGTCCAAGCCTGAAACGCGCGAAAAATCCGCGCGATTCCGGGACACCGCGATGACCATCCAAGAAAAACCGCCGCTCAAGGTCCTGCTCTGCTCGCCGCGCGGATTTTGCGCCGGCGTGGTGCGCGCCATCGAATCGGTGGAGCGGGCGCTTAGCGTTTATGGGCCGCCGGTCTATGTCCGCCACGAAATCGTGCACAACCGCTACGTGGTCGAGGCCTTGCGCGCCAAGGGCGCGATTTTCGTCGAGGAGCTCGACGAAATTCCCGACACCGATGCCCCCGTCATCTTCTCCGCCCATGGCGTGGCGCGCAGCGTCCCCGCCGAAGCCGCGCGGCGCGGCCTGTTCGCGCTCGACGCCACCTGTCCGCTGGTGACCAAGGTGCATCGCGAGGCGGAGATCCATCACCGCCGTGGCCGCGAAATCGTGCTCATCGGCCATCCCGGCCACCCCGAAGTGATCGGCACCCTCGGCCAACTGCCCCCGGGCGCCGTCACGCTGATCGAGAGCGTCGCCGATGCCAAAATTTTCGTCCCGCGCGCGGCCGACAATCTTGCTTATGTGACGCAGACCACGCTGTCGGTGCAGGACACCGCGGACATCGTCGCCGTGCTCAAGCGGCGTTTTCCGGCGATCGCCGGGCCGAACAAGGACGACATCTGCTACGCCACCACCAACCGGCAGGAGGCGGTCAAGTGCGTGGCCCCCCATGTCGACGCCATGATCGTGGTCGGCTCGCCGAAATCGTCGAACTCGCAGCGGCTCACCGAAGTCGCCAAGCGCGCCGGCTGCGCGCGCGCGATGCTGGTACAACGCGCCTCCGATATCGACTGGAACGATTTCGGCGCCATCACGCGTCTCGGCATCACCGCCGGCGCCTCGGCGCCGGAAATCCTGGTCGAGGAGATCATCGGCGCCTTTGCGCAACGGTACGCGGTGAGCGTCGAGACCGTCTCCGCCGCAACGGAGGACATGTTCTTCCCGCTGCCCCGCGCGCTGCGGGAGACGCAGGCGGCTGAGTGAGCCTGCCATGGCCGTCTACACCGACGTCACCGCCGACGACCTCACCCCATTCCTGGCCGGCTACGAGATCGGCACGCTCTTGTCCTACAAGGGCATCGCCGAAGGCGTGGAGAATTCCAATTTCCTCGTCCATACCACGGCCGGCAATTTCATTCTCACGCTGTACGAAAAGCGCGTCGCCGAGAAGGATTTGCCGTTCTTCCTGGCGTTGATGGAGCATCTCGCCGCGCGCGGTATCACCTGTCCGCAGCCGGTGAAAAACAAGCACGGCGGCATGCTCGGTCGGCTCGCCGGCCGGCCGGCGGCGATCGTCACCTTTCTCGATGGGCTGTGGATCCGCCGGCCGAATGCCGGCCATTGCGCGGCAGTGGGCGAGGCGCTCGCCGGCCTGCATCTTGCCGGCGGAGATTTTCCGCAACAGCGGCCGAACGCGCTCGGAATCGACAGCTGGCGCGGGCTCTACGAACACGCCAAGGCGCGCGGCGACAGCGTGCGGCCGGGCCTGTGCGATGAGATCGCCAAGGAGCTCGACGCGCTGGAGAAAACCTGGCCGCGCGACCTGCCCGCCGGCGTCATCCACGCGGACCTCTTTCCCGACAACGTTTTCTTTCTCGGCGACACATTGTCCGGGCTGATCGATTTCTACTTCGCTTGCACCGATACGCTTGCCTATGACGTCGTCATTTGTCTCAACGCCTGGTGTTTCGAGCCCGACCATTCCTACAACGTCACCAAGGGCCGCGCGTTGCTCAAGGCCTACGGCAAGGCGCGGGCGCTGTCTTCGGCCGAGGTCGCGGCGCTGCCGGTGCTCGCGCGCGGTGCGGCCATGCGCTTCCTGCTCACCCGGCTGGTCGACTGGCTGGCGGTGCCGGACGGCGCGCTGGTACGACCGAAGGACCCGCTCGAATATTTCCGCAAGCTGCGCTTCCACCAGTCGGTGAAGAGCGCGAGCGACTATGGAATCGAAGCTTGAGCGATCAGCGCGTCACCATTCATACCGACGGCGCCTGTTCGGGCAATCCTGGCCCAGGCGGCTGGGGCGCGATCCTCACCTTCGGAGACCACGAAAGAGAACTGAACGGCGGTGAAGCGCACACCACCAACAACCGTATGGAATTGATGGCGGCGATCTCCGCGCTGGAAGCGCTCAAGCGCCCGTGCCATGTCGACCTGCACACCGACAGCGAATACCTGAAGAACGGCATCACGTCGTGGATTCACGGCTGGAAGAAGAACGGCTGGCGCACCGCCGACAAGAAGCCGGTCAAGAACGTCGACCTGTGGAAGCGGCTCGACGAGGCGCTCGCCCATCACACAGTGCAATGGCATTGGGTGAAAGGCCACGCCGGTCACGCCCTGAACGAACGCGCCGACCAACTGGCGCGCGACGGCTTGGTGGCGGCGCGCGCCGGCGCGATCGGGGCGATGAAGTCGAAGTAGTCCTGAGGGGGCTTCCGAATTTTACAATTGCGCCAGCAGCGCCTGGCCGCCGGAAATGTCGCACTTGCCCGGCGCGTCCTCGATGTTGAGCTTCTTCACCACGCCGTCCTCGACCAACATCGAATAGCGCTTGGAGCGGGTGCCGAGCCCGTTGCCGGAGCCGTCGAAGGCCATATCGATCGCCTTGGCGAATTCGCCGTTGCCGTCGGCGAGGAAGTCGATCTTGCCTTCGGCGCCGGTCGACTTTTTCCACGCATCCATCACGAATGCATCGTTGACGCCGGTCACTGCGATGGTGTCGACGCCCTTGGCCTTGAAGGCGGCGATGTTGTTGAGGAAGCTCGGGATGTGCAGATTGTTACAGGTCGGCGTGAAGGCGCCGGGCACCGCGAACAGCACGACCTTCTTGCCCTTGAAGATGTCGTCGGTGGTCTTGGGCTTGTTGGGGCCTTCCGCGGTATGCGTGCGGAACGTGGCGTTGGGCAATTTGTCGCCGACTTTGATGGGCATGGGTGTCCTCTCCCTGATTTTATGAGGCGCAAGCTAGCGCGCTTGCCGCCGCTTAGTCGAGATGGGTTTTGACTTCGGTCGCGTGGTCGCCTTGCACGATGGTGAAGGTGAGCTCGTACGAGCCACTGGGATCGACGCCGGGCGGCAGTCCATCGAGCTCGAAGCTGAAATGCGCACGGCCGGCGGGTGCGCCTGACGCCGGCTTGGGGATGGGCAGCGCCCATTCGGGCGACGGGCCTTCGACGAACAATTCCACCGGCGCGCCGGTCGGCGCGGCGAGATCGACGAATACCAGCGGCTTGATCTTGTCGTCGCTGGCGCGCTTTGCCGTCAGCCCGGCCACGGCGGCGGATATCGGCTCCGGCACGCGCGCTTCCGCCGCATCCAGCGCGGCGTTGTCGGCGCCGCCCGCCGCTGGAATCGTCAATTCGATTCGCGCCTCGGCTGGGACGCACAGTTTCTCGCACACCGCGTAGTCGATCTTGGCGCGCAGCGTCACCGGCCTGTCCTTCTTGAGCGGAATGACGCGCACCGGAAAAATGATGCTGTTCTTGTACCCGATGGTGGTGCCGGCCTCGTCTGTAAACGCGTGGGGCGCCGGGAACAGCACTTTGGCGGCCGCCAGATTGTCGGAGCCGGCAAAACTGAAACGCGGCGGCACGCCGGAGTCACCGGGATAACGCCAATACGTGTGCCAGCCCGGCTGCATTTTGATCTCGATACCGGCGCGCAGATTGTCGGCGCCGCTTTTGCTGGCGCCGGCGATCAGACGAATCGCCGAGTAGGTGTCGTCGGTCCAGGCCGAGGCATCGGCCGCGTGCGTTGGGCCGCCGATCAGCGCGGCTGCGGCGCAGGCGGCCAAGGTCATGCAAATCCGGCGGCGAAAATTTTTCATGGCGATCCGATCTAATCGGTTACCGCGCGCTTCGCTACTGAATTCATTGTGAGCAGGGGATGAACAAGTTGCGGGCACGACGACGATTTCGCCACAATTGCTGGCCTAAATATGACGGTGTGTGATCGAACTTTCCGCAAGCGATATCGTTTGCAAAGGCGGAGCGATTGGGTAACCTTTTGCCATGAAGCTTCCACGCAAATCCACCGGCGCGGCGCCGGCGCGCGGCTATCTCGACGGGCAAATGCTGATCGCGATGCCGGCGATGAACGACGAGCGCTTCGCACGCACGGTGATCTATGTCTGCGCGCATTCCTCGGAAGGCGCCATGGGCATCGTCGTCAATCAGCCGGCCGGCAACATCAAGTTTCCCGATCTCCTGGTGCAACTCGAGGTGATCCCGGCGAGCGAGCGCATTCAGCTTCCGGTGCGCGCCGAGGACGTCAAGGTGCTCAAGGGCGGGCCGGTTGAGACCGGACGCGGCTTCGTGCTGCACTCGGCCGATTTCTTCATCGAGAATTCGACGCTGCCGATCGACGACGGCATCTGCCTCACCGCCACGCTCGACATCCTCAAGGCGATCGCGCGCGGCAACGGGCCGGAAAGCGCCATCCTCGCGCTCGGCTATGCCGGCTGGGCGCCGGGCCAGCTGGAAAACGAAATTCAGCAGAACGGCTGGCTGCATTGCGCGGCCGATCCCGAATTGATCTTCGGCACCGACACCGACCTCAAATACGAGAAGGCGTTGCGCAAGATCGGCGTCGATCCCGGCATGCTGTCGAGCGAAGCGGGTCACGCCTAGCGCGATCGGCTAGCGCTTGATCGCAAGCGCCACCCAGAACGGCTCGGTTTCGGAAAATCTGATGGCATCGAACCCGGCCTCGCGCAGGATGTCGGCGATCTGCGCGCGCGTGAAGCGCTGCTCCAGTCGCGTGCAGAAGCGGTCGAAGGCGTCGGTGCGCATCACGTAGAGCGCGCGGTGCCGGTAATAGGTGAGCGGCCACGAGCGTGGCAGCAGCCCGAACTTTTCCAGCAGCGCAGCGATACGGGCGATTGGCCAATAGACCAGGTAGGCGAGCAATGTGGTCGCGACGATCTGTAGCGGGTAGGGCGCGCGGCTAAGCAGCAGGCGGCCGGCATTCGATAGCCGCCACAGCGCGCGATAGGCGGCCGAGCGGTTGTCGAAGGCGTAATAGAGATAGAGCAGAAACGGCGCGCCGGGCTTTAGCTTCGCCGCCACGTCGCGGATCGCCTGCGCGGTATCGGGAACGTGGTGCAGCACGCCGAGCGCATAGGCGAAGTCGAGCGAAGCGTCCGCGAGCGGCAACGCCGACACCGAGGCCTGGTGGAAGCTGACATTGCCGAGGCCGGCGAGATTGGCGCGCGCCACGGCGAGCGCGTCGGCGGCGGGATCGATCGCGTGCAACTGTCCGACGCGCGGCGCGACCAGCATGGCCCAGCGCCCGCTGCCGCAGCCGACATCGGCGCCGGTGCTGTTCGGCGGCAGCAGGTCCCAGGGGAAGATTGCGAAGTAGCTGTCGAACATGGCGCGGCGGTCGCCGGCCGACAGCGCGCCTTCCGGCTGCGAAAAGGTCGTCCACTCGCGGCCAAAGCCTTCAACCGTCGCCCGATCGGTATTTTTTGGCAGCGATGTCATCGCAAATCCCGGCCGCGGTACGGCGTCTCTAGGGCGCGGCCTCGAGCCGTTCGCCGGTCAACAGGCGGCCGGCCGCCTGCGCGCTCATCGGCTCGCCGAAGGCGAAGCCTTGCGCGTATTCGCAGCCCATCTGGTAGAGCTCGACCGCATCACTGTCCGTCTCGGCGCCTTCCGCCACCACGTCCATGCCGAGATCGTGGGCGAGTGCGATGATCGAGCGCAGGATCACCGGCCTTGTGCCCTGCGCGGTGGTGCGCACGAAGGACTGATCGATCTTGATGGTGTCGAAGGGGAAGCGCTGCAGATAGGCGAGCGAGGAATGACCGGTGCCGAAATCGTCGAGCGACAGCCCGACGCCGAGCTCCTTGATGCGGGCCAGCATCTGCGCGGCGTGCTCGGGGTTCTCCATCACCAGCGATTCGGTGATCTCCAGCTTGAACGTGCCGCGCGCGATGGCCGAGCGCGACAGGACGCTGCGCAGGTCCTGGATCAGGTCGTGGCGCAGCAATTGCCGCGACGATACGTTGACGCTGGCGAAGATCGGTTCGCGCGAGCGGCTCGCCGCCTGCCAGCTCGCCAGCCGCCGCGCCGTGCGTTCGAGCACGAACAGGCCGAGATCTACGATCAGACCGATTTCTTCGGCGGTCGAGATGAACTCGATCGGCGACAGGCGGCCGAGCTTGGGATGATCCCAGCGCGCCAGCGCCTCGAAGCCGGCGATGGCGCGGTCTTCCAGCCGCACAATCGGCTGGTACAGCACCTTGATTTCCTCGCGCTCGATGGCGCGGCGCAGTTCCGATTCGAGCGTCAGCCGGTCGGTCTTGCGCGAGCGCATCGCCGGTTTGAAGATCTCGATGCGGTCGCCGCCGATGCGCTTGGCGTGATACATCGCGAGCTCGGCGTCCTTGAGCACCTCCTCGGTGCTGCGCGCCTCGTTTTCGGCGAGCGCCAGTCCGATCGACGCGGTGATGAAAATCTCGCGGTCGTTGAAGCCGATCGGCGCCCGCAAGGTGCGGCGCATGGTCTCGGCAAAGGCGACGATGCGCGCGGGCTCCTTCTCCGACAGGAGGATCAGGGCGAACTGATCGCCGGACAGCCGCGCCAGGGTGTCCTGCGGCTTGAGCAGGCGGGCGAGCCGGCGCGCGATCGTCAGCAGCACCGAGTCGCCGATCGACATGCCGACCGAATCGTTCACCTGCTTGAAGCGGTCGAGATTGATCACCAGCACCGACGGGCGAATTTGCGGATCGGAGCGGGCGAAGCCGAAGGCCGCCTCCATGCGGTCGATGAACAATTCGCGGTTGGGCAGGCCGGTGAGATTGTCGTGCACCGCGTCATAGAGCAGCCGCTCCTCGGCCTTCTTGAAGTCGTTGACGTCGGTGAGCGTGCCGACGAGCCGCACCACTTCGCCGTCGGAGCCGACCACCGGCCGCGCCTTCAGCGTGAACCACAAATAATGGCCGTCCGAGGCGCGCAGCCGGAAGCCCTGGTTCAGGCGGCCGCGACGCTGCTCGACCGCCGAGTCGAGCGAGGCGCGGAAGCGGTCGCGATCGAGCGGATGCAGGATCTCGAGCCAGGCCGCCGCCGGTCCTTCCAGCGTGCCGCGTTTTAAGCCGAGCAACTGCTCGGTCTCCGGGCTGGTGTAGATCTTGTCGGCGGAGACGTCCCAGTCCCAGATCAGATCGCCGGCGCCGGTGAGCGCCAGCGCGCGGCGCTCGACGTCGGAAACGATGCCGTGGGTGATGCCGCCGGCGAAGGCGTGCTGCATCACCGTGAAGCCGATCAGCATCACGATCAGCACCAGGCCGCCGAGCAAAGCGGGGCCGATGATGTCGTTGGTGACGACGCCGGTAACGGCGAGGGCGGCGGCAGCCGTCCACACCACCAGCAGAAGCCAGGTCGGGATCAGCAGCACGGCGCGGTCGTAGCCGTGGGTGGAAAGGTAGATCACCAGCGCCAGACCGAACACCGCGATGCCGGCAAGCGACATACGCGCGATGCCGGAAGCGACGGCCGGATCGAACACCGCGACCGCAGTGAGCGCGGCGAGCGCAGCAAGCCAGGCGATGGTGATGTGCGCGTAGCGCACGTGCCAGCGCGACAGGTTCAAATAGGCGAACAGGAAGACCAGCAAGGTCGCCGACAGGATCGCCTCGCCGCAGGCGCGCCAGACGCGCTCGGCGCCGGCCGACATGTCGAACACCTTGCCCCAGAAGCCGAAGTCGATGCCGATGTAGACGAGCACCGCCCAGCCCAGCGCCGCGGCGGCGGGGAACATCACCGAGCCCTTCACCACGAACAGAATGGTGAGGAACAGCGCCAAGAGGCCGGCGATGCCGATGACGATGCCGTAGTAGAGCGTGAACGAGTTGACCTTGTCCTTGTAGGCGTCCGGCTCCCACAGATAGATCTGCGGCAGTTTGTCGGTGCGCAATTCGGCGACGAAGGTGATGACGGTGCCGGGATCGAGCGTGACGCGGAAGATGTCCGCGGTCGCGTTCTCCTGGCGCACCGGACGGTCGCCCGAGGACGGCGTCACCGCGACGACGCGCGACAATCCGAGATCGGGCCAGAACAGGCCGGAGCCGACCATGCGGTAATGCGGCACGACAATCAGCCGGTCGATCTGCTCGTCGGAATTGTTGGTAAGCGCGAACACCGCCCAGTTGCTGCTGGCCTCGCGCGCGCGCACCTCGATGCGGCGGACGATGCCGTCGGGGCCGGGCGCGGTCGACACCTGGATGCGGTCGGCGTCGGTCTTTTGCACGTCCGTGGCGGCGGTGAGATCGATCGCCGGCACGTCGAGCCGCACGTTGACCGCTTCCAGCGCATGCGCGGAGCGCGCCGCCAGCAGTGCGGCGGCGAGCGCGAGCACCGTTGCGCAGCGCTGCACGAGCAAACCAAATCCCCCGGCCGCGGCGGTGCCCGTCATGGTGTTATTTCGGTTCCGCCAACGCCAACTGCAAGCCAATTCCCCCGCGCCCGTTGTGCTGCGACATTGCGCCGATTTCGCGGCCCACAGCGCGCCCGCAGACTATCGGCTCGGCATTGGCCGGGCAAGAGTTTGAAAGCGTTTTCAACGGGTTAGAACGATCTTGCCGATGTGAGCGCTGCTCTCCATCAGCGCGTGGGCGGCGGCGGCCTGGTCGAGCGGGAAGGTCTTGTAGATCACCGGCTTGACTTTGCCGGCAACGATCAGCGGCAGCGCGTTGGCCTCGACCGCGGCGCGGATCGCGCCTTTGTCGGCGACCGAGCGCGAGCGCAAGGTCGAACCGGTGTGGTGCAGCCGCTTGAGCATCATGCGCATGAAATTGACTTCCGCCTTCGGTCCGCCCTGGAAAGCGATCTGCACGATGCGGCCTTCCACCGCGGCCGCTTCGTAATTGCGCGCGATGTAACTGCCGCCGACCATGTCAAGTATAAAGTCGACGCCCTTGTCGCCGGTGGCCGCTTTGGTCGCGGCGACGAAGTCCTCGGTTTTATAGTTAACGGCGACGTCGGCGCCGAGCTTGCGGCAGGCGTCGCATTTTTCCGCCGAGCCGGCAGTCGTGATCACGCGCGCGCCGAGCGCCTTGGCGAGCTGGATGGCGATGGTGCCGATCCCCGAAGTGCCGCCATGCACCAGGAAGGTCTCGCCGCTTTTCAGCCCGCCGCGCTCGATCATATTGTGCCAGACCGTGAACAAGGTCTCCGGGATGGCCGCCGCTTCGACCATCGTGAGGCCGCCGACCGGCAGCGCGTGGCTTTCGTGCGCGAGGCAGTATTCGGCATAGCCGCCGCCGACAACGAGCGCCATCACGCGGTCGCCGTTCTTCCAGCGCGTAGCGTTCGGCCCGAGCGCCACGACCTCTCCGGCGATCTCGAGACCCGGAATATCCGGAGCGCCGGCCGGCGGCGGATAAAGACCCTGCCGCTGCATGACGTCTGGGCGGTTCACTCCGCCGGCCGCCACTTTCACCAGGATTTCGCTGGCGCCGGGCGTCGGAACCGGGCGGTGCTCCGGAACCAGCATGTCGGGTCCACCGGGAGCTTTGATGCCGATTGCCGTCATGCTGGTCGGGATCGCGGTCATGGAATCCTCAGGTTTTAAAGGGCGGAGCGTCTGTTTAGGTCGGCCGTGCCGATGTGACAACCCGCGCCGGCGCGGGTAGATTCTTGCCGACGGAGCATTGCCATGCCGGCCATCGATGACGACGACAAGCCGAAGAAGAAGGTCGTGCACGAGATCGGGCAGGACCTGAGCCTGCTCTCGGTGGAAGAACTCGCCGCGCGCGTGCAGCTCATGCGCGACGAGATCTCGCGGCTGGAAGCGGATATGGCGAGCAAACGCGCCTCGCGTTCGGCCGCCGACCAGTTCTTCAAACGGTAAGGTCGTACCTTTGCGTCGTCCAGACGCGCGAGAAAAGTCGCGCATTGGACGCGGTTCTTTAAGGGGTCGTTAAGCCTTCTGGATCATTACTGTGCACGTCCATCTTCGTGGACATTGAGTGGCTCCTGTCCACTCTGTTTGACGCCTCCCTGTTATCAACTTCGAGCCGCCGGCAACGGCGGCTCTTTTTTGTCTCGATTCGGGACAGGCGCGGCCCTTAGCGAGGCCGTATGGTTAAAGATCCGTAGCAACTATGTCATGAAGTTTACCCATCGGCGGTCTGGACAGGACTGGCGGCGGGCGCGATGCTCTATGCAAGACGCACGGGACGCGTAACGGTTCCGGCGGCATGGGTAAGGCGTACGCGTATGGGTGAGAAATCGTTCGACGGTCTGCGGCCGGTATCCTTCGGCGCGCGGCTGGCAAATTCGCAGGTCTTCGCCGATCTGTTCCGCGACGGCATGGCGCTGGTGGAAGAGACGGCGACCTATCTCGACGGCGACGGCCGTCAGGAATCCAAAAAGCTCGAGCGCGCCGCCGCGCTCGCTTATGCGACTGAAAGCATGCGGCTGACCACGCGGCTGATGCAGCTCGCGTCCTGGCTGCTGCTGCATCGCGCGGTGAAGGAAGGCGAGATGTCGCTCGCCCAGGCCAACAAGGAAAAGGCCAAGGTCAAGCTGTCGGCCGCCGACTATCACGAGCCGCATAATCTCGATTTGCTGCCGGCAGCGCTGCACGAACTGATCGAGCGTTCGCTCAAGCTGCAGGGCAAGGTGCGCCGGCTTGACGCCAGCATTCACAGCGAGGCCAAGCCCGAGCAGGCGGCGGTGGCCAATCCGGTCGAGCGCCAGCTCGGCCTGCTCAAGGCGGCCTTCGGCGCGGAAAGCGTCTGAGCTTTTCGTCAAAGTGACGAGAAAACAAAACCCCCGCGCAACGCGGGGGTTTTTCGTCGCAGATAAATTCCGGCGCCGCTTACTTCTTCTTCTCGGCCGTCTTGTCGAGGAAGCCCGAGAACTTCTTCTGGAAGCGCGACAGGCGTCCGCCGCGGTCGACCAGGTGCGCCTGGCCGCCGGTCCAGGCCGGGTGCGACTTCGGGTCGATGTCGAGATGCATGACATCGCCTTCCTTGCCCCAGGTGGAGCGGGTGGTGAACTCGCTGCCGTCGGTCATCACCACCTTGATGGTATGATATTCCGGGTGGGTATCCTGCTTCATCGTTTTAAGTCCGTTGCGGGCGCGCGGGGCGGGCCAAAGGGCTGAATTTGGCGGCTCTATACAGGAGCCGGACGCAAGCGGCAAGCCGCCGCAATTGACCGGGATCAAGGCTGCGAGGCATTGTGCGCGCTCTTTGGGGGCGCCGGGACGACCGGCGATGCGGTTTCGATGAGGCCGCCGGCGGTTAAGCTCGGCGGCCTTTCGCAATATAGCGGCATGGATGGGGTGGGGTCGGGAGTAGAGATGGAACGACAGGAATTCCGCGCCGCCACGTCGCTCGCGGCCGTCTTCTCGGTCAGGCTGCTTGGCCTGTTCATGATCTACCCGGTGTTTGCGGCCTATGCGCAGCAGCTGTCGGGCGCGACCCCCTATCTGATCGGCGAGGCGTTGGGCGTTTACGGATTGAGCCAAGGTCTCTTGCAGATTCCCTTCGGGCTCTTGTCCGACCGCTTCGGCCGCAAGCGCATGATCGTCATCGGGCTTGTCCTGTTCGGCATCGGCAGTGCGGTGGCGGCGCTCTCCACCTCGATCGGCGGCGTCATCATCGGCCGCGTGCTGCAGGGCGCCGGCGCGGTCGGCTCGGTGATCCTCGCGCTGGTCGCCGATCTGACCAGCGAAGAAAGCCGCACCAAGGCGATGGCCACGGTCGGCATCACCATCGGCGCCTCCTTCATGGTCGCGGTGGTAGCCGGCCCGATCTTGGCGCATTTCATCGGCGTTTCGGGAATCTTCTGGCTGATGGTGGGGCTGGCGCTGGTCGGCATCGCCATCACCGAGTTCATCGTGCCGACCCCGCGCCGCGTGCGCGTGCATCGCGACGCCGAAACCGTGCCCGCTTTGATCGGTTCGGTGCTGCGCCATCGCGAATTGCTGCGGCTCGACATCGGCGTCTTCGCCTTGCACGCCATGCTGACGGCGAGCTTCCTGGTGGTGCCGGGCCTGCTGCAGAACACGTTCGGGCTGTCGACCCAGAATCAATGGATGGTCTATCTGCCGGTGCTTGCGGTGTCGGTCGTCGTCATGGTGCCGGCGATCGTCGTCGCCGAGAAATACCGCCGCATGAAGGGCGTGTTCGTCGCCTCGGTCGGCGCGCTGGTCGCGAGCCAGGTCATCTTCTATTTCGGCGCCGGCAACACCTACGCTGTGCTGTTGGGGCTGACCGTGTTCTTCTCCGCCTTCAACATAATGGAGGCGAGCCTGCCCTCGCTCATCACCAAGGCGGCGCCGCCCGATGCCAAGGGCACCGCGACCGGGCTTTACTCGAGCCTGCAGTTTTTCGGCATTTTCGTCGGCGGGGTGGTCGGCGGCTTGGCGCACCAGGCCGGCGGCATTGCCGGCGTGTTCATCCTGACCACGGTGATTGCGCTGCTCTGGCTGCTGGCGGCGGCGACCATGAAGCAGCCGACCTATCTGACGACGCGCCTGTTGCCGCTTGGCGACGGCCAGGCGAGCGACGCCGAACGCCTCGCCGCGCGCTTGCGTCAGGTGCCGGGCGTCGCCGAGGCGGTGGTGATCGCCGAGGAAAACCTTGCTTATCTCAAGGTCGATTCGAAATCCTACGACGCCGCCATGGCGGAATCGCTCGCCGGCGCGCGCTAGGTTTGCCACG
>Ga0335078_10004440_pt1 | contig 20801 bp, 18 predicted proteins | sample Lox_Sample_32_FD_206711 | JGI IMG/M metagenome (GOLD analysis project Ga0335078, IMG submission 206711) | Soil microbial communities from Loxahatchee National Wildlife Refuge, Florida, United States - Lox_Sample_3.2 | ecosystem: Environmental > Terrestrial > Soil > Wetlands | place: USA...
GTTTCACCACGCGCAGCAGATAATCGGTGGTGCTATTGGGCGGAATGGTGTCGCTGAAATAGCCCAGGTACATGGCATCGATCTGCTGCCCGATCTGCACCGTGATCACCGGCTGCTGCGCCGCCGGCGGCAGCTGGTTGCGGACCGAGGCGACCTGGGTATTGATCTCGGTCATGGCGCGGTTGGCGTCGTAGTTCAACCGCAGCGTCGCGGTGATGATCGAGACTCCGGCGACGCTGTTCGAGGACAGGTAGTCGATGCCCTGCGCCTGCGCGATCGCGGCCTCGAGCGGCTGGGTGATGAAGCCGGCGATGGTCTGGGCGTCGGCGCCGTAATAGGTGGTGCTGACCGTGACCACGGCGTTCTCGGTCTTCGGGTACTGGCTGACCGGCAGTTGGAAGACGGCGCGTGCGCCCAGCACCAGGATCAGGAGGCTGACGACGACCGAGAGGACCGGACGCTCGATGAACAGGTCGGTGAATTTCACAGCCGCGCTCCTTCAATGCTCCTGCGGAGTCGGATTTGCCGCATCCGACGGCTGCAGGGCGCTGCTGATGTCGATCGGCGTACCGTTCTTGAGCTTGAGCTGTCCGCTCGTGACCACCTCGTCGCCCTCCTTGATGCCCTTGAGGACTGCGATCTGGTCACCACGCGTCGGGCCCGTGGTGACAAAGGTCTGTTGCGCCGTGCGCTTACCCTTCTCGTCCTTCTGCACCAGGAACACCGTCGATCCGTAAGGGTTGAAGGTAATGGAAGTCTGCGGCAGCGTGAGGTAGTGCTGCTGCGCGCCCGAGAGCACGGTGACGCGCGCGAACATGCCAGGCAGCAGCCTGTGCGCGGGATTGGCGACGGTGGCCTCGGCCTGGAAGTTGCGGCTCGAGGAATCGACCAGCGGGTCGACGGCATTGATCCTGCCGGCGAAGCTCTCGCCCGGGAAGGCGTCGAGGGTCAACCGCACCTCGAGTCCCGGGTGCACCTGTGCCAGATCCTCCTGCGGCAGATGGAAGTCCACATAGACCGGGTCCAGCTCCTGCAGCGTCACGACCTTGTCGCCGGTGTTGAGGTACTGACCGGGGTTCACGGTCGTGATTCCAAGCCGCCCGTCGAAGGGCGCCCGCAAGGTCTTCTTCTCGACCAGGGCCGCCTGAGCGGCGGCCTGCGCCCGCTTGTTCTTGAGATCGGCCGCGTCCGCATCGAGCTGCGCCTGGCTGATCGCCTGTGCCTCGAACTGCATCTTGTCGCGCGCATAGACGGTAGCCGCGAGGTCGGCGCCTGCCTCGAGCGAGTGCAGCGTGGCGATGTCGGCGTCGGCGTTGAGGTGCACCAGCACCTGGCCTCGTTTCGCATCATCGCCCGAGCGGAAGTCGACGCTGCGCACCAGGCCCGTGACTTCGGTGGTGATGTCGACACCTTTGACGGCACGGACGCTGCCGACCGCGCCGATCTCCGGCTGCCAGTCGGAGTACGCCGCCGTCGTTGCCGTGACAGTCTGCACCGGCGCGCCGTTGGCCTTCGCCTGCGCAATCATCCGCATGATCATGATGGTCTTGATGCCAGCGATTACCACGATCAGGACGACGACCGCCACCACCGCAATGATCAAGCGCCGCTTCAAGAGGTTGTCCGGGCCCGCCAGGCGATCCCGTATTGATCTGTGATCCGAGGTTCTGGGATTAGCCGAGGTCTCGCTGATATCGTTCACGGCCGACTCTCCTTCCCATTGTCCTGGCGGTTCCACCAGCCGCCGCCGAGCGCCTGGAACAGCGCCGCGGTGTCCGCGTAGCGCGCCGCCTCGGCCTGCACGCGGTTCTGCCGCGCCTGCAGGTACACGCGCTCGGCGTTCAGCAGCGTCAGGTAGCTGACGCCGCCGACCTTGTATTGCAGCTTGGTCATGTTGAGGGTGTCCTGCGCATCGGTCTCGGTAATGAGGTCGGCCCGCAGCGTACGTGCGTCGGCATCGAGCGCCCGCAGCGTGTCGGCGACGTCCTGCAGCGCACCGAGCACCGCCTGGCGGTACTCGGCGGTGGCGCGGTCGAGGTCGGCGCGCGCCGCGCGCTTCAAGCCCCGCAGCTCCCCGCCGTGAAACAGCGGCTGCGTCAGCGAGCCGCCGACATTCCAGGCGGCGGTACCGGTCTTGAACAGGTCGCTCGCCTGGACTGTCTCCGAGCCGATGGAGCCGGTGAGGTTGAGCTGCGGATAGAGATTGGCGGTCGCTACCCCGAGCTGCGCGGTCGAGACGTGCAGCAGGGCCTCGGAGGCCTGTACGTCCGGCCGCTGGCGTACCAACTTCGCCGGGACCGAGAGCGGCAGCTCCGCGGGCAGCGTGAGCTGATCGAGCGTGAAGTCGGGCACGGTGGTGTCGTCCGGCGTGCGGCCGGCGAGCACCGCGAGGCGGTGCTGCGCCTGCGCGAGCTGCTTCTCGAGCGCCGGCAGCTGCGCCTCGTTGTCAGCGACCTGGGTCTGCTGCGCGAGCACGTCAGAGCGCGAGGCGGCGCCGGCATCGAACTGCCGCTGCACCACTTTCAGCTGATCCCGCTCGCTCGCGATGATGTCGGCGAGCGCCGAGATCTGCGCATGGAGCGAGGCGATGGTGACGGCGGTCGTCACGACGTTGTCGGCGAGCGTCAGGCGGGCGGCTTCGAACTCCCAGCGCTGATAGTCCGCCTGGGCGCGAAAGGCCTCCACCTGGCGGCGCGAGGCGCCGAACAGATCGAGCCGGTAGGTCACGCCGACGGAGGCGTCGAACAGATTGAAGATGATGTTCGGAATCTGCGGCTCACCGAAGGCCGCGCCCGGCACGCTCTCGCGCGTGGCGCTCGCGGTCGCATCGACCGCCGGCAGCAGCAGCCCGCCGCGCTGCGCCTTCCAGGTCTCCGCGGCGGTGAGCAGCGTCGCCTGCGCCGCCTGTACCGACGGGCTGTCTGTGAGCGCCTGGCGGATCAGCTGATCGAGCGCAGCCGAGTGAAACAGCGTCCACCAGTCCGCCGGGATGTCGCGCTCGGCGCTGAAGGTCTGGGCGGTGCCGCTGGCACCGGGCGCGGACACGGTGCCCGTGGGCTCGGGCGCGCGCGTGTAATGAGTAGTGGCGGGCGGGGGCGGCGCGTGGAAGTCGGGTCCGACGGCGCAGGCCGAGACCACCGCGGCGGCCAGCAGGGCGAGGGAGAATCCGCGTCCGCTCCGTGTCATTGCGTGCTCCTGCATTGGTCGGCGGCACGATGCAGCGCCTTGACGAGCCGGGAACGCTCCTCGGCGGTGTAGGGCGAGAGATGCAGCAGCTCCGCGAGCAGCAGCCCCTGCACCGCGAGCAGCACCAGCGCGGTGCGCTCGAACCCGCCCGGGAGCCTGGAAAACTCATCGAGCAGCTTGCGGTACTCCGCGCGGCAGACCGCCATGTGCTCGGGACTATCCGCGGAAGCGGCCACCATCGCGGCACCCACCGCCGGACGCTCGGGGTGCAGCTCGAGCAGCACGCGCACGCGCTCGCTGAACACATCGGCGCGCGAGGGCTTGGCCGCGCGGCGCGATCTCCTGCGCGCCGGGCTCGACAGGCGTTTCGCCACCTCGGCCTCCACGTCCTCGAAATGCCGCGCCAGCATGCCCTCGAGCAGCGCCTCCTTGGAGGGAAAGTGATACAAGAGCCCGCCTTTGCTGACTCCTGCGGACTTTGCCACGGCATCGAGCGTCAGGTGGGTTGCGCCCGACTCGACCACCACTCGTTCTGCCGCATCGAGCAGCCGGTCGCGCGCGGGACGCAGCGGAATGGGTTGGCGGAAGTACATACAGTGACGGGCGCAGCCGGGAGCTGTACGCGGTCGATCCCCTGGAATTCAGCGCGGGATGAGACCCTACCGTCTGGACGGTTCACAGGCCATCTCCCGATCGGGATAGTTGGGACCGCGCCTTCGGAGCGTGTAGACCTGTGACGACGGTGAATGACGACGCTGAGTGGCTCGCGTCGCTCAAGGCACGATACTGATGCCGCTCACCGGGTGGATCTCGTTCCATTGAGCGTGGAAGGTATCCTGCACGTAGGTGCCCGTGACGCTCACGTGTGAACCGACGGCAGGAAGCTGCGTGTGATCGGTGTGGCCGCTGCAGGCACTCCGGGCATCCTTCTGAGCGACCGGATAGCGGCAGATGATCTCGAAAACCAGGTTGCCGCCTTCGGCACTCTTGTTCCCTGCGTTCAGCATACTCTCGAACTGCGGGTCCACCTTGAGCCAGCCGTGCGTGTCGCCGTCCGCCTCGTGCCGCACACCGTCCGATTGCCTTCCCGAGGTTGCGTCGACAATGGTCCCCGTCACCGTGACACAGGCGGTTTTCACGATCAGCCGCGTCGGATGGTAGACGTGATTCCACAGGCTCGAGTCGCAGGCAGCTGCGGGCGCAGGGCCCGCCGGGGTCGTCGCGGTTGGTTCGGTGGGCTGCGGCGGAGGCGCAGGTGAGATCGTCACGAGCGGAGCGTAGACCCAGCCGACCTGGTCGTCCTCGGTTCTCACGTGGTAGAAGCCACTGTCCGCGGTGGCATCGACGAGCGTGAGCCTCGCGTCCTTGTGCAGCAGGACGAGAATGGGACTGCCGGTCGAGGGATCGCGCCTCAGGTTTGCGTTCCTGTTGGTGGTGGCCTCCTGAGCCAGAACGAGCATCGGCAGCAGGCTGAGGAGGGCAGGGACGACGGTGCGTACCACTAACCGCTTCATATGAGTCTATGTCGTCAGGCGCGATCCGATCTCAGCCGTGGCGCCCGGACGCGGGAAGGCGGCCGCCATCTCACGCAGCCAGGCGAGAAGCTGCTGCACTTTGGGCATCGTGACGTACATCTCCGGGCAGACGAAGTAGTACGAGCGCGGACAGGGCACGGTGCGCTCGCTCGCGCGCACGATGCGGCCGGATGCCAGGTCCTGCGCCGCGAGCGACCAGCGCGTCAGGGCGAGCCCGATTCCCTGCTCGGCGCCGGCCAGCACAGTGAGCGAGTCGTCGAAGGCCGTGCCCCGCTCCTGCCACCCGAGCGTGCTGCCCGGGTGGGCCCACAGCGACCATTCCTCGTCGGAGGAATGCAGCAGCGGGAAGCGCTTTAGATCTGCGGCGTCGCGCAGCGGGCCGTGCTTCGCGAGCAGCTCGGGCGTACACACGGGCAGAAACCATTCGTCCATGAGTTTCTCGCTGTAGAGGCCCGCGCTCGGGCCGGTGCTCATGCGCACGGCGGCGTGAAAGTCGCTGCTCGCGAAGTCGACCGGCGCGCGCGAGGTGTGGATGCTCAGCTCGATCCCCGGATGGCGGTCATGAAACCGCGGCAGGCGCGGCAACAGCCACTTCTGCAGGAACGAGGCGAGCGTGCTGATGTTGAGCGTGCCACTCGAGCGGTCCTGTCGCAGCTGTTGCATCGACTGCTGCAGCGTGCCGAGCCCCCGCCTCACGCCCGGAAGCAGCAGCTCGCCTTCGGCCGTGAGGGTGATGCTGCGCCCCTTGCGCCGAAAGAGCGGCACGCGCAGGTATTGCTCGAGCACCCGGATCTGCATGCTGACCGCCGCCGGCGTTACGTGCAGCGCCTCGGCCGCTTCCGTGAAACTCAGGTGGGAGGCGACGCTTTCGAATACACGGAGCCCGTTCAGGGGCAGCCTCTCGAATCCCGTCGATCGTTTAGATTTTCTTAACGTTCTCTTAGACATTGCGTTTGCTGCTCCGCCGCCTTCCGCAGACACTGTGCGCCTTCAAGTAGGAGGTGTTCTTTATGAAAACCAGCAACTTAGTGGCGTTGATGATAGCACTGGCCGTCTCGGCCGGCGGGTTTGAAGCAATCAATTTTCTTTTTACCCATGTGGCCGCCGGTCATGAGCAGGCATCCACCGAGCTGGTCCTCGAGGCCTGAAGGGACCCCCCATGGCGGTGCGCGCCGAGATCGAATTCCTTACACCGGGCATCGAGCGGCCTTTCGCGTACGGGCGCGAGGTGCCTCCCGGGGGCGAACCGCAGACCACTCGCTTCGCCAGTCACGCAGTGGAGATCCGCGACGTGCGCGGCAGTCAGGCGCTGCGGCTCGACGAGCATGGCGGGATGCTTGGGCATTGGCCGACGCAGCTGCGGCGCTTCCATGACGACGGCCACGTGCGGGGGCGGTACTACCCGGAAAGCGCCGAGATCATCCGGGCTGCTCTCGGCGCCGACCGCGTCGTGGTGTTTGATCACAACGTACGCCGCGGCGGGCCGGGCGATGCGCGGGTGAACGGTCACGAGGTCGGCCGGCCGGTGCACCACGCGCACACCGACTACACGCCGCGCTCGGCGCTGCAGCGGCTGCGTCAGGAGTTTGGGCCGCGCGCCGAGGCAGGGCTCTCGCGATACCTGCAGGTCAACCTCTGGCGACCGATTCGCGGCCCGGTGCGCGATGCACCGCTCGCGCTCTGTGACGGGTCGAGCGTGGCACCCGAGGCACTGCGCACCGTCGAGCTGCGCTATCCGGAGCGCAGGGGCGAGATCTACTACCTGATGCACGCTCCCGGGCAGCGCTGGTATTTCGCCTCGGAGATGACGGTCGACGAGGCATGGCTCTTCAAGAACTTTGATTCCGCGCCCGCGGGACCCGGCCGCGCCGCTCCTCACAGTGCGTTCACGGATCCCCGGCATTCGAACGCCGCGCCGCGCGAGAGCATCGAGGTCCGGGCACTGGCGATCTTCCAGTGAGCTGTGTTGGCTCTATCGCAGGCGACCGGGCGCGGGACGCGTTGCCGGCTGAAGCGGGTGATCAACGTAGCGGGTGCGCCCGAAAGAACGCCCAGATCGTCTCGTTGGCATCGAGCGCCTGGCTGACGCGTCCGACGATGCGGGACGAAAGGTACGGCTCGCCCCTCGGCCAGGTGTGGCCGCCGCCGCGGATCTCGTAGAGGCGCACCTCGCCGCCGTGGGCGCAGCGGGCGCTGCGCGGCGCTACCGAGGTACCGTCCGGCGGGCTGGCTTCGATGACCGGCTGCGGCTCGAGCGCACCGCAGTGATCGAGCGAGCGCCAGCGGGCCGCGCTCTCCTCACTCGACAGCACCTCGCCACGCGTCATCCACAGCACGCGGATCAGGCCGCCTTTCCACGGCATGATGGGATCGTCAACCCCGTTCATGATGAGCAGTGGTATGGCGCGCGCCGGGTGGCACGCGCCGTCGAGCTCCACCGCCATGTTGGCGGCGACCGGCGCTGCGGCGGCGAATACCTCCGCCGCATCGCAGGCGAGCCGGTACGACATCATGCCGCCGTTGGAGATGCCGGTGACGTAGAGCCGCGTGCGATCGATCGGGTGGAGCGTCGCGAGCTGCCCTGGCAGGGAGCGCAGGAACCCGACATCATCGACGGCGGCGTCCGCGGCCGAACGGTTGGCGCTGCGCCCGTCGTTCCAGCCGCGATCGATGCCGTCGGGATAGACGATGATGGCGCCGTCGCGGTCGGCGATGCGATTGAAGCCACGCCGGGTCAGCCACTCCATGCCGCCGCCAGTTCCACCGCCGCCGTGCAGCACCAGGACGACCGGCAGGGGCTCGCCGTGTTGGGGCGGGAGGTAGATCCGCAGGGTGCGCTTCTCGCCGTCGTGCACCAGCGAGTAGCACGCGGCCTCGTGACTCGTGTCTTTGCGCCGCGCCGCCAGGCAGTCGTCCGGCCGGATCGGCGCCGCAGGCAGCGGGCTCGGGACGGCGAGCGCGAGCGCCAGGGCGGCGAACGTGGCGGCCAGGGGACGCACCGATGATCCCGACTTACGTCGGCTACGGTGGCGTGGGGCCCTCGCTGACCCGCACCAGGTCAGCGGGCCGCAGCCACTTGCGGAACGCGGCCTGCACCGCCGCCGCGTCCAGCTCCACATAGTGGCGCGCCGCAATCGTCGGCTCATCGAGCGGGAGCCCGAGGTCACGCCGCCCGAGAATGCCGCGGGCAATCTCGGCGACCCCGGCCTCGGAGAGCGGAATCTGCCGCAGCAGGTAAGCCTTGATGCGCGTCAGCTCGTCGGCGCCGACGGGGGTCTCCTGCATGGTGGTCAGCTCGCTTGCCACCATGGCGGCGGCCTTGGTGACGTTCTGCGGGTCGCTCGCGTACTCGACCAGATAGACGCTGCGCGTGCGGCCCGCCTGCAACAGCGACTCGACGCCGTAGACGAGCCCCGCGTTCTTGCGCAGGTCGATGCTGAGCCGGGTCGAGTAGAAGCTGCCCCCGAGCACGGCATTGCCGAGCGCCAGCGGATAGTAGTCGCCGTCGGCGCGCGTCAGGGCGAGGTTCTGGGCCAGCACGACCCGATCCTGCACCCGGCTCGCGTCGGGGACTGCGATGACGCCGGCGTGATTCGGCGGGGCACCGGGCAGCTCGATCCGGGGCGCAGGTCCCTCCGCGTTCCAGGCGCCGAAGTAATGCGCGACCGCGGCGGCGGCGGCCGCGGGCTCGACCTTGCCGATGATCACGATCGTCGTGAGGTCCGGGCGGAACACTTTCTGGTAATAGGCGCGCACCGCCGCGTCGGTGAGCGAGCGCACCGACTCGGCCGTCGCCATGCGCAGCGTCGGATCATCGGCGGGAAAGAGCGCGGCACGCAGCGAACGCTGCGTGAGAAAGCCCGGGCTCACGTTGCGGGCCGCCACACCCTGTGCGACCTGGCGGCGGATCACCTCGAGCGCGGCCGGCGGCAGCGCCGGATGCAGCTCGTTGTCCGCGAGCAGCTCGAGCGCCCGGTCGAAATGCTCCGCGAGCGATTGCACCGAGAAGTCGGTGCCGGGGTGCTCGCGTGCGCCGATGGCATCGAGCGCGCCCTCGAACGCCAGCCGGTCGAGCCGCTCGCTGCCGTAGGGAAGCAGCCGCTCGAGCACCTGACTCACGCCTTCCTGTCCGGCGAGCTCCTCGGTCTCGGGGCGGTTGCGAATGTGGCCGAATACGCTGACGGTGTCACTCACATCCGTGCTCTGCACGATCAGCGTGAGCCCGTTCGGCAGCCTGCTGACCACCGGGTGCACCGTGGAGGGCGGCACTTCGAGCCGCGCGAGCGCCTTGGCAGCCCACGAGGGGAGCGCGGTCCCATGGGCCTCACCGAGCGAGATCGCCTCGTGTCCGCCGAAGCCCCCGCCGCCGGGCACCGGCCGGCCCGAGCCGCGCGGCAGCATCACACCGGTGACCGCGTGGTCGAGGTCGAGGTACTTGCGCGCGACGCGATTCACGTCCGCGACCGTCACCTTCTCGATGCGCTGCAGGTCATCGTCGGGAGACTCGAGCCCGAAGATCGTGACCGCATCCGACCAGACCGCGGCGAGCTCGTCGATGGAGTTGCGCTGCAGCTGCGCATCGCTGCGCTCCTGAAGCTTGGCCGCCTCGACGAGCTCGGCGGGCACGCCCTCGCGCGCGACCCGCGCGAGGATCGCGCGCACTTCGCTCTCGAGCATTGCGGCGTCGCTGCCCGCCGTGAAGGAGGCCACCGCATAGGCAAGCCCGGCTTCCGGTAACGGATCGAGGGCGAACTCGGCGGCGATCGCCTTGCCCTGGGGCACGAGGCCGTAGAGATCGAAGCGCCGGTTGCTGAGCACGTCCGAGAGCACCTCGAGCGCGGCGAAGTCCGCGGAACGCGGCCCCGGCGTGCGCAGCGCGATCATCAGCGTGCCGCTCGGGCGGTCGGTGTCGACGGTGAAAGAGCCCGGCGCGACCGCTTGGGGGTGCACGGCCGGCCGCGGCGGCAGTTTCTTCGCGCGGATGTCGCCGAACAGACTCTTTACCTCGGCGAGCGCGCCTGCCGGGTCGACGTCGCCTGCGATCACCAGGACGGCGTTGTTCGGCGCATACCAGGTCTCGTGGAAGCGCTTGAGCATCGCGGCGGTGGTCTTCTCGAAGGAGGGCCGCGTGCCGAGCGCATCGTGCGCATACGGTGTGCCGGCGAACAGCCGGGCGCGCAGCTTCGAGTACAGCACATAGCCGGGCTCGGACAGATCCTGTGCGACCTCCTGCTCGATCGCCCCGCGCTCCTGGCCCCACTCCTTCGCCGTGTTGAGCGCCGCGCGCATGCGCAGCGCTTCGATGTGCAGCGCCACGTCGAGGTCCTCGGCGGGCACGGTGAAGAGATATTGCGTCAGCCCCTCGCGCGTGTCGGCGTTGAAATCCCCGCCGAGGACGCTGCCGATGTCGGCGAGCTGATCGGCGGTGAGCCCCGGGCTGCCGCGAAACATCATGTGCTCCTCGGCATGCGCGGTCCCGGGGAAGCCCGCGGGCGCCTCATCCGACCCGACGAGGTAGTTGACCGAGGTCGTGACCACGGGCGCGAGCGAGTTGCGCACCACGATCACGCGCAGGCCGTTCTCGAGCGTGGCACGCAGCACCTCGCCGTCCGCGGCCGGCGTGGCGACGGGCGCGGCTGCGGCCGCCAGGGCGAGCGAGGCGAGGAAGAGGGGCCGCATGGCGATGCTTCCGGTGCCGGGGGGTGCGCAGTATAGCGAAGCGCGGCGGCGACCTGGCCGCAGCGCGCTGCCTGCCATCTTCTGCCACAAAGCATCCGGTCCGCCGACGCCTTTGCATCATCGGCGCGGCCCGCGAGCGCGCTGAACTATCTCTCGTACCGGAACCCACCAACGAGAGGAGGCCAACATGATTACGCGGAACTCTGGACACCTGGGTCTCGGCTTCGCCGCCGCGGCCTTCCTGGGCGGGGCGCCCGCCTGGGCGGGAACCCCCGCCGCACCCGACCGCAATGCCCGGTCGGAGAACATCGGCATCGCCACGGGACTCGCCGTCGGAGCGGCGGCCGGTGGTCCGATCGGCGCCGTGATCGGCGCCGCCGCCGGCGGTCTGCTGGGCGATCGTTATCACAGGAACGAGGCCGAGCGCGCGCGCCTCGCTGCCAACGTGACCGAGCTCAACGGCTCGCTGGCGGAGTCGCGTAGCTACGGCGCGCAGCTCGAGCACACGCTGTCCGCGGTCGACGCCGTCGGCATGGATGTCAGCTTCCGCACCGACGACAGCTCGATCCAGGTCGAGGACGTGGGACCGCTACTCAAGCTCGGCGCGCTCGCCGCGAGCGTGCCGGACGCGAAGCTGCGCATCGCCGGATTTGCCGATCCGCGCGGCGCTGCGGCTTACAACGAGGCGCTGTCGCAGCGCCGCGCCGAGGCGGTGGCCGCGGCGCTCGTCTGCGGCGGCATGAGCCGCGAGCGCCTCATCGTCGAGGCGCACGGCGCGAGCGAGTCGACCAGCGCGGCCGGCGACCTCGACGCCTACGCGCTCGACCGGCGGGTCACGGTGCGGCTCGAGCGCGGCCCGACGGCAGCGCCCGCGACGACCGCCGCCCGCACGGGCGCCGAGGCTCCCGGAGGCGGCCCGTGAGGGGCGCGGCGGGACTGCGCCAGATGGTGCCGCGGACGCCCAGGTCCGCGGCGCACCTTCGCGCTAGAATTTCCTGGCACCAGTACCTGAGCGGCGCCCCCATGAACACATCCATCGTTCGGCTCGACGGCACCCTGGAGGCGGAGGTTTCCGAGCCGCCGGCCGACCGCCTGGTCGCGGGCACGCCGGAGCTGCGCGTACAGAACTACTACACCGACGGCACGCAGCAGTTCTTCGCGGGGCGCTGGGCGGCGACCCGCGGCAAATGGCGGGTGCGCTATACGGAGAACGAGCTGTGCGTGATGACCGCCGGGCGCGTGCTGATCGAGAGCGCCACCGGCGAGCGCAGCACCTTCGGGCCGGGCGATGCGTTCGTCGTGCCGGCCGGGTTCGCCGGCACCTGGGAGGTGCTGGAGGACTGCGTCAAGATCTACGCGATCTTCGAGCCCGCTCACACCTGACATAACGACGCCTCGCGTTGAACCTCGTCGCAGATCCGCGACCGGTTCCTTCACCGTGCACGGCGCCGGTGAGAGCCTCACTCTCGCGCTTGAGTCGGGTCCTATCGGCCCGCGGAGGTGTGTGGTGCAGACGATAACCGTGGTGGCGTCGCGTACAGGCGGCTTTGGCCTCACCGAGACCGAGATGCTGATCGGCAGTGCGATCGTGATCGCGCTGGTCGCGTGGACGGTGCTGTCCCGCGTCAAGCATTTCCGCGGCAAGCCGCACGCCTGAGGCCGCGAGCGGGCCGTGAGGCCCCGGCGGCCGCGCCGCCTCAAGCCACAGTAGTCACTGCGCGCGCAGCACTTCGCTGAGCGTGCCGAAAATCCGTTCGATGTGCGACCGCTCGACGATGAGCGGCGGCGACAGCGCAATGATGTCGCCGGTCTGACGCACCAGCACACCGCGCTCGAAGCACTTCTGGAACACGTCGAACCCGCGCGCTCCGGGCTTGCCGGCCTGGGAGCTGAGCTCCAGCCCGCAGATCAGCCCGTAGGTACGCACGTCGATCACGTGCGGCAGGCCCTTGAGGCCCTGCGCCGCCTCCTCCCAGTCCCCGGCGAGCGTGCGCGCACGCGTGAGGAGCCCCTCGCGCTCGTAGATGCCGAGCGCGGCGAGTCCGGCCGCGCATGCCACCGGATGCGCCGAGTAGGTGTAGCCGTGGAACAGCTCGATGCCGTCCGGCCCCTGCATGAAGGCCTCGTAGATCGGCTTCCCCACCAGCACCGCGCCCATCGGCACGCAGCCGTTGGTGATTCCCTTGGCGAGCGTGATCATGTCGGGCGTCACGCCGAATTCCTGGGCGGCGAACGGCGCGCCGGTGCGCCCGAAGCCGGTGATCACCTCATCGAAGATGAGCAGGATCCCGTGCCGGTCGCAGATCTCGCGCAGGCGCTTCAGGTAGCCGCGCGGCGGCAGCAGCACACCGGTGGAGCCGGCGATCGGCTCGACGATCACGGCGGCGATGGTGGAGGCATCGTGCAGCGCGACGATGCGCTCGAGCTCATCGGCGAGCTGCGCGCCGTGCTCGGGCAGACCGCGCGAGAACGCGTTGCGTGCGAGGTCATGGGTGTGTGGCAGATGATCCACGCCCGGGATGAGCGAGGCGGACCACATCTTGCGGTTGGGTGAGATGCCGCCGACCGAGATTCCCCCAAAGCCCACGCCGTGATAAGCACGCTCGCGCCCGATCAGGCGGGTGCGCGCTGCATCACCGCGCACACGGTGCCAGGCGAGGGCGATCTTGAGCGCGGTGTCGACCGATTCCGATCCCGAGTTGGTGAAGAACGCATGGTCGAGGCCGCTCGGGGCGATCTTCACGAGCTCGTTGGCGAGCCTGAAGGCTCCCGGGTGCCCCATCTGGAAGGGCGGTGCGTAATCCAGACATTCGAGCTGCGCGGCGACCGCCGCGGTGATCTCGCGCCGGCCGTGTCCGGCGTTGACGCACCACAGGCCCGCCACCGCATCGAGAATCTCGCGCCCGTCGGCGGTCCAGTAGTGCATGCCGCTCGCCCGAGCGAGCAGGCGCGGCTTCGCCTTGAACTGCCGGTTCGCCGTGAACGGCATCCATAACGCTTCGAGATCGCTGCGGTTCAGCGCTTCACTCTGGCCTGCCATGGGGGTTCTCGGGTTGGGAATTGGGGGCCCGGATGATAAATAAAGTGGACAAAGCAAGCCACCCAACCCCATATTTCCCGCTCCTCGTCTAAGATCCTAAACACCATGAGCATCGACGTCGGTGCGCGGCTGCGGAGCGTGCGCGTGAGCTTCGGGTTGTCCCAGCGCGAGCTCGCCCGCCGTGCGGGCGTCACCAACGGACTCATCTCGCTCATAGAGCAGAATCGGGTGAGCCCGTCGGTCAGCTCGCTGAAGAAAGTGCTCGACGGCGTGCCGATGTCGCTCGCCGAGTTCTTCACTCTCGACCTGAGCGCCGCGCCGCAGGCCTTTTTCGCTGCGGAGGAGCTGGTCGAGCTCGGCGACACCGAGGTGTCGCTGCGGCTGGTTGCCGCACAGCGCCCGGGCCGGCAGCTGACACTGCTGCACGAGCGCTACGCCGCCGGCGCGGCCACGGGTGAGGACATGCAGGCACACCGCGGCGAGGAGGCCGGCGTCGTGATCCGCGGCCGCATCGAGCTCACCGTGGGGGGCGCGACGCGCGTGCTCGGGCCCGGCGAGGCTTATTATTTCGCGAGTCAGTTGCCGCATCGCTTTCGCAATATCGGGCGCGAGGCGTGTGAGATCATCAGCGCCTGCACCCCTGCGACTTTCTGAAGGACTCGAAGCGCCCCATGAATGCACAACCTGCCCCGGTCTCCTGGCAAGAGCGCGCCCGCTCGCTCTCCTTTCGCACCCAGGCCTTCATCGACGGGCGTTACAGCGACGCCGCCTCGGGCGCGACCTTCGATTCGATCAATCCTGCTACGGGCAAGCTCCTCGCGCGGGTCGCGGCGGGTGATGCCGAGGACATCGACCGCGCGGTGAAGGCGGCACGCAGCGCCTTCAATGCCGGCAGCTGGGTACAGCGCACCCCCGCGGAGCGCAAGAAGGTCCTGCTGCGCTTCGCCGAAGTGATCGCCGCTCGCCGTGACGAGCTCGCGCTCCTCGAGACGCTCGACATGGGCAAGCCGATCACCGACAGCCTGAAGGTCGATGTCCCGGCCGCGGTACGCTGCCTGCGCTGGTATGCCGAGGCCATAGATAAGGTGTACGACCAGGTGGCCCCCACGGGACCCGGGGCGCTGGCACTCATCACGCGCGAGCCGATGGGAGTCGTGGGCGCGATCGTGCCCTGGAACTACCCGCTGCTCATGGCGGCGTGGAAGTTCGCGCCGGTGCTGGCCGCGGGCAATTCCCTGGTGCTCAAGCCTTCGGAAAAATCCCCGCTCACGGCGCTGCGCGTCGCCGAGCTGGCAATCGAGGCCGGGATTCCGCCGGGCGTGTTCAACGTCGTACCCGGCTTCGGCCAGACCGCCGGCAAGGCGCTGGCGCTGCACATGGACGTCGACTGCATCGCCTTCACCGGCTCGACCGCGACCGGCAAGCAGGTCATGCAGTACGCGGGTCAGTCGAACCTCAAGCGGGTGTCGCTCGAATGCGGCGGCAAGTCTCCCAATATCGTGCTCGGCGACTATCCCAATCTCGATCGGGCCGCGCAGGCGGCCGCGGATGCCATCTTCTCCAATCAGGGGGAGATGTGCTCGGCGGGCTCGCGCCTGCTGGTGCACGAGAGCATCCGCGACGCGCTGCTCGAGAAGGTGCAGGCGGCCAGCCGCCAGCGCCAGCCCGGCGACCCGCTCGATCCCGCGACGCGCCTCGGCGCCATCGTCGATGAGACGCAGATGAAGCGCGTGCTCGGCTATATCGACTCGGGCCGGCGCGACGGCGCCCACGTGCGCTTCGGCGGCCGGCGGGTGCGCGAGGAGAGCGGCGGCTATTTCGTCGAGCCGACGGTGTTCGACGAAGTGCAGCCGCGCATGGCGATCGCACGCGAGGAGATCTTCGGGCCGGTGCTGTCGGCGATCACCTTCAGGACGGTGGACGAGGCGCTTGCGGTTGCCAACGACGTGATCTACGGCCTCGCCGCCGCGGTCTGGACCCGCGACATCACCACCGCGCACCGCGTGGCGCGCGCGCTGCGCGCGGGCACCGTGTACGTCAACTGCTACGACGCCGACGACCTCACGGTGCCGTTCGGCGGCTACAAACAGTCGGGCCTCGGGCGCGACAAGTCGCTGCACGCGCTCGAGAAATACACCGAGCTCAAGACCACGTGGATCGACCTCGCGCAGGGTGACTGAAGGCCCGCTCAAGCTCCTCGCGAGCGCGCCGCGCGGACTGTCGGATCTGCTCGCACGCGAGCTCGAAGAGTGCGGCGCCGGGGAGCTGCGCGAGCGCTCGACCGGCGTCGCTTTCACGGGCACGCTCGAGAGCGCCTACCGCGCCTGCCTCTGGTCGCGCACCGCGAACCGCGTGTTTCTCGAGCTGGCCTCGTTCGAGGCGCGCGACGCGGATGGATTTCACGCCGCGGTGCGCCGCATCGATTGGACGGCGCACCTGGAGCCCGGCGCCACACTCGCCTGCGACTTCAGCGGCCGCCATCCGGCCATCACTCACACACATTTCGGGGCGCTCCGGCTCAAGGACGGGATCGTCGATGCGCTGCGCGAGGCGACCGGGTCGCGCCCCGACATCTCGCTCGAGCGCCCCGACGTGCGCGTCCACGCCCATGCCCACGGCGCCCGGATCACGGTGGCCATCGATCTCGCGGGCGAGAGCCTGCACCGGCGCGGCTACCGCGGCGCCGCGGGTGAGGCGCCGCTCAAGGAGAACGTCGCCGCCGGCATGCTGCTGCGCGCCGGGTGGGAGTCGCTCGCCGCGCAAGGCGCGGAGTTTCTCGATCCCCTGTGCGGCTCCGGGACTTTGTGCATCGAGGCGGCGCTCATCGCGGGCGACCGCGCCCCGGGCCTGACGCGCGATTACTTCGGGTTTCTCGGCTGGCGCGGCCACGATGCGCCCTTGTGGGAGCGCCTGCGCGCCGAGGCGCTCGCGCGCGCCCGCACGGGCGAGGCCGGCTCCGCCACCGTCCGCGGCCGGGATCGCGACACTCACGCCATCCGCACGGCGCGCGAGAATGCCGCGCGCGCCGGCCTCTCCGGGCGCGTGCAGCTCGAGGTCGGCGCGCTCGCCGATGCCGCGCCGCTCGAGGGCGGCAGTCCCGGTCGGCCGGGGTTGCTCGCGACCAACCCGCCTTATGGCGTGCGGCTCGAGGACGCGCGCACCGCGCGCGCCGTGCATCGCGAGCTCGGCGCCGTGCTGCGTGCGCGCTTTGCCGGATGGAGCGCCGCGGTGCTGACGGGCGCGCCCGAGCTCGGCATGGAGCTCGGGCTCCGTGCCTACCGCACTCACACCCTCTGGAACGGGTCGATCGAGTGCCGGCTGCTGCGCATCGAGGTGGGGCCCGAGAGCGAGCGCGAGCCCGGCACGCTCGGCAAGGGTGGCGCGCACCTCAAGGACACCGCGGGTGCGCGCATGTTCGCCAACCGGCTCACCAAGAACCTGAAGCGGTTGCGCGCCTGGGCCGGGCGCTCCGGAGTCTCCTGTTACCGCCTCTACGACGCGGACATGCCCGAGTACGCCTTCGCGATCGACCTCTACCGGACGCTGGACCGCCAGGAGGATTGGCTCTGCGTGCAGGAGTACGCGGCTCCTGCCGAGATCGAGCGCGAAGCAGTGCAGCGCCGCCGCGGCGAGGTGCTTGCGAGCCTCCCCGGGGTGACGGGGGTTCCGCCCGAGCGCATCCGCGTGCGCACCCGGCGCCGCACGCCGCGCGGCGAGCAGTACGACAAGCTCGCCGCGCTCGAGCGCTTTCACGTCGTGGCCGAGGCGGGCCTCAAATTCCGGGTCAATTTCGACGACTACCTCGACACGGGGCTGTTCCTCGATCACCGTCTGACCCGCGCGCGGCTGCGCGCGGCGGCCGGAGGCAAGAGCTTCCTCAACCTGTTCGCCTACACCGGCACCGCCACGGTGTACGCGGCGGCGGGCGGGGCGAGCGCGAGCATCTCCGTGGACCTGTCGCGCACCTATCTCGAGTGGGCGCAGCGCAATCTCGCGCTGAATGGCCTCGCGGGTGCTGTCCACAGCTTGGTGCAGGCCGACTGCCGCGAGTGGCTGGCAGCCGCGGGGCAGCGCCCGGCGCGCTTCGATCTCATATTCCTCGACCCGCCGACCTTCTCGAACTCCAAGCGCATGGAAGGAGTACTGGATATCGCGCGCGATCACCCGCAGCTGATCGATGCCTGCGCCGGGCTGCTCGCGCCCGGGGGGCTGCTGGTGTTCTCGACCAACGCGCAGCGCTTCAAGCTCGCCGGGGAGCTCAGCGAGCGCTGCTCAGTCGTCGACGTCTCCGCGGCCACGCTGCCCGAGGACTTCGCGCGCAATCCGCGCATCCATCGCTGTTATGAGATCCGGCAGCCGCCGAGCTAGTGCGGCGCGCTCTCGAGGCGATAACCCCTCAAAAGAGCCATTGGAGCTGGGACTCGCGACTTTCTGCGGGGTTCCCGCTTTACAGGCGCAAGCCTCTCAGGTAGGAACGAGGGCCCGAGTCAAAAGGGGTTAAAGGGAGAGTCGCTGATGGTTTCTCAGGGTCGCGCCAGGCCGCCGGTCGTGGCAATCGTCGGAGCTACCGGCGCCGTGGGCGTGGAGATGATCGGCTGCCTCGAGCGGCGGAGTTTCCCGCTGAGTGAGCTGCGGTTGCTGGCCTCGGCCCGCTCGGCGGGCAAGAAGCTCGAGTTCCGCGGCGAGCCGCTCGCCGTGCGCGAGCTCACCGAGGCGAGCCTCGAGGGCGTCGACCTCGCGCTGTTCTCCGCCGGCAGCTCCGTCTCGAAGAGGTTTGCTCCGCTCGCGGTGCGCGCCGGGGCGATCGTGATCGACAACTCCTCGGCGTTCCGCATGGATCCCGGGGTGCCGCTGGTGGTGCCGGAGATCAACCCGCAGGCGGTGCGCGAGCACCGCGGCATCATCGCCAACCCCAACTGCACCGCGATCATCTCGATCACGCCGCTCTGGCCCATACATCAGGCGAACCGCATCGTGCGGCTCGTCATCGCGAGCTACCAGTCGGCCTCCGGCGCGGGGGCTGCGGCCATGGAGGAGCTGCGCGAGTCGACCCGCGCCTATCTCGAGGACCGTCCCTACCAGCAGCGGGTGCTGCCACACCCTTATGCCTTCAACGTTTTCAGCCACAACACGCGCATCGACCCCGCGACCGGCTACAACGAGGAGGAGATCAAGGTGCGGGAGGAGACCCGCAAGATCTTCGGCGACCCGGAGCTGCGCGTCTCGGCGACCTGCATCCGCGTGCCGGTGCTGCGCGCGCACTCGGTGGCGATCACCTTCGAGTGTCAGCGGCCGATGCCGGCGGAGGAGGCGCGCCGCCTGATCGCCGGTGCGGCGGGCGTGAAGCTGGTCGATGACCGCGAGCGCAACTATTTTCCGATGCCGCGCGATGCCTCGGGCGGGGATCCGATCCTCGCCGGGCGCATTCGCCAGGATCTTTCCGACCCGAGCGGCCGCTCGATTGCGCTGTTCGTGGCCGGGGATCAGCTCTTGAAGGGCGCAGCCCTCAACGCGGTGCAGATCGCCGAGATTTTGTGAGGGGGATGAGCGCGGGGACCTCCGCGCAGTACTTCTGGTACTGACCGGGGAAGGTCTCGCGCATGAAGCGCTCCTCGGTGCGCGACTTGACGTAGAGCGCCGCGGTGATGATCCCGGCCCCGAGCGCGGCGCGCAGCGTCCCCGCGCAGATGGCGGTGCCGATCAGGCCGGTGATGAGGCCGGTGTAGATCGGGTGTCGCACGTATCCATAGGGACCGGTGCGGATCAGCTCGTGATCCTCCTTGACGGTTACCGTGCCGCTCCAGTTGCCGCCTAAGTGCACGCGTGCCCACACGGCGAAGGCGACGCCGGCGAGCAGCACCGCGAGCCCAACGAAGTAGCTCACCTCGGAGCGCGGCCAGAGGCGCAGATTCATGAGCGGCGACCACGGCAGTCCGCGGGAGGCGATCAGCACTCCGCCGATGACTCCGATCACGATGTAGACCAGACGCGCTCCGAAGGGCTCGCGGCGCGCCGTCTTCTTGGTGCCGAACGCCGCAATGAGCCAGAAGAGCGCCCAGGCACACCAGATCCAGAAGATGAGGTGGCGGTAGAAGAGGGGACCGTGCGGCGTCACAGCAGGTCCTTCAGCCGGTAATACAACATCGCGAGCACCAGCGCGGGGCGGCGCAGCGCCGCGCCACCGGGGAAGTTGGCGTGCGGGATGCGCGCGAACACGTCGAAGCGCGACGCCGTACCCGCGATCGCCTCGGCGACCAGCTTGCCGGCGATACCGGTGAGCGCGATCCCGTGGCCGGAGAAGCCCTGCAGGAAATACACATTGGGCGCGAGCCGGCCGAAATGCGGCGCGCGGTTGAGAGTGATGTCGACTTCGCCGCCCCAGGCGTAGTCGATGCGCACATCCTCAAGCTGCGGAAAGACGCGCAGCATGCGCGCGCGCGTCGCGGCGGGCGCATCGAAGGAGCGCAGCCCCGAGTAGTTGACCCGTCCGCCGAACAGCAGGCGGTGGTCGGCCGAGCGGCGGAAGTAGTCGAGCACCCAGTTCATGTCGCAGGTGGCGGCATTGTTGGCGATGAGCGCGCGGGCGCGCGCCTCGCCCAATGGCTCGGTTGCGACGATGTAGGTCGCAACCGCCATGATTTTCGAGGCGAGCGCCGGCGCGGTCGCACCGAGGTACACGTTGCCGCACAGTACCAGGTGCCGCGCGCGTACCTCGCCGCCGGGGGTCGTGATGCGCACCCGCGAAGAAGCGGCGGCGGAGAAACTCGTCGCGCGGCTGCCCTCGAAGATGCGCACGCCGAAGGTCTCGGCCGCCGCGGCGAGTCCCAGCGTGTAGTTGAGCGGGTGCAGATGGCCGCTGTTGGTATCGTGGAGCGCGCCCAGGTAGCGCCCGGTCGCAAGCAGCGTCGCGAGCTGCTCGCGCGGCAGGTAGCGCACGCTCGGGTAGCCGTAGGTTTCGCGCAGCTCGGTAATCTCCGCCTCGAGCTCGCGCACGTGACTCGGCTTGACCGCCGTGAGCAGGTAGCCGTCGACCCAGTCGCAGGCGATGCGGAAGCGCTCGATCAGCGAGCGCAGGAGCGCAAGCCCTTCGACCGAGACGTCCCAGACGGCGCGCGCGCCCGCCGCGCCGATCAGGCGCGTGAGCTTGGCCTGCCCGGCGGCGACCCCGAAGAGCGCCTGGCCGCCGCTCCTTCCAGAGCCGCCCCAGCCGACCCGCTGCTCCTCGAGCAGCACCACGGAAAGGCCGCGCTCGGCGAGATGGAGAGCCGCCGAGCAGCCGGCGATCCCGGCCCCGACGACGCACACGTCGCAGTCGACCGCGCCCTCGAGCGCTCGCCGCTCGGGTGCCGCGCACGCGGAAG
>Ga0335078_10004441_pt1 | contig 20800 bp, 22 predicted proteins | sample Lox_Sample_32_FD_206711 | JGI IMG/M metagenome (GOLD analysis project Ga0335078, IMG submission 206711) | Soil microbial communities from Loxahatchee National Wildlife Refuge, Florida, United States - Lox_Sample_3.2 | ecosystem: Environmental > Terrestrial > Soil > Wetlands | place: USA...
GCGGAACGGCTCGAGCGGATCGACCGCATCGGCGTCGTGGGCCGCGTGGCCCCCGAGCACAAGGTGCTGCTCGCCGAGACACTCAAGAAGAAGGGCCACGTCGTCGCGATGACCGGCGACGGCGTCAACGACGCGCCCGCCATCAAGGCCGCCGACATCGGCGTGGCCATGGGGAGCGGCACCGAGGTCGCGAAGAACGCCGGCCGCATGATCCTTTCCGACGACAACTTCGCGACGATCGTCTACGCGGTCGAGCAGGGCCGCAAGCTGTACGACAACCTGTCCAAGTACATCCGCTTCGTCCTGCTCGAGCTGGTCGCGTTCGTGCTCACCTTCCTCGGCGCCACCCTGTTCAACCTGGCCGCCGGCCAGCCGTTCACCCCGGTGCAGATCCTGTGGATCAACTTCCTGGTCAACGCCCCGTTCGGCGTGGCGCTCGGCTTCGACCTGGAAACGCCGGGCCTGATGGACCGTCATCCCCGGCCGCGCGGGGAGTCGATCCTGACCCGCGGGGTGATAATCACCTGCGGCCTCGTCGGGCTGTTCATCGCCGTCGCCAACCTGGCGCTGATCGCGACCGGCAAGAACCACTACGGCAGCGTCAAGATCGGCCAGTCGATGGGCCTGGTCGCCTTCACCCTGATGCTGGTGGTCGCCGCCTTCGAGGCCCGCAGCGAGACCGAGACCGCCTTCGGCACGGGCATCTTCAGCAGCTCCAAGATGAACGTGATCGCGGTGGCCGAGGTGGCGGGCGCGTTCCTCATCACGCAGGCGAACTTCATGAACCATCTGCTCGGCACCGCCCAGCTGACCGCCGCCCAGTGGGGGTTCGCGTTCCTCGCCGCCGTCGTCCTGCTCCTCGGCTGGGAGGCCGGGAAGCTGATCGCCCGCCGGACCGCCGCGGGCCGGAGCAGCTCGTGAGCACGGCCCGATGTCCTGCCGGGCGGGCCGTGCGGCCGTTACTGCCCGTACAGGGCCGTGAACGCGGCGAGCCGAGCCATGGAGCAGACGATGACGGAGGCACAGCCGGATAGCCGGGATGGCCATGGCGTGCGCAGCCTGGAGGTGCGCTGGATCTTCCCCGGCCCGCTGGCGGCGGCGGCGGCCGGATGGTTCGGGCGCTTTCCCGCCCGGGCGGTGGCGCTCGAGGATGTCTATCTGCTGGATCCGCACTTGCCCGGGCTCTCGGTGAAGGTGCGCGGCGGCCGGGCGCTGGAGATCAAGGCGTACCGGGGGAGCCCGGGTCTTCTCGAGGTGCCCGGGCGGGCCCGGGGCCGCCTGGAGTACTGGCAGAAGTGGTCCTTTCCCTGTGATCCCCCCAGTCAGGGCAGCGGGCATCCCTCCAGCTGGAGGATGGTGAGCAAGCGGCGCCGGATCAGCCAGTTCTCGCTGGCCGGCGGGCTGGCCCGGGCGTACGTCCCGGGACCGGACCAGGAACCGGGGTGCGCGGTGGAACTCACTGAGTTCCGCGCGCGGGACGAGGCCTGGTGGACCCTGGGGTTCGAGGCCACCGGCCCGGCCGACGCGCTGCGCAGCCAGCTCGAAGCCGCCGCCGGGCTGGTGTTCTCCCAGGCCCTGCCGTACGGGGGGGAACTGGGCCTGGATCACTCCATGTCCTACGCGCGGTGGCTGCGCCGGTGGCCGGCCACGACTGCGGAGCCTGACCAGGGCACCGGCCAGTGACCTCACGGGCGCGACCGTCCCGGCCCATTGAAATGCTCGTACCGAACGAGCGCCGATCCCGCATCCTGCCGCGCTGGAGCGTTAGCCATGGAGTACCTGGTCACCATGACCACCCGCGTTCCTGACGGGACACCGGAACAGGCAGTCGCGGACATCCGGACCCGCGAGGCGGCCCGCTCGCGCGAGCTGGCCGCCCAGGGGCACCTGCTGCGGCTGTGGCGGCTGCCGGCCGGCGGCCCCGGCGTGCCGAGCGACCCGGGGCTGGCGGCGTCGTGACGGGCCGGGTCGCCATCATCACCGGGGGCTCCCAGGGCATCGGCGCCGGCCTGGTCGCCGGGTACCGCGCGCGGGGCTGGGCGGTGGTGGCCAGCGCCCGCACGATCAAGCCGTCGCAGGACCCGGACGTCCTCACCGTGGCCGGGGACATCACCGAGCCCGCGACCGCCGGCCGGATCACCGCTGCGGCGCTGGACCGCTTCGGCCGCATCGACACCCTGGTCAATAACGCGGGCGTGTTCATCTCCAAGCCGTTCACCGACTACACCGCCGAGGACTACGCCACCGTCGCCGGGGTCAACCTGGCCGGGTTCTTCTGGCTGACCCAGCGGGTCATCGGCGAGATGGCGCGGAGGGACGGCGGCCACGTGGTCAATGTCTCGGCCACCCTGGCCGAGGTCGCGAGCTCCGGCGCGCCCGCGGTGCTGACCGCGCTGACCAAGGGCGGCCTGGCCGCGGCCACCCGGTCGCTGGCCGTCGAGTACGCCTCCCGCGGCATCCGGGTCAACGCCGTCTCCCCGGGCATCATCCAGACCCCGGTGCACCCGGCCGAGAGCTACCAGCACCTCGGCGGCCAGCTTCCCCCGCTCGGGCGGCCCGGCCAGGTCAGCGACGTGGTGGACGGCGTCTTGTTCCTGGAGTCCTCGCCGTACATCACCGGCGAGATCCTGCACATCGACGGCGGCCAGATCGCCGGCCACTGACGCCTCCGGCTAGCCCGGCTGGCGCCCGGCGGCCCGGTTGTCCGAGGCTCGCCAGTGCGCCGGGGCTTTGCCGCCGGTAACCCGCCGGGTTCCGCTACCGTTGCACCACCCGTCACCGCTGTCACAGCTCCCGTTAACGCCACGTCGGCCATCCGCTGGCGGTCGCCTCATATGCCTCACGGGTACCATCCATCACCGTTCATGATGCCCAGCCTGGGGTGAGTGTGACATCAGCCCCGTCTATCGGGGCTGATGTGCCACCCACCCCGCTCCCTGTGGCCTCACGATCGCGCATCGGGCGGCGTGCCGCCCCCGTGACATCCCTGGGCGTTACCCTGGTCCGCCGCGGGGCACACATTCACGCGCGGGGCGCGGGCCGCGGGCCGCGGGGCCAGTCCGCGGGTTCCGGTTAACCCCCGGGCCCGGTTGCGGCAAGCCTCACGGCCAAGACTCACGCTTGCCGCATGGGAATGCCGCCGGGGCGGGGGCAGGCTTGTCATAGGGCCCCGGCACGGGCCGGGCCGCCGAGCCGACCAAGGGGAGGCCGACGATGTACCCCTGCAGCGTCCATGTCCTCCACGCCGACGCCTTGTTCGCGTCGGCGCTGCAGCGCAGCGACGAACCGAGCGTCAGCCAGATCCGGCAGGCCATCACCGCGGCCCTCAACGGGTACGGTGTCGCGGGCTGCGCCGGGCGGGTCGCGCAGGAGTTCGGCGACCACCCGGAGACCGCGGCGGCCCGGATGCGCTGGGCCCGGTCCGCGGTGGCCGGCCTGGACCGTCAGCCTGTGCCGGGCACGCGGCGGCTGGCCGCCGTCGGCCACGCCGCCTGAGCCGGGAGACCATGGGGCGAGGCCGGACGCGGGTCCGCCGGCCCGTGGCTCACTCGAAACCGGACGTGTCGCCTGCCCCGCGGCGCACGATCTCGGGCTCGGGCTGGGAGAAGTCGATCACTGTGGTCGGCTCGGTGCCGCAGTCGCCCGAGTCGATCACCGCGTCCACAGTGTGGTCAAGCTGCTCGGCGATCTCCCACCCCTGGGTCATGGGCTCGTCCTGACCGGGCAGCAGCAGGGTGCTCGAGACCAGCGGCTCGCCGAGTTCGGCGAGCAGCGCCTGGGTCACCACATGGCGCGGGATCCGCACCCCGACGGTCTTCTTCCTCGGGTGCTGCAAGATGCGCGGCACCTCCTTGGTCGCGGGCAGGATGAACGTGTAACTGCCGGGGGTCGCCGCCTTGATCGCCCGGAACACCGGGTTGGCCACGTAGATGAACTGGCCCAGCTGGGCGAAGTCCTGGCACACCAGCGTGAGGTGGTGCCGGTCGCCCAGTCCGCGGATCGACTTGATCCTGGCCATGCCGTCCCTGTTGCCGAGCTGGCACCCCAGCGCGTAGCACGAGTCCGTCGGGTAGGCGATCACTCCGCCTTCCCGCACGATATCGGCGATCTGGATGATCGCGCGCCGCTGCGGGTTGGCCGGATGGATGTCGAAGTACCTGGCCATGCGATGAGCTTAGGGCCATCGCCGTAGCCGGCAAGCCGGGATTACGGCACGAGCACGGTGCGCTCGCCTGGCGGGTCTGGCGGCCCATCCGCTCGGCCATGCAGGGGCCGGCGGCGATCAGGCATGTGGAGGAGACCGTGCCGCGCATGGCCCCGGAGGGAATCGTGCTGCGCTACGGCGGCTTCTACGGGCCGGGCGCCTCGGAAATCCTGCTGGGAATGCTGCGGAAGCGGCAGGTGCCGGTGATCGGCGGCGGGGCCGGGGTCTGGTCGTTCATCGAGATCACCGACGCCGCGGCCGCGACGCTGGCTGCGGTCGACCGCGGCGCGCCTGGCGTCTACAACGTCGTGGACGATGACCCGGCGCCAGTCGCGCAGTGGCTGCCGTACCTGGCCCGGGTCGCGGGCGCGAGGCCGCCGCTACGCCTGCCGGCCTGGCTGGGACGGCTGCTGGCCGGGGAGTTCGCGGTCGCCCAGATGACCACTTCGCGCGGTTACTCGAACGAGAAGGCCAGGAAGGAGCTCGGCTGGGAGCCGCGGTACCCGAGCTGGCGGGAGGGATTCCGTGCCTGGGTCAGCGGATGAGGCGGACGAGGCCGTGCTGTACGACGCCGGCGGGCGCGTGGTCAGCGTGGTCGGGCTCGACGTCACCGACGGCGTGGTCCAGGCGATCCGCTCTGTGGTCAATCCCGACAAGCTTGGCCATCTCGGACCGGTCTCTGATCTGGCGCGACTGCCGGAAAAGAAAGCACCGCGGCACGGCTACGACACAGCTGAGGAAGGAACCGATGAGAGACTTTGAGGCTATCGCTGATCGCGTCGAGATCGAGGTCAGAAGTAGGTTGCCGCCGTGCCGATGACGTTGTAGTCGTCGTCGACCAGGTGGATCTCGCGCCATTTGTCGAAGGTGGTACACGGGTGCGAGGGACCCAGCGCAACCAGGTCGCCGACCTCCACCCCGTGTCCGGGCGGGGCGGTCATGTGCGCGTGCTGGTCGCTGGCGGCGGCCATCGTCCAGCCGGCCTCGCGCAGCGGGCGCAGCTCGGCGGTACCGCGGCGGACGTGGGCGAGCGCGACCGGGTTCCTGGCGTCCTGGCCGAAGTCCCGCCGGCCCGCCGACAAGATGACCAGGCCGGGTTCGGGCACCGAGAGCACTTGCGTCCACACCTCCAGGGCCGGCTCCAGGTCCGGCTCGGCCGAACCGGTCCGCCGGTGGATGTCTTCGAGCAGCCCGGCGTAGGCGCCGTGGTCCTGGGTCAGGTAGCAGCCGCTGCGCAGCACCACCCGGTGCGGCCGGGAAAGCCGCATCGCCGTCAGCGACTCGATCACCAGGTCGTAGAACGCGCTGCCGCCCGCTGACACCAGCACGTCCCCAGGACCGAACAGCTCGCGCCCGTCCAGCTCCCCGGCGATGAGGCCGAGGAAGCCGAGGAACTCCCGCACGTCGGCCTCGCGCCGGCCCGCCTCCCGGGTCTGCGCGAATCCCTCGAAGCCCTCCACGCCAGCCAGCGCCAGCCGCGGGCCCGCCGCACGCACCTCCTCGGCCACCTTGACGGCGGTGCCGACGTCGCGCACCCCGCACCGCCCGCCCGCTGTGCCGCCCTCGACCAGCACGTTGACCGGTCGCCCCGGGCCGGCCCGGGATACCCCCTCGGCGAGCAGCCGCACCCCGGCCACCGAATCGACCAGGCAGTAGAAGTCGAACCCCGGGTCGCGGGCCAGCTCGTCGCAGACATAGCGGATATCCGGGCCGCCGACGAGCTGGTTGGCGTAGAACACCCGCGGCACCCCGTGCCGCCGGGCCACCTCCAGCTGGGCGCAGGTCGCGAACGTCAGCCCCCAGCACCCCGCCGCCAGCTGCCGGCCGAACAGCGCCGGGCTCATCGTCGTCTTGGCGTGCGGGCACAGCAGCACCCCGCGGGACTCGGCGTACAGCTGGAACCTGGCGATGTTCCGCTCCACCGCCCCGTCGCGCAGTACGCACGCTGGCAGCCGCACTTGTTCACGGAGCACGTTCCGCTGGCTGGTTGTCATCGACGCATTCATGTCCATCTGCTCCATCTGCCCTCGACCGATAGGAAGGAAGTACTCGGCGGAACTACGAAGTAAGCCAGACGGCGGCACCTGTCGCCGCGCGTCGTCGAGCGTCTTATGTCCGGGCAATCCGAGCTCCTCGATGAGTATCTCCGGCTGCGCTGGTGACTCCTACGATGGCGGGGTGACGAAGACGGACACCATCGTCACGGCCGGGCGCCCGGCGCTGGCCCGCTGGCGGTGGACGGTCACCGCCGCGTTCGGGCTGGGCGGGATCACCGTCTCGGCCTGGGGTCCGCGGCTGCCGGCTATCAAGGCGAGCCTCGGCATCGACACGGCCACGATCGGGCTGCTCCTGGCGGGAGTGACCGTCGGGGCCATCTTCGGGCTGCTCGCGTCGACCCCGGTCCTGCACTGGCTGGGCAGCCGCCGGTCCGTCGCGGGAACGCTCCTGCTCGTCGCCGCCGCGATGATCGTCATGGGCCTTGCGCTCATCCTGGGCTCAGTTCCGCTGGTTGCGGTCGGCTTCGTGATCGTCGGGCTGGGGATCGGCACCCTCGACGTGCTGATCAACGTGGAGGGATCCGCCGTCGAGCAGGCCGCGGGGCGCACCCTCATGCCGATGATGCACGCCGCCTGGTCCATCGGGGTCGCCGTCGGAGCGGGAATCGGCGCGGCCTGCGCGGCCTTGGGCATATCTCCTTCGGCGCAGCTCATCGCCGAAGCCGTCCTCATCGCGTCCGCCGCCCTCGGCACGGCGCCGGGGATCCCGCGCGGCAGGCACGCACCGGCCGGGCTGCCGCCGAAGGACCGGGGAGCGAAGCTCCGCCAGTGGCTCCGCGGCTGGCTGGACTGGCGGCTGCTGCTCATCGGCGTCGTCATGCTCGGTGTCGAGCTCGGCGAGGGCGCGGCGAACAACTGGCTCACCCTGGCGGTGCGGAACGACCACGGGCAGACCGCCGCGGTCGCCGCGCTGTTCTTCGTCGTGTTCGCCGCCGGCGAGGCGCTCACCCGGATCTTCGGCGGGCCCATCGTCGATCGCCTCGGACGCGTCCGCACCATCCGCGTCACCACCGCCCTCGGCGTCGTCGGCGTGGCGCTGTTCATCCAGGCCGGGAACCGCTGGATCGTCCTGATCGGCGTGCTGCTGTGGGCGGTCGGCGTCTCGATGGGCTTCCCCCTCGGCATGTCCGCGGCCGCGGAGAGCGGACCCGACCCCGTCGCCCGGGTCAGCGTCGTCGCCTCCATCGGCTACTTCGCCAACCTGGCCGGCCCGCCCGCCATCGGCGTGCTCGCCCAGTCCGCCGGCCTCCTGAGCGCCTTGTGGCTCATCGTCGCCCTGTTCCTCGCCGCCTTCGCCGCGGCCGGCTCGCTCCGCTCGCGGCCGGCCGCCCCCGGACCAGCAGCGCCCAGCAGGCGCCCGTGAAGCCGACGGCCGGCGAGCCGAGCAGCCAGGGCATGCCGGGCACCTGCCAGACCGAACCGGATCCCGGCACGCCGGGAACGCCTGCCCGGGCGTCGCCCTTGCCCTCGACGGCCGGCGCGGTATCGCTCAGCCTCCCAGTCCGTTCACGAGCCCATTCTGCGCGTCCCGGTGAAGGCTAGGTGCCGCGGAAGATCGGCTGGCGTTTCTGGGCGAAGGCCTTCAGGCCCTCGACGTAGTCGCTGCTGTCGTACGCTTCCTGGCGCAGGCCCTGGACGCGTTCGTACACCTGCGCCGCGATGGGCTGGTAGTCCGACAGGACGCGGAGCTGTTCCTTGATGACCGCAATGGCCAGCGGCGACTTCGTCGCCATCGTCGCGGCCAGCTCCAGGGTGAAGGACTCGAGCCGGTCCCACGGGACCAGGTGGTTGATGAGCAGCCATTCCTTGGCTTTGCGGGCGTCGATGGGCGCGGCGGTGAAGAACATTTCCTTGATGACGTTGATGGGCAGCCGCCCCTGGAAATGCAGCAGCCCGGTGATGTTGTAGGGCAGTCCCAGGTTCGCGGGGGTGATGGCGAACGAGGCCGTCTCGTCGGCCACGGCCAGGTCACAGCTGAGCACGAGGTCCAGCGCTCCGCCCCATACCGTGCCGTGCACCATGGCGACGACGGGTGCGGGGAAGGTACGGACGGCGCGGATCAGCCCTTCCAGCGGATCGTTGTAGCCCAGCGGGTCCCGCCTGCCCGGGGGAAGCTCATCGATGTCATGGCCGGCGGACCAGACGTCCATCCCCGCCGCGGCCCGGAGCACGATCGCGCGCACCTGCCGGGCGCGCAGGCTCTCGAGCCCGGCGATGACCCCGCTGGCCATCGTGGCGCCGAGGGCGTTGTGCTTACGGCGGTCCTCGAGGGTGATGATGCCGACCCGGCCGACCACGCCGGTCAGGACGACGCCTTCGGCGTGGTCCCCGGGCCCGGCGCCCGCGGTGGCGGGCTCACCCGCTGACTGCTCACCCTGCCGGTCGCGGTCACGGACGGCCAGGGCCACGTAGGTCCGGGCCATCGCGTCCTTGCCCGTCCCGACGATGGCGTGCAGCAGCCCGAGCGCCTGAACCAGCTGGTCGCCGGCCAGGGCGACGGCCAGCTGGCGCCAGAGCACCTCCGCCAGCACGGTGAACGTTCCCTGTACCTCGGTGAGGTCTATGCCCGCGGCGTAACAGTGCGCCGCGATCTGCTCAGCCGGCCTGATGATCGGCTCGGCGCGCGCCGCGCGCACGCAACGCAGGACGAGGCGGTACAACTGCCGCACGTCGCGGCGGCGCTCGTCCGGGCGGGGTGACTGGCGTGCCTGATCGCGTTGCGCGAGGGCGGCGACCGCTTCGTCGATCACCCGGTCCTCCGCGCTGGCGAGTGCTGCTGATGCGTCCACGAACCGCCACCTCCGTTCCCGCGCCGGGGCGCGCCTTCATCTAAGCCTGCGCCGCCTCGCGCGCTGAGAAAAGCCCGTCATCCAGCCAGCCCCGGACCGGGCGATCCTGCGCTGCTGGCCGAGAAGGCGGCCACGATGTCCTGCGGACCCCAGCACAGCGCGAGTTGCCGGGAAATGCCGGTTGCCGTGCCTGCCCGGGATACCGCGGCCAGGCCGGTGCGCCCGGGATCGAAACCGGGAACGGCTATAGCGTCGCGCTGCAGAGCAGCAAGATCGTGTTCATCGAACGGGCGGTCCAGCCATTTGACCGAACCCGCGTAGTGGATCTGCCGGGCAACGGGTGCCCGGTCGGCGCCGACGAGGTCGATCTCCGGGTTGAAGGCGCGGTTCCACCAGCCGCCGACAGCTATCGCTTCCGGCCAGGGAAGATCACTCGCCGAAAGCGCCAAGGCCTCGCGGATCACCGGCTCGACCGCCCGCCCGCGCCAGGACGCCCACCTCCGGCTCAGTAGCGCCTTCGCGGGTGCGGCTCGGCCACGCCTGCTCCATTCCTGCGCGGCGCGACCGATCGCCAGGTAGAACCGCAGGTTGCTGTCGGCAACCCGGTACAGCATCGGCTTCCCGGCCCGTACCGACAGCGGCTCCTCAGCGGCCAGCACATGCTTTTCCGCCACCAGCCGGTGCAGGATAGGGGACAGCGTACCGGACGGGATCATTCCCGTCCGGCTGCCGGCCTCCGCAGCGATGTTGGCGTACGTCCGGTCGCCGCCTCCTATGGCCTCGATGACCCGGCGGCTCATATCCGGCCCGGGGAACTCTGCCAGCAGCGCCGCCTCGGGCACGCCGAACAGCGGCGAGGCGGGGTCCTCGCATTCTCCCTCGGCGAAGGCCAGTGCCGTGGTGCCCTCTGGCCATGCTCGCAGGATCCCCGGCAGGCCACCCGACATCAGGTGCGCGTCAATCGCATCGGCTGCCTGCAGGCCGAGCGCGGCGCCTACCTCTGCCGGGTTCAGTGGCCCCAGCAGCAGGTTGTCGGCGCGGCCGTAGAACGGCCGGTCATAGGCGGTCAGCCGTTCCATCATGTGCAGGTCGCTGCCTAGCAGGAGGAGAAGCGCTGCCTGCCGTGACAGCAGGCGATCCCAGGCGGTCTGCAGCGCGCCGTCGAACAGCTCATCCTGTTCAGCCAGCCAGGGCAGTTCGTCGAGGACGATGACCACCGGGCTTTCTGGCAGCACGGCCGCCAGGGCCCGGAAGGCGTCGGGCCATCCCGCGACAGGGTCCGCAGGGACTAGGGCGCGATCCCGGGCCAGACCCGAGTCCCTCAGCTCGGCCATGAACGCAGCGACCGCCTCCACCGGGGACGCCCCCTTCGTAGCGGTGTAGAACAAGTACGGTCTCCCGCTTCGGTCACAGAACTCCTGAACCAGGCGCGATTTCCCCACCTGCCGTCGGCCCCTGATGGCGACCGCCAGGCCGGTACCGCCCTCGGTGACTCTGGCGAGCCGCCTGCCGAGGAGAGCCAGTTCTGCCGCCCTGCCCGCAAAGCCACCTGCCATGTAGCTCCAATCTACGTAGCTATCATCTACATAGATTACGACTACAAACGCTCTGCGGATTCGTAACGTGGCGGCGGATCTCACTCGGCGGTCCGCCGCAGCACCGCTTTGCGGATCTCGGCGGCCACCACGATCGCCAGGGCCACGGTGGTGCAGATCAGCCACTGCCGGACGTCGAGCCTGACGGTCTTCAGCACGGTCTGGAAGATGCCCAGGACGGTGGACAGGATCAGCAGGACGAAGGACCCGCTGGTCGTGATGACGAACGTCTTGTCGGAGAAGGTGTCGAGGGAGAACGCCGAGTCCCGTTCGTCTTTGGACTCGATCGAGAAGAACAAGATGAACAGCGCGAACGTGACCATGCCCATGGTCCGGGCGATGGCGAGCCCGTGCTCCTGGTCCGCCCAGCTGATCACGCCGAGGGTGCCGGCCGCCATCAGCAGGCCGACAGAGGCGAGCCAGACGATGAGCCCGCGGGTCAGGATCGGCCGGCTGGGTGGCAGCGGCGGGCGTTCCATCAGCCCGGCCGCGGGTTTGCTGTAGCCGAGCCCGACCGACTGGATGGAGATCATGGTGAAGCTCACCCACAACGTCTGCAGCGGAAGCAGCGGTATGCCCTCGGCAACGTCGAACACGCTGGCGCCGAGAAACGTGGCGATGTAGCCGAACAGGCCGCCCATCTGGAACCGGATGTACCGGGCGAGGTTGTCATACAGCCCGCGTCCCAGTTCGACGGCCTTGACGATCGTGGAGAAGTTGTCATCGGTCAGGATCATCACCGCGGCTTCCTTGGTCACCTCGGTGCCGGTGCCCATCGCGATCCCGATGTCGGCCTTCTTCACCGCCGGCGCGTCGTTGACACCGTCCCCGGTCATCGCGACGATCTGGCCTTCCTTCCTCAGGACGTTGACCAGGCGGACCTTGTGCTCGGGGCTGACCCGGGCGATCACGCCGACCTCCCCGATCTTGGTCAGCGCCTCCTGATCGCTCATCGCGCCGAACTCCGCCCCGGTCAGCGCCGTCCCGTCGATGCCCAGCTGCTCCGCGACCGCGGCCGCGGTGACCGCGTGATCGCCGGTGATCATCCGGACCCTGATCCCGGCGGCCCTGGCCGTCGCGATGGATGCCTTGGCGGTGGGCCGGGGCGGGTCGACGATGCCGACCAGGGCGAGCAGCTCCAGCCCGGTGACCAGCGGGAGCAGGTCGGCGCCGGGGTCGAAGGCCGCCGGGTCGAAGTCCTTGCGGGCGATGGCCATCACCCGCAGGCCCTGCTCGGCCAGCCGCCGGTTCTCGGCCAGGAACCGCTGCCGGAACGGGCCGTCAGCCGGCGCCGGGCCGTCGTCGGCGTCGACGACCGTGGCGGCCCGCGCCAGCAGCTGGTCCGGCGCGCCCTTGACGAAGCACCGGATCACCTCCTTGCCGGACGCGTCTTCCATCGTGTGGAACGTGGCCATCAGCTTGTAGGCCGCGTCGAACGGCAGCTCGGCGAGCCGCGGGTACCTCTCCCTGGTGGAGACCGCGTCGATGCCGCCCTTGGCGGCCAGCACCACCAGCGCGCCCTCGGTCGGGTCCCCGATCAGCTCGCCGTCCCTGACCACCGCGTCCGAGGCCAGCACCATCGGCACCAGGAACTCATCCAGGCCGATGTCGGTCTGCCCGCCGACCCGGGTAATCCGCCCGGCGGTCGAGTAGCCCTTCCCGTCGACCGCGTACCGCCGGCCGGCCAGCGTCATCTGGACCGCGGTCATCTGGTTCATCGTCAGCGTGCCGGTCTTGTCCGAGTTGATCGCCGAGGTGGAGCCGAGCGTCTCGGTCGATGTCAGCCGTTTCATGATCGCGCCGGCCTTGGCGAGCTGCTGCGTCCCCCAGGCCAGGATGGTCGTGACCACCGTGGGCAGCCCCACCGGGATGGCGGCGATGGCGAAGGCGACCGCGGCGTTGAAGACCGCGATGAACGTCTCGCCCCGGGACAGGTTCAGCCCCATCGACGCGACCAGCGCGATGCCCGCGATCACCAGGATCTGCCCCGTCAGCCGGTCCATCTGGCGGGTGAGCGGGGTCTTGGTCGCCTGCTCTCCCTGCAGCATCCCGGAGATGTGGCCGACCTCGGTGGCCATCCCGGTCGCGGTGATGACGAACTCGCCCGCGCCGCGGGTGACGTTGGTGTTCATGTACACCATGTCGGTCCGGTCGCCCAGCGGCGTGCCAGTGCCCGCCACCGGCTCGGTGCCCTTGGCGACGGGCAGGCTCTCCCCGGTCAGCGCGGACTCGGCCACCTCCAGCGTCGCCGCCTTCAGCAGCCGCCCGTCCGCGGGCACGATATCGCCCGCCTCGATCGCGACGATATCGCCGGGTACCAGCTGCTCGGCCGGGATCTCCGCCAGCTGGCCGTCCCGCCTCACCCTGGCCTTGATGATCACCATCTTCTGCAGGGCGGCGACGGCGGCGGCGGCCTTCCCCTCTTGCTGCAGGCCCATGACCGCGTTGAACAGCGTCAGCAAGATCAGCAGCAGGCCCGTGCCGAGCTGCTTGAGCGGGTAGAGGCTGCCGATGCCGGCCGCGAGCAGCACGAGCTGCATCGGATCGCGGTACTGGCGGAGGAACGCGCGCCAGCGGGACTCGGCCTGGCCGGCGGCGAACGTGTTGGGGCCGAACCGCTCGGCCCGCGCGGCCGCCTCGGCCGAGCTGAGACCGCGCTGCCCGTCCACCCCTTCGGAGCGGAGGACCTGATCGGCGCCGAGCGTGTGCCACGCGAGCGCGGCGGCCGCTGGCTTGGCAGCGTCCAGGCTGACGCGGCCGTTGAAATGGTCATGATCCGGCGGCATGGGACGCTGAGCCTAAGATGGCGCCCATCACGACGTGCAGCCCGCGCGGGTCCTGGACCGGATGGCTGTGCGTTCGTCCGTGGCGCTCATGAGCATCCTCCCTTCCGCGCAGGTGCTACCCGAGGCGACGTCCTGGGGCCAGCGGGCCTGCCTGCCCGATGATTACCCCGTTCGGGTAACGATGACGCCCTGAACGGGGTCCGGGACCTGGCCGGGCGTCCCCCGCTGGCGGCGCGGGCACCGGGGCCATCCGGGCCGAGGTCAGCCGGCCGCGCTGAGCGCCGATGTCCGGGATTTATTAACCGAACGGGCGTACCTCGTGCTATCCGGCCACCCGCTCGAATACCGCGGCGAGGCCCTGGCCCCCGCCGATGCACATCGTCTCCAGCCCGTAGCGGGCCTGGCGCCGGCGCATCTCCCGGGCGAGCGTGGCCAGGATGCGCGCGCCGGTGGCACCGACGGGGTGGCCCAGCGAGATCCCCGAGCCGTGCACGTTGAGCCGCTCGAAGTCGGCCGCGCCGAAACCCCATTCCCGGGTGCACGCCAGCACCTGGGCCGCGAAGGCCTCGTTGAGCTCGATCAGGTCCATGTCGGATAGCTTCAGCCCGGCCCGCTCCAGCGCGGCCCGGCTCGCCGGGACGGGCCCGATGCCCATGGTCTTGGGCTGGACCCCGGAAACCGCCCACGACACGAGGCGGACCAGCGGCCGCAGCCCCAGTGCGCCGGCCCGTTCGGGGTATGTGACGACGCACATGGCGGCCGCGTCGTTCTGCCCGCTGGCGTTGCCCGCGGTGACGGTGGCGTCGGGGTCCTGCTTGACCAGGACGGGCCGCAGGGCGGCCAGTGCCTCCAGGGAGGCGTCGGCGCGCGGGTGCTCGTCGGTGCCGACGACCTCGTCGCCCTGGCGGGTCCGGACCGTGACCGGGACGATCTCCTCGGCGAACACGCCGGATCGCTGCGCGGCGACGGCCCGCTGGTGCGAGACCAGGGCGAGTTCGTCCTGTTCGGCCCGGGGGATGCCGTACTCGCGCCGCAGGTTCTCGGCCGTCTCCAGCATGCCGCCCGGCACCGGGTAGTACCGGCCGCCCGCGGTGACCCGCCCGCGGGCCAGCCCGTCGTGCAGGGTCACCCCCGGGCCCTTGATGCCCCAGCGCATCTCGGCGGAGTAGAACGGGACGTTGCTCATGCTCTCCGCGCCGCCCGCGATCACCAGCTCGTGCACGCCGGTGCTCACCTGCAGGCCGGCCTGGAGCACCGACTGCAGCCCGGAGCCGCAGCGCCGGTCGATCTGCATGCCGGGCACCGTCACCGGCAGCCCCGCGTTGAGCGCGACCAGGCGGCCGATCGCGGGCGCCTCGCTGCTGGGGTAGCAGTGCCCGAGCACGACGTCGTCGACGGCGGCCGGGTCGAGCCCGGTCCGGTCGAGCAGGCCGCGCAGCGCCATCTCGCCCAGTTCCGCGGCGCTGAGCGGTTTCAGGGCCCCGCCGTACCGTCCGATCGGGGTACGGACCGGTTCGCAGATTACGACCTCACGCATGCTGTCGACTTACCCCGTGCTTTCCGGGGGATAACTCCACACGATCCTGCGACAACCCGCACCGGATCCTCTGATGCTTAACCAGCGCGACGAGATCGTCTGTGACGCCCAGCGGGCCGGCCTGATGCTCGAGCGTTCCGCCGCCGAGACCGTCAAGACTGAGGAGGACGGCGATGACCGGCACCGATGATCGCGACCTCGACCTGGTCCGCAAGTCCGCGCGTGAGCTGGCGCGCCGGTTCGACCTGGGGTACTGGCGGGAGAAGGACAAGAAGGGGGAGTACCCCTGGGAGTTCGTCCGGGCCTTCGCCGACGGCGGCTGGCTGGGGGCGATGATCCCGGAGGAGTACGGCGGCCTGGGGCTCGGCCTGACCGAGTCGGCCATCATGATGGAGGAGGTGGCCGCGTCAGGTGCGGGCATGAGCGGCGCCTCGGCGATCCACTTCTATGTGTTCCCGCCCGCGCCGATCCTGCGGCACGGCTCGGAGCAGATGAAGCGCGCCTGCCTGCCCAGACTGGCCAGGGGCGAGATCTTGATGGCGTTCGGCGTCACCGAGCCGACCGCGGGCGCGGACACCTCGCGCATCAAGACCCGGGCCGAGAAGATCGACGGCGGCTGGCTGGTCAACGGGCAGAAGGTGTGGACCACCAACGGGCAGAACGCCCAGAAGATCCTGCTGCTCGCGCGCACGTCGCCGCGCCGCGAGGAAAAGCCCCTGGATGGCATGACGCTGTTCTTCACCGACCTGGACCGCAACCGGATCACCGTCCGTGAGATCGAGAAGCTCGGCCGGGTGGCGGTGGACTCCAACGAGCTGTTCATCGACAACCTCGAGGTCGCCGACGACGAGGTCGTCGGCGAGGCCGGCCAGGGCTTCCGCTACCTGCTCGACGGGCTGAACCCGGAACGGACCGTGGTGGGCATGGAGGGGATCGGCATCGGCCGGGCCGCGCTGGAGCTGGCCACCAGGTATGCCAACGACCGTGTCGTGTTCGGCCGTCCCATCGGCCAGAACCAGGCGGTCGCGCACCCGCTGGCCGACGCGTGGATGCGGCTGGAAGCGGCGGAGCTGATGGCCATGAAGGCCGCGGCGCTCTTCGACGCGAAGCGGTCGTGCGGCAAGGAATCGAACGCGGCCAAGTTCCTCGGGGCCGAGGCGGGCTTCCTGGCCTGCGACCGGGCCATGCAGACCCACGGGGGGTTCGGCTACGCGAAGGAGTACCACATCGAGCGGCTGTGGCGTGAGGTGCGGCTGCTCGGGCTGGCCCCGATCTCCCAGGAGATGGTGCTCAACTACATCTCCACCGCGGTCCTCGGCCTCCCGAAGTCGTACTGATGAGCCCGCTGCCGGACGAGCGTATCGAGTCCCGGTGCGGGGCGGCCGTAATCGAGGAGACGGCACATGGCTGATCTCGATATTGCCCGGTACCTGAGGCCCGGCGACACCGTCCTGATCGGCCAGGCCGCCGCCGAACCGCCGGTCCTGGTCGAGAAGTTCATCGCGGCCGCCCGCGACATCGGCGGTCTCACGGCTTTCTGCGGCTATACGCTCAGCGACGCCTGGGACGGGGTCAGCGCCGGAAAGCCGCACATCAAGGCCTACGTGGCGCACGGCCCCCTGCGCAGGCTCAGCGCGAAAGGGCTGGTGGAGATCGTCCCCTGGCACTACAACAGGATCGAGGAGTTCATCGCGGCCGGGCATATCCGCATCGACGTGGTCCTGCTGCAGGTGGCCCCGGCCGACACGGAAGGCTGGCGCGGTCGGGGCTCGCCGTCGTCGCCCTGGCGGCGACGAACGCGGACGGCGGCACGAGCCGGATCGTCCGGGCCGTAACCGGCCCGGTGACGACGCCGCAGAGCGACGTCGACCTGGTGATCACCGAGTTCGGCGCGGCCGACCTGCGCGGGACGTCCTACCGCGAGCGGGCCGAGCGCCTCATCGGCGTCGCGGCTCCGCGGCACCGCGCCGCGCTGGCCTCCGGACCGCCGTCCCGGCAGGCGCAGTGATCGGCCTTATTTCCTGTATTCGCCCTGCTGGCTGCCCGGCGCGGGCGGGTGCCAGAGCTGAACCGTCAGCGTGCTGTCGCGGTGTACCCGTTTGCCGGAGGCCGGCGTCTGGCCGACCACGAGGCCCTCCACCGGCATCGGGTGCGGCGTCAGCTGAATCGGCGCCACGTGCAGTCCGATCCGGCCGGTGACGTCCAGGCACGCGCCGTAGAACAGTCCCCTGACATCCGGCACCACCACCTGGGAGGACCGGCTCGGATAAGACCCCCCCGCTTCCTCGCTCGCCGCAGGCCAGGCATCGCTCACCCTCGTATCAGGGTCCGGCGACCCCCATGAAGACGCAGGCAGGCCCTGCCCAGGCCGCAGGAAACCGATGTCCTGGTCATACGACTGCCGGGTGGCGGGGTCCGCCAGGACGCGCCAGGCCTGCTGCACCGCCTGCCGCGCCCGGTCGGCGGCCGACAGCACCTCCGGCGGGGCCCCCGCCAGCAGGCCCGGCTGAAGCGCGGCCTCCCTCGCCTGCCACGCCTGCCGGATGTCGTCCGGCATCGCGTCCGGTAGCACCCCCAGCACGTCATACCAGGTGATAACGCTGGTCATCGCTCACCCGCTGAGGGCTGGCGCACAAGCTGGGCACAAACACGCGACACCCGGCACTCCCGTCTCTGCCGATACAGACATAGCCAATCATGCATCGTCAGCCCGGTCCGCTGGATCATCCCATCGGCATGATGGGGCAAGCAGGCGCGTGGTGGTCCGAGGAGGAGGGTCAGCAGGACACGTGCCCGGCGGATGTGCCGGTGTAGCGGCAGGAGTCCACCGACCCGCCGAGGGAGTCGCGCAGCGTCGCGGTGTCGCCGGTGTTGTTCCAGATGTACCAGCCCCGGTTCCAGTAGCGGTCGGTCTGCGTGGAGGTGCCATGCCCGGTGTGGATCTTGACGTAGCTGTGGGCGCCGAGGGTGTAGGTGCCGAACTTGAAGACGTGCCCGGCTGCGTCGCGCAGCGTCCAGCTCGTGAGGCTGATCTTTGAGCTGGAGGTGTTGTACAGCCGGACCCATTCGGCGTTCAGGCTGGAGTTGGAGCCGGTGTCGGGGCCGGGTGAGTTGTAGTAGATCTCGTTTATCTGTATGCGATGGCCGGTGGCGAGCGCCGGGGCAGCCGGCAGCAAAGTGAGTGCGGCGATGGCCACGGCGGCGAGCAGCCCGGCGGCGGTCTTCATATGACTCTATTCCCCCTCTGTCGGATCTGGACGCATCAAGATAGCATGTAGCTGCCGGTTGCAGGAAGTTGCTTTATTGCATTTACGTAACGCGGGACATGTCTTTCGCGGGCCCGCGCCTGGCCTCGCCGGGCGAGGTTAAGTGTTATGACGATACAGCACTACGGCGCTGGCTTCTGGGCTGCGGCAGGTAGGTGAGAAATAAATTGAGAAATGTACCGATCGCCCTGATGTTCCAATTCTGGCCAGACCTGTAGGCGCAATCCTTAAGGGAAGCGGAGCTTACCGGACTATCGCCGGTACCAGGCCTGGTAAGCTCATCGTGCAATTAGGATCAGCTACCCTCGAAAGGCTATTACCGCCTGTCAGGCTCGTACTCTCATGACGCTTGGAGCGATCCTGGTTAGGTTGGCGGCCCGAGGGAGGCGGTGCTGATGCGCGGGATCTGCGGTCAGGCTGCGGCGCGTGCGGCCAGGGGGCGGCGGCGCAGCCCCGGGTTCGCCAGGGCCACGCAGCGGCCCCCCGCACGCTGACTTCGGCAACGCCGCGCTTGCGCCGAACGCTGGATTGATCCTGGCTTGGCGGACTGACTCAGCCAGGGGCTGTCCCCCCGGCACAGCCGGCGGCGGCCGGTGTGCCGTGGCCGGTCAGCGGGGCTTGATCTCGCCCATCGGGCCGAAGCCGTCATGCGGGGTGTCGATGTAGATGATCTGCGGCTGGGTAGCCACCAGATCGGGTGCGGTGTCGAAGAACTTCTTCACATAGGGCTGCTTGACGTGCGTGGCGCCCGCCTCGGCGTCTGTGAAGCCCTCGATGCAGACGAACTCGTTGTCGTCGGTCAGGCTCCGGGCGAACTGGAAGAACAGGCAGCCGTCTTCGGAGTTGACGTCCTTGGCGTAGGAGTCGGCCAGCGCCAGCCACTGGTCCATCTTCTCGGGCCGGATCTGCATCTTGATATTGATCAGGATCATGGGTCCCCTCCTGCTAGGTGACAGTCGTCCTAATCGTGCTGCGACCGCCGGCGAACCGTCAACTGCAGCGGCCGGCCACCGCGTCTCAGCTTGAGCTGTCCGCCCAGGCTCCGTGGACCGGCTTCGGGCTCTGGTCGGTTTTGTTACTGCTCATTGAAGTCCTCCACGCCATTCAGGAGCCTGGCCACGCGTCTATCGTCCGAGCTGGGATTGGCGGACCGCATCCGCCAGATAGCGGACCGCATCCGCCAGATATTGGTAAGTGGCGAACGGACGCTCAGTGCGCCGTCAGGGACCATCTGGCTCATCCAATGCGGCCTCGATGTCATACTCGAACGCGGCTGCCACGCCAGGTAGGGCCCCGGTGATCCGGCCGAGCCCGATAACCGGGGCGATGGCCAGCAGCACGCCGGTGATCTCATCTTCGGTAGCGCCCGTCGCCAGCGCCCGGGTGGCGCTCCATTCCAGGCAGACCTCCGGTGACCCGATCGCCGCCAGTGCTCCTACCCGCACTAGTGCCGCGGTCTTGGCATCAAGGGCCCAGTCCGCAGGCGTGCCGAACCCCAGCCCGGCCTGATCGCCGGCGCATTCTTCGTCGACAATCGCCAGCCTGCGCAAAATCTCTCGGTATCTCACTGCCGGGTCCATCCGGTCCGCGTTTTCCGCCGGGCGCCCACTGCATCCGGCCGGGCGGGCTCCACTGCCTCTATCGTGGAGACGCGAAGGCGGCCTCGGCATCACCCTGATATGGGTATTGGATGATCAGCCGGTCCTGGCGGTGACGTCGGCTAGCCGCCGAGCAGGCCCATTGCGGTCGCTCGTTGCACCGCGTCGTTCCGGGACGAGACGCCCAGCTTGCGGTAGATCGCCTTGACCTCGGTCTTGACCGTGTGGCTGGAGAGGAACAGCCGCTCTGCGATCTTGTCGGCGGTGAGGTGGGTTTGCAGATAGGGAAGCAGCCGTAGCTCGGCCGGGGTGAGCGGCAACGCACCGGTCGCCTTCGGGGCGGCGCGGGACGCTAGGACGTCACGGAAGTCCCTGACCTCATCGATCAGGGTCCCGAGGGCCGGCTGGCGGCTGACGATATCGTCGATCTCGCGCAGGAGCTGACGGACCGTGGCCTGCTCGGCGAGGGCCAGGTACACCCTGGCCAGCTGAAGCCGCAGCCGGACGGCATGGTAGGGCAGCAGGTAGGTGGCTGACGGGCGCGCCCGCATCGCCCGGGCGAGCTGGCGGTGGGCTTCCTTCATGTCACCATGGTGCAAGGAAAGCCTGGCTGCCCCGGCGAAAGCTGGGAGGCTGAAGACGTAGTCGTCCAGACGTTGCGCATCGATCGTGTCCAGCGCGACTTTCAGGTGGTCGGCTGCTTCCTTCCACTCGCCGCGGTCCATGGCGAGCCAGGCAAGCTGGGCTTCGCAGATGGTGATCGTGTCCCAGTTGCTCATCCCGGCTGCAGCGGCGGACGCCTCGGCGAAAAGAGCGCGGGCCTCGTCGAGGTGCCCGGCGAGCAGGTGCGCTTCGGCGAGCATCCACAGCGCGCTGTCGCGCCATGGACTCCAGGCGGGTTCCTGGGCGAGACTGAAGGTCGCGTCGGCCATCATCTGCTCCGGGCCGCCGGCGCACATGCCCGCCCG
>Ga0335078_10004443_pt1 | contig 20794 bp, 19 predicted proteins | sample Lox_Sample_32_FD_206711 | JGI IMG/M metagenome (GOLD analysis project Ga0335078, IMG submission 206711) | Soil microbial communities from Loxahatchee National Wildlife Refuge, Florida, United States - Lox_Sample_3.2 | ecosystem: Environmental > Terrestrial > Soil > Wetlands | place: USA...
CGGCGGGCCCAATCCGCACTATACGGAAATGACGGCACAGGATGCCTCGGGAAATGAGAACACCTATAGCGCTGGCTCTAATGGGTCGATGGAGGTCACCTCAGACGCACTGTACATCGCTGACGAGGCTCCCGGCAGCAGTGGTGATCAGTACGCCCAGGACATCTGGAACGCGGGCATCAGCGCGCCGCAAGCGTGGATCGACAGCACCGGCCAGACCTTGTGCGCTGATTGGAACAACGGTGAGACGACCGCAGACACCGATTCCATCCTGCTCGCCGGCGGGATCTACCCGCAGCATCTCAGCATCTACGACAGGATCACTGCCCAGGACCTCTGCCCGGACACGCCGGGCGGCCCTTGACGGGCGCTGATCCCTGATCTGCGGGTCGAGGGAACGGTGAGGAGATCGTCCAGACCAACGGGGGGAATCATGACCACCACTGACTACCTGCTCGCCACCGATGTCTGGCGGCTCCGCGCGCGGCGCAAGGCCGCCGAAGTCAGCGATGGCGACGAGGAGAGCTTCTTCCTGGACACCCTGGCTGAGTACCGGTGGGGGCGGGATGCTGCCGGGCTGGCGGCGACCACGCTGGACCGGCTGACCAAGCCGGTGCTGGAGATAACATCTTCACCGAGTGGCACTCCCGCTGCTGAGTGGATCACCCGCAGCAGCAGCGTGACCGGCGTCGGTGATCTCCCAGGTACGGCGGTACACCAGGGCAGGCAGCAGCGTCACGGTCATCTCGTCGCCGTGGTCGCGCAGGTGCGACGGGGACTCCATCGCCGCCCGGGCCCGCCAGGCGCCATACCCCTCGGCGCGATGTCGGCGAACAGTTCACGGGAGTACCGCCGGGGACCTGCAAAGCCGTCGGCTCACCCGCTGGCGCCATGCTGCGCAGTCTCGAAAGCGGGGGACGCTGGGCGCTCTGCCATATTGGCTGGCCGGGCCCGCGGTGCTTTGCACTTCGGGCATGGGCGCGGCGCATCGCCGTGGTGGTCCAGCATCCGCGTGATCTGATCACACTCGCCGCACCACGACTGCGGCGCTGGCCGCGCTGACAGGACGGGCAGTTCAGCCGACGATAGCCGACGGCCAGCACCGCGCATGGGTACCGCACACCCGTGGTGTTCGCCCCAGTACAATGCCAATTCCCGCGGCGTCCAACCCGCACCAAATGCGGCCTGCACGGCGGTGGTTGCACGACGGGTCTTACGAGGAGACGGCCGAGCAGGCTGCTTTGCCCAGTCCAGGCCCGCGACCAGCCGCGTGTCCGGCAGGGCGGTGATGGCCTGGTCGATCCGCGTGGTGACCTGCTCGATCAGCGCCGGAACATCCATTCCGCTGCCTTCTTGTCGTCGGCCCAAGCTAACGGTAAGGATCAGTTGCGGGAGGATGGTCGGAAGCCTCGGAGAGCGGCTGCGCCCAGGCGATCCTGGACGCAGCCGCCGACTGCAATTCGGCGAGGGAATCGCAGGCATCGCAGGCATAGAGGGCGTTCCCGGCCCAGCCCTGGGCACCGTTCGGTGCCCAGGGCTGGGCCGGGAGCAGGGAGTATGAGCTTGTCGATGATTCTATGGCGGCCTGGGGGTTGTCCATGGCCTGGCCACTCGAGACCTGGTAGGTGGCCTCTACCCCCCCGGGTGACGTTGGGGCCAGGCCGAGGGCTCCAGCGAACAAGAAGGCGCCGTCCGGGCTGAGCGCGGCACCGGGATTCATCGGGGCTACTAACGGAGCAGGGGAGTTATACGTGGCAACGATCTGCCCGGTGGCCGCGTCGAGCACCGCCGCGGCTCCCGATGGGTTGACCCCTGTTCCCGCTTGCGGCAGATCCACAGCGAGCAGGCGTGACCCACCTGCAGCGGCGTCGAGTTCGACGATTGGCCAAGTGGACACATGCTGAACCGCGATACGCCTGCCCGTCGCGACATTCCATAGAAAGACAGTGCCGTCCGCGTTGCCCGAGGCAACGACATCGCCGTTGGCGCTGAGCGCGACGCGCAACGGAATGGGCTCGAAGTAGGACGCTGAGCTGGTCTTCGACGGGCGGAAAGATGTGAGCAGCCTGCCGGTCACCGTGCTCCACACGCCGACCGTTCCGGCCGCGTTGGCCGCGGCGAGCCGATCAGCGGACGCGTTCAACTCGGCATCAATGGGCGCGCTTGACTGCGGCAGGAAGAGCGGACGCTGCCCGCTGAGCGGTCTCCACACGTAGATGGCCGTGCCAGTCATGACGACAAGGCCGTCGCCGCTAGTGCCGAAGCCGAGACCCGTCGGCGTGCTGTTCAGGGGGAGACTTGCCACTTGCTCACCGCCGAGTCCGATCAGGTTGACCGAGCGGGAGCGGGCGTAGGCGACGTACCTGCCATCGGGCCGGCCGGCCGGGTAGGCCCGATGCATTACTGCACCGGGCCCCCCTAAGGACCGTGCATGCCGCTCATCGCGGCACACGGCCCGAGCAAGCCACGAGGGCGGCTCAGATGGTTGGCTGCAGCACGGTGTTGCCGTTCACCGTCCGGGTGTGTTTGCCCATACGGCTCAGGTCGCGTGTACGAGGTGTGTTCGGTCACCGCGCGGCGTGTCGGGTGCGGTGTGGTGGACCAGGTAGTCCGCCTTAATCGCCTTTTTCGTCACCCACAGGAACCACCATTCCCAGCCCTCGGGGGACTGGGGTTGCTGGTCGGGGATCAGCAGGTTTTCCCCGCACAGGGTGCATCGCCCGTCCTGCTTGGATAGCAGGCGCACGGTGTAGGAGTCCAGTGGGGGTTTGACCTTGCGGCGACGCCGCGCCCAGTAATCGGCCAGGTCGGGGTCGTCGGGGGACGCCCCGCCCTTGACCAGGGTGTGCCGCGTGATGTCGGTCCAGGCCGGTTTCGGGAGGTAGGCGCCGGTGTCCCGGTCGCCGAACACCCACCGGTCATTCCTGAACTTGTTGAACTTCCCGAAGTATCGCTGGACGATCCAGCGTTTCGGCTTGTTGGGGTGGCTCCAGCACGCCCACTTGTAGGTGAGCTTCCACAGGCGGAAGAGCAGGCCCGGCGAGCGGAACAGGATGCCGCCCGCGCCCAGGCCGCCGAAACAGCCGCCCGCGCCGAAACCGAGCGGGTCCGCGCTGACGCCGAACAGATGCTGGCCCAGTTCCGCGCCGAGGCCGCGCGCGAGCGCCACGAACTTCGGGCGGACCTCCGGGCGCGTGCCGAACGAGCCGAACGGGAAGCCGACGCCTGCCGCGCCGAACTGGCGCAAATCCGCGAGGCGGCCACTCGGGACAGCGAGACCGGCACGGTAACCGCGCGCCAGCCCGCCCAACTGCCGCGCAAGTAACCACACACCGGGGCCCGGCGGCCCGGGGAATAGGCGCCGCCGGGCCTTCCCATCCCTGCTCGTGCCGTCCCCTCCGGTTCGCCCACGCTATGTCTGCCGTCGCCATGCAGGCAGACATCCAAGATCGTCCCTATACCTGTTGCCGTGCGTGGCCGGGGGCCTGAGCGCGTTCCAATGCCCCGCCCGTGGCCGTCCGGCTTCGGCGTGCTCCGCCTTGCAGTTGTGCTTGACGATGCAGTGTGCTTGGCGATCTTCTCAGCCTGCCTGCTCCCTCATGGATCTTGCCTTGTGATCTTGATCTTAGCGATCTTTGCCCTTCCTCCTCCATCATGATCGCGAAGGTGCCCGAAGCCGCCTCCCGAACCAGCGGCCGTCCGGCTCACCCTGCTGGGCCGCGTTCAGGTAATAGCCGCACAGGCGCCTGGGACAGGGTCAAGGACCGCCTTGTCTCGATCGCCGATGCCGCTGACCTGGTCTTGTCGTGGGCCCGGCTCGCGCCAGCCAGCCCGATCGCGGGCGAGGCTGGTCGAACACGTTCCACCGAGCTGGCCGCGCTGGCGACGGGCGTGGCGCGGGGGGAGGGGATGTTATAGGGGAATAAGTCGCAATTCTTCAGATGAAATAACGAAAGTCGCCATAGGACGTTTTTCCCACCAGAAAAGGAGTCGAACGCCTCAAGTGCCCCCTGGACAGGGCTGGTAAAAACTGGACCTAGAGGTTAGTTCCCGCGCGGAACTTGGAGATCTCGGACTTCGGGGGTTCTGATCATGAAGAAGATCTCTGCCCGATTTTCTGTGTGGCGATCGGCGGTTCGCTGTGCGTCATGTTCGCCTCCGTCGAGGTTTCACCCCGGCCCGGCAGCTTCTTCGCGACGTCCGCACAGCCCCTCCGATGCATCAGCGCAGCGGGAGGAGTTATACCATGTCAACCTCAACAGGCTCCAAGAACGCGACGCCACCAGACAAATCCGATAGGGATCGAGCTATCTTCTGGACGGTCATCTCCGCCGTAGGCATCGCGGTGCTCGTCATCGTTGTCGTGGCCGTCGGCGGTAGCAAAAGCTCACCGTCTACGCCACCGTCCAACCCCTCTATGCCATCAGTCACTTCAACTGATGCACCCGCACCTGACGTCGGATCTGGAACCCCAGCGCAGCAGATTGCCAGTATGCTGCAAGGAGCAACTCAGAACGATGGTACTACCATCAACAGCGCATCGTGTGGAACTGTCGCATCCTGGCAGGGTGTTCTGATAACTCAGATCATGCCAGGAGGGGCCAGTATGGAGTGGCCAGCAAACGCGAATGCTATTCCGGTCACGCTTACTCCCAGTAGTAATCAGGTAACCTTCGCTGAGTGCAATGTTCAGATCAGTACGGGCGAAAACGACGACATCTTGGCAGAGCTTGATGGAGTCAATAGTGGTGTGCACTGGACAGGCTGGGACAGCAACTATAGCGGTATTGCATCGAACACCCAGAGCTGAATAAGTAATGAACACGACACTCTGCATCATCGCTGTGATACTGATCCTCATTGCCATCGCAGTATTCGGTGGCGCCGCCGGGTGGTTCTACCTGCTGGTCCTTGCCGGTATCGTCCTCTGGACCGTCGTCATAGAGCCGTTCGCTGACCGGTTCGACGAGAAGCGGGAGCAGGCTAAGAAGCACAAAGATTCAAAATTAAAGACGACTTAATCACATATGGCTGGGATTTGATCTCGTCGGCGAGCAGAGCGTGGGCACGGGCGCAGAGGCTGGGGTTAGTTAGGCCTCACACAACAATTACTTCAGATCATCCGGGCGTGTCGCGGGGAGGGCTGGCGTCGCCCGTATCGGCGGCCGTGGGGGAACGCCCGCGAGCGCACGATCCGCGACCTGGACGGGGCGCTGCTGACGGCTAATCGTTACGCGTCTGAGCTGAGGAGGTCTCCCGACGCCGCAGGCCCGCGGGGGACCCGGTCAGCTCAGCCGCTACGGCAGTAGCCGGTGCAGCGTCGCCAGTTCTCGCGCTGGCCGAGACCCGCACCCCGACCGTCAGCCTCACCGCGACTCCCGGCGTCGAAGCGGTCCTGACGAGCCGGTACGCCAACGACTATCCAGCGGCACTGACCCATGCCGGTCTCCGCGAGGTGGAATTGGTCGAGCGCTTCCCAGTCTTGAACATCATCTACGGCTACACCCGGGGCGGCGGCGACGCGGGCGCAACCCGGCTTGTACCTTTCCGGCATCCCCGCGGCGGATACAGATTTCACGGGGACCTATCGGAGACGGAAGCGCTATTCCTGCGGCTAGACCCCGTCCGGGTAGCGCACTGGCTGATCAGCCGCGGCCACAGCCTGCAAGGGTTCACAGCAGAAGACTACGATGCGCGCCGCGCCAGGATAGCCATCCTGGACACGGCGGAAATTCCCGACCCCGGAGACGAACTCCCGGTGGCGACAGCTGGCAGCGACCTGCTGACACTGGTCCACTCCTACGCCCATCGGTTCATCCGCCAGACTGGCGTGTATGCGGGAATCGACCGGGATGCTCTCGCCGAATACCTGGCCCCGCTGCACCTCGGATTCTTCATCTACGCCGCCGCGCGTGGCGACTTCGTACTCGGCGGACTGCAAGCGGTCTTCGAAACGGAACTGAACAACCTCGTCAGCGTGATCGTCGATGGCGAACACCGCTGCGCTCTGGACCCTGGCTGCGCTCGCGGGGCGGGGGCGTGCCTGGCCTGCCTTCACGTTGGGGAACCGAGTTGCCGACACTTCAATACCTACCTCGACCGCAAGTGCCTATTTGGCCAAGCCGGCTATCTAACACAGCATCTTGCAGGCCTCAGCTAATATGCGTCCCGTTCGACATGGGAAGAACACGGCTGTCCCTCGCTGCCTCGCGACGCGGGACGCACCTGTCCCGGGCACCATCACGGGCGGGTCCGATCCGTGCCCACGAGGATGTCAAATATCTACTTGTGGGGCGCCGTCCTAACCCGCGCCGAGTGAGCCAACGGAACCGGACGTACTCGCACAAACGTTGTTTTCCTACGAATTGGTAACAAATCGTGCTCGCTAGAATGCGTATTGTTATATCCTGCGTCATCGAGAAGCTGTGGACGTGAACCCATGAGCCCACCCAGTACCCGGTTCCTTGCGGCTTTCAACGAGATCGAGGACTACCTCCGGGCGGCTTTGAGGGCGGACGAACACGTCGAGTTCGGCAAGCTGGCACGCGTGTACGCCGACAAGAAGCGATTGCGAACTTCCCAGCGGGACGCGCTACAGGCGTTCGCATCCCTGCGGAATGCGATCACCCACGGCCGCTACTACGGCGGTCACCCCATCGCGGAGCCCGTCCCGGACGTGGTCGATCAGATCGAGCGGCTGCGGGATCAGATTAAGTCCCCGCCAAAGGCCCTCGCTGTCCTTGGCGTCATCAATGTCTGCGTGGCCCGCCCAGACGAACCGATCAGCACCGTGTTGGAGCATGTCCGCCTTTTCGACTACTCCCAACTCCCTGTTTACGACGAAACCGGCTGTATCGGCATCCTTACCACGAACGCCATCGCCCGATGGCTCGCACATCAACTGACCATAAACAAGGGACTCGCGGAGGAAGAGCCTGTCAGCCGGGTTATGGGATTCGCAGAGCGGCATGAACGCGCATTGCTGGTGCGCGGGAGCATCACAGCAACAGAGGCCATCGACCTGCTATCTCACGGCGGGAAGGATGGGACAGCAGTCACCGCCTTGATCCTTACCGACAGCGGCAAAAACACCGAAAAGCCGGTTCGCGTGATCGTTTCCGCCGACCTGCCGTCTCTGACCGCCGCGTTGGAATTCACCTGACGATCGCATCGATCGGCCGAGCCGGCCATCCGTGATCTGGTGCCTCCTGGGCCGCTGCGCGGCAACCCAATCCAGGCGTGAGTCGGATCCGGGACAAGACCGTGCGCGGCGTAGGCGTGGGCAAGTGGCGGTCTTGCGGTTGATGACGCCGCCTGCGGAGACGATGACGTCGGCTGGGTCACACCGGGAATGTCGCACCGCGCGGCGAGTACCCACGGCCGTTCGGGGTTTCCTGACCGGACGTGTCAAATCCGACGGCCGTGGCCACTGCGGCTCAAATGATAATTCCGCCTTGCCGATACCGAAGGATGACTCCTAGGGTCAAAGTCATTGCTTTAATAACGGGCAGTGACGGATTATCATGGACGCGATTTGGGTCGAAGCAAGATATTCATATCCATTGTTTATCTCTGGACCGGGCGCGGTCCAGAGATAAACAATGGAGCCATCGTCCCTGCCTTCACGCCCCGGGAGGCGGGAAGGCAGGGACGATGGCGGGACCGGGCGCGGTCCCATATGCGGAAGGGCGTCGGGACAGGGACAGGGCGGTGGTGGTCGTGGTGGATGGGGTCCGGCGGCGCCGGTCGCGGCAGGTTGTGTCGCGTCCGCGGGCGGTGCAGTTCTCGCTGACGGAGGAGGAGTTCGGCGAGGTCAGTGAGGCCGCCGCGCGCAGGGGGCTGGCGCGTGGGGCGTTCGCGGCGGAGGCGACGCTCGCGTCGGCCCGGGGAGTTCCCGCGAAAGTGTGGTCGCCGTTGCGGGAGGCGCTGGCGGAGGTGATGACCGCCGCCGGGCTGGTGCGGCGGATCGGGACGAACCTGAACCAGGCCGTGGCCCGGCTGAACGCGACCGGCCAGCGGGGTGAGGATCTGATGCCCGCGGCGCAATTTTGTATGCGGGCGGTGCGGCGGCTGGATGAGGCCGCGGAACAGCTGCGGCGCAGTGTTCCGTAACCGCTCCGGGGCGTTGCGGTGATCGGGAAAGTGCGCCGCGGAACGCGGGCCGGCCGGCTTCTCTATTACCTGTATGGGCCGGGGAAGGCGAACGAGCACACCGATCCTCATCTGGTCGCCGGATTCCGTGATCCGGCCGAACTCGAACCGCCCCGCAGGCCAGACGGATCACGCGACTTCCGGTGCCTGACCGGGTTACTGGCGCAGCCGCTGGCCGCGCTGAAGGGGCCGGGTTACGACGAGCCGGTGTGGCATTGTTCCGTCCGCGCCGCACCGGGCGACCGGAGGCTGTCGGACGCCGAGTGGTCTGACGTGGCGGCCGACATCATGGACCGCACCGGGCTGGCGCCGCGCGGGGACGACGTGGGTGTGCGGTGGGTAGCGGTCCGCCACGCCGGCGATCACGTGCACATCGTGGCCACGCTGGCCCGCCAAGACGGGTCCCGGCCACGGACCTGGAACGACTTCTACCGGGTCCGGGAAGCGTGCCAGGCGGCCGAGGAACGGCACGGGCTCCGGCTCACGGCACCGGCCGACAGCACCGCCGCCAAGCGCCCGTCCCGGGCGGAGACCGAGCAGGCCGCGCGGCGCGGCTGGGACGAGCCGCCCCGCATAGCGCTGCGACGGCACGTGTGCACCGCCGCCGCCGGAGCACGCACGGAGCACGAGTTCTTCGCCGCGCTGGAGCACGCCTGCGTGCGGGTCCGCCGACGGCACAGCACCATCCGCCCCGGTGAGGTCACCGGCTACGCGGTCGGCCTGCCGCAGCATACGGCCCGGACCGGCGGGGTGGTCTGGTACGGCGGCGGCAAGCTCGCGGCGGATCTGACGTTGCCGAAGCTGCGCCGCCGCTGGGCCGGGACAGGCGCGGACCGCGGCCCGGTGCGCGGGCTGTCGGTTCCGGCGGCGCGCGCCGTGCTGCGGAACGCTGTCACCGCCGCCGCGGAGCACGCGCGGAGCGAGCCGGAGTTCTTCGCGCGGCTGCGCGATGGCGGGGTCCGGGTGCGGCTGCGGTTCAGCGAGCTCCACCCGGGCCAGGTCACCGGCTATTCGGTCGGCCTGCCCGGCTGCACGGGCGACCAGGGCCAGCCGGTGTGGCACAGCGGCGGGCGGCTTTCCGGAGAGCTCACCCTGCCCCGGCTGCGCCGCCGCTGGACAGCGGACGGTTCCGCGGGCGCGCAACGTTCCGGAGCAGGACCTCCTGGCAGCGGAGCGTTCCGGTTCACTATTCCGGAACGGGATGCGATCTTCGATGACGCGGCCCGCCAGGCCGCTCTCGCGGCGGAGCACATCCGGCGCTGCGCGGAGCACGATCCGGCCGGCGGGGCGGACGCCGCGTGGGCGGCCGCCGACACGCTGCATGCCGCGGCCCAGGCCACCGGCAGCCGGGTCCTGCGGCGGGCGGCCGGCTCCTACGACCGCGCGGCCCGCGCCCCCTACGGCCGCATTCCCGGCGGCACCCCCGCCGGTGATGGGCTCCGCACCGCCGCCCGGGTGCTCGCGCTGACCGGCACAATGACAGGTGACATGCCGCTGGCGGCGGTCACGCTCATCGTTAACCTCGTCGCGCTCGCGGTCGCCGTCGCCGAGCTGCGCCGGGCCCAGCAGCATGCCGCGCAAGCAGCCGCGGCCCGCGCCACGGCCGAACATCTGAACGCGGCCGTTGCCGTGGCCCGGGCACCGGTTCCGCACGCCGGCCAGGCCCAGGCGCCCCGCCGCGCCCGGCCGGCCACGGCCGCCGATCTGGCCCGCCGCGATGCTCCTGATGCGTGGCTGAGCGGGCCGGTGCCAGCCGCTCCGGGCCCTGCCCGCCCGGCCAGTCCCGCTCGCCCGGGGCCGCCAAAACGGGCAGGGCCGGGCCGGTGAGCCGCGGCAGCAGGCCAGCGCCGCGTTCATCGGTCTGCGTCCGGTAAGCACAAAAACCATGCGTACAAAAGCACGCATGCCGTTTGCCTGTGGACAACTTCAACGGTCGTCCCGTTATCCACAGTCAGTTCCAGGGCGCTTACATCCTGGCAGCCACGGCGGGAAGCTGTCCGGAGCGGCGCCCGGCCAAAACCGGACCGCAAGAGACGGGAGGAGGCACATGTCATGCAGTCCCTGGCGGACAGCGGCGTGTTCTGGGGGTTGCTGATCGCCGGGATCATCGCCATCTACATGCTGCCCACCATCATCGGGCTGATCCGCGGCGTGGACCATCTCGCGCTCGTATTTGTGGTCAACCTGCTGGGGGCGCCGACCTGGGTTGGCTGGTTCGCTGCCCTGATCCTCGCGTTCGGGCCGCGGCCGCTTCCGCCTGCGCCGCCGTTCCCGCCACCGCAGCCGTATCCCTGGCCGCAGCGCGACGCTGCCGGTGACTGGGTGCCGGGGCAGCGGCGAGCGCATCGGTGACGGCTTCGGTCACGGTCGCGTAGTCGAGGCCGAGCCGGTCGGCGAGGCGGGCGACCTGGCGGGCGACGTGGGCCGGCGGCATGGCCGCGATGAGCGGCGCGGCGGCGCGCAGGGCGTTGATCTGCCCTTCGGCGTAGCGCAGCCACCGGCTCCATCGGTCGACCTCGGCGTCGATGACCAGGTCGGCGAGCGGGCGGGTGTGTTCGGCGAGCATCGGCGTGAGGGCGGCGGGCCCGTGGCCGGCCAGGATCTGGGCGGGGTCTTGCCGGGCGGCAGCACGGCGGCCAGGACGGTGTCGGTGAACGGAGTGAGCAGGCGGTAGGCGTGCACGGCGGCGCGCTGGCCGGCCCGGTCGGCGTCGAACGCCACGAGCACGCCTGAGGTGCGCAGGCCGGCCGCGTCGGCAAGCGTGGCGGCCTGCTCGGCGGTGAGCGCGGTGCCGCACGGCGCCACCCCGGCGTACCGGCCCCCGCAACCTGTGCTGATGGCGATCGCGTCGAGCGGGCCTTCCACGATGACCGGCCGAGCTCCCCGGGCGAGCGGGCCGCGTGCCTCCCACAGCCCGAACAGGACCGCGCTCTTCCTGTACAGGCTTGTGCCTGGGCTGTTCAGGTATCTGGGCACGTCCGGGCCGGCGCTGGCGGGTGCGCGGCCGATGAAGGCGACTACGGTCCCGTCGCGGTTGCGGAGCGGGAGTATGGCGCGGTCGCGGAAGGTGTCGATGAGCGTGCCGCGCCAGGACAGCCGACCCAGCCCGGCCGCCTCGATGACATTGTCGCGGTAGCCGAGCGCCCGCAGGTGCTGCACGAGGACGGTCCACCCGGCGGGCGCGTACCCGGCCTGCCAGCGCCGCTGCACGGCAGGGCCGAACCCGCGGCTTTCCAGGTAGCCGGGGACCCAGCTGCCCGCCAGCCGGCCGCCGAAGAACCGGGTCGCTGCCTGGTGAGCCCGGGCGAGCTCGTCACCTGGCTGGGCCAGCACGCCGCCAGCGGCTGCGTCCGCGACGTCCGCGAGGACGTGGCCGTGGCTGGCCGACTCCGGTTCGCCGATACCCGCGGCCCGGTCGGGCCAGGTACCTTGTCCGGCCTCGGGAAGGGCTGCCTGCAGATGCGCGGTGATCAGGGCGGCGGCGCCGAGGACCCGGCTGGCGACCGCGCGGACCGTCGCGTCCGGGTGGTCGCGCGGGCTAGTCCCGGCCCAGCTGGAGACGCGCGGGAACGGATCTGGGGCGTCGATGCCCAGACAGGTGGCGGCCAGGTAGGCGACGGAATCGGCTTCGACTTTGCGGATCCCCTGGCACACGACGGTGCCGGAATGATCGAGGTAGGCGATCTCGGCGTGCAGCAGGATGTGCCCGAGCTGGTGGGCCAGCGCGATCACGGCCCGCTCGGCGGTGAGGTCGTGGCGGACGTGGATGCGCCGGTCCCGCCAGCTAGTGAACGCATCGCCTGCGGCGCAGTCGCCGCGCGCGACCGCGAAACCCTCCCGCTGGGCCAGCTGCGCCAGCGCAGCCCAGGCGCCCGCCAGTGGCTGACCGGCGGGCCAGGCTCTTTTCCTTAACGGCGGCGCGGGGTGCTCCTGGGCCAGCCAGTCCGCCCAGTCCTCGCCAGTGCGCAATAACGCCAGCTCTGGATAGTGAATCATTGCTGTTCAAGTAGATTCTTCGCTCATATCAACGTATCTGATTCCATTGTCGCTCAGCTTCGCTGAGATGGAAGCGGTCAGTTCCCGGGCCTGTTGCGGCGCGCGGGGTTGCGGGCCGTAGTCGGGGCCGCATGGGCGGATGCGGCAGCCGCGCTGGTGCTGGCCGTGCTGGCGACGACGTCCTGGATGGGCATCGGGAAGTCCCGTTCCCACGGCCGGATGGCTTGGGTAGAGCGGGCCGCCCGGGCGGTGGCCGCGTCGGCGGTGGCGTCGGCGTCGTGGGCGCCGGTCAGGTTCTGGGTGCGTTCATCGGCTGCTGGTGTGCCGCTGAGGTCGATGGCGGCGTCCAGGTCCGCCGCCCGGAGCCGTTCGGCGCCGGCCGCGCGGTTCTGCTCGGTGCTGGCCAGCCTGGCAGCCGGGTCGGACCCTACGATGCGGTCGATGACGGCCGGCGGCAGGTTAGTGACCGCCTCCAGGACGCTGCGCTGTTCATCTTCGCCGAGCAGATCACGGCCGTAGGCATGGGCTTGTTCCTGCAGCGCGTCGATGATCTGCCGGCCGCGCTGTTCCTGCGCTTGCGCCGCGGCGTGGGCGTCGAACCCGGCGCGGCCTGCGCCGTGCTCATCGGGGACCTGCTCCGGGGTCTCGGCGTCGAGTGCCGGTCGTGGCGTGAAGGGGGCGTCGTGCACGCGGGACGGCCGGGTGAACAGCGCTGCGGCTTCACGCATCGCCTCAGCTGGTCCCATCCCGTCGGCGCGGAGCCGGTCGTAGCGGGCCATGGCGTGCGAATGCAGGTCGCGGAGCCTTGCCTCGCATTTGCGCATCGCGGTGGCGGCCGCGGGTTCGTACCAGGGCACGGCCCGGTCGGCATACGGCATGGCCGCGCCCCAGGCGCGGGCGGTCTGCACGAGGTCGGCCTGGCGGAGCCAGTCGGGGTCGAGCGCGGGTGCCCACCCGGCACGGGCCGCGTCGCGGTCGGCGCGGATCTGGGTGTTCAGCGCCCGGCGGACACGTTCGTCGCGTTCGGCCGCCGCCCTGGCCTGAATCTTCTGATGGTGAAGGTAGATCTGCGCGCCGGTGACGACCGCATAGGTGATCTGGATGGCCCGTTGCAGCCCGTGCTGCATGGCGTCCTGGAACGGGTCGGGATAGTTGTCACTGTCCATTCGTGGTCCTCCTTCGCGAACGCGGTGCCTGGCGGTCAGCGGCTGTGGCCCGGCCGCCCAGGGAACGCGCCGCCGTTCGCGTGTACCGGCGGCCTGGCCGGCCGCGGCATCGGGCTGGCGACCGTGGTGACCACATCGGTGATCTTCATGGGGAAGCCCAGCGTCGCCTGCTGCGCGGGCCCAGCCCGGGAGCGGCTGGCCTGGCCGCGCGCCGCAGGCAGCGCCGCCGGCCGCGGCGGCCACAACGGCGGCGCGGCCGCGACAGTCCTGCCGCGCGCCGTGGAGCCGCTCGGGCGGGGCGCGAAACCTACGGCACGGCGGATCGCTGCGTCCTGGGCACGGTCGTCGGTGGTGTCCGGGCGCAGGGCGCGGAAAAGGCAGAGCGCACGGCGGGCGATCCGAAGGTGGCGCCCGATCAGGTCATCGATGGCTTGTTCCAAGACCCAGACCGCGCGCAGCCGCAGCGCGTTGCCAGTGTCGGCCGGCAGGATTGCGGGGTCGCGGGGCGCGTGGATCCCGCAGCGCGCGGCCACGCTGGCGCGCAGCTCCTCGCCGGCCTGGATGAGCACGGCGATGCCCAGGCGTGATCCTGGTGAGCGGGCGGACGTGTGACGGTACCGGTCGATGACCGTGGCGGCGGTCGCCGTGGGGTCGGTGCTGAGCTGGGCGATGACGGTGCGCATCGCCGCCAGCCGCGCCTCTAGCGCGTGGCCGTCCCAGCCGGTGACCAGCAAGGCCCAGTGCCGGCCAGGGCAGGTGAGTGAGGTGTGGTAGCCGGTCCGGGTCAGCGCGGCATGCATGGCCCGGGCGGCCCGCGGCGACCCTGGCCGCACCCGGACACCGTCCGGCGCCGCCGTCACGTCGCCGACGGGGCGGTGGCCGCCGCGGGCGGCGACGTGCTCGCAGAGGGCGAGGATGTGCGCCGGGCCGGGCCGGGCCCGGCCCGGCGCAGGTCAGGCGTGGCCATAGCCGGTCACCTCGTCGCCATGACCTGTTTCAGTGTCGCCTTGGCCGGTCACTGCGCCGCCGAGGCGCGTCACCGCGCGGTTGTAACGCCCGCCGTTCCTCTCGGTGCCCTCGTCGTCGTGGCCATCGTCGCCGCCGGCATCGTTAACGGTGCCGCCGCCGGTGGGATCGGCCGGCTTGTCCCACCAGCCGTCGGGCGCGGGGTCGGCGGCGGGTTCGTGGGGTTCGCGGTGGGTGTCTTCGCTGCACTGGTAGAAGGGGCCGCGGGCGCCGAGCAGGACGGGGAGCTGGTGGTCGAGGTGCTCGCGGTACCAGGCGCCTATCCCGGTGCCGGGCTTGGTGCGCAGCACCTCCCAGGCGTGCCACAGGGCGTTGAGGCGGCTGATCGCTTCGCCGTGGCGCCACCATTGGCGGCACCACCGGTACTCGCCGCCGAGGGTGCGGCGGAACATCGGCAGGAAGTACTCGGTCAGCCAGTCTTCCAGTTCGGTGAATTCGGGCTCAGGCACCGGTTCGCCGGAGCCACCGCTGCCGCCATCGCCGCTGCCACCCGCCGTGACGGCGGTAGCGGGGGGCGTGCCTGCAGATGCCTGGGCGGTACCGCCGTCGGTGGTGGTGGTCATGGCAATGTCTCCTGCGGTGAGGTGATGACCGTGTGCGCGTCGGCGGGGCGGGTGGCCCGGCCTTGCCTGGCGGCGGCGCGGATCTGGTCCTGGGCAGCGGTCTGGGCGGTGGTGATCTGGGCGGCGTGGGGCCCGGTGTGCCAGGGGGTGAGGTGGATGAGGGCGGGCTTGATGCCGGTGGCGAGCAGCAGCGCGGTGCCGGGTAGCAGGGCGCGGATCGCGGCGGGCTCGAGGATGTCCTGACGGCGCAGCGACACCGATTCACTGGCGCGGCCGTCGCCGTAGTTGATCGAGCGGACCGGGACGTCGTGCTGGCCGATCAGGGTGGCCAGGTCGCGGGCCAGCCGCGGGGAGTCCACTCCGGCGCCGATGATTTTCTTGGTGGCAGCGCCCCACAGCGCGGCCATCCCCTGCTCGCCCCACACGGTGACGCCTTGCTCGTAGGACTGCAGGATGGTGACCGGTGTGATGCCGCGGGACCCGAGGTGGGAGTACAGGTCCGGCAGGTCGGCGATGCGGCAGATGTTGGCCGCCTCGTCCAGCACCACGACCATCGGCGGGTCGAGCCGCCCGCCCATCTGCTCGGCCCGGTGTTCGGCGGCGCGCATGGTGGTGTCGGTCAGCGCAGCGATCAGCGGCGCCGCGGCGGACCGGGACTTGGACAGCAGGTACAGGGTCGCTGTGCCGGCGGCGAAGCCGCCCGGGTCGAACACGGACAGGGCACCGGTGCGGGGCGGGGTGACCCAGGCCATGATGGCGGGGTCGGTCATGGCTTTGGCGGCGGTGCGGGCGGTCTGGTAGATGCCGTCGCGGGTTTCGGCCGCGCCGTTCTGGGCGCCGCGCAGCGAGACGGCCATCGCGGTGAACCCGGCCTCGGTGAGCAGTTCGATCGGGGTCGGGACGGCGGGTTCGCTGAGCCAGACGGCGACCTCGCGGAGGGTGTGCCCGGAGGTGGCGGCGGCGAGGAACAGGGCGGCGAGGAGGTCCTGGGCGGCGGGGCCCCACAGGTCGCGGCGGTGCTCATCGGCGACGGTGAGCACGAAATGCCCGGCGAGGCGGTGCGCGTCCTCGACGGTTGCCAGGCCGTGGAGGGGATTCCACCACCAGGTTTGCGGCTGGTGGGTGATGCGCTGGGGGTCGAACAGCCACACTCGGCTGCCCGCGGCGCGGATCTGCGCGGTGGCGGCCCACAGGTCGGCTTTGTTCGAGGTGGCGATCACCGGCCCGGGCGCGGACAGCACGAACGGGATCGCCTGCGCGGTGGTCTTCCCGGTCCGCGGGGCCATGAACGCCACGACCGTGTCTTCCCAGCTCGCATAGACCGCCGGGCCGGGGCGGCGGCCGGGGCGCAGGAGCCGGCCGAGCGCCAGCCCGGTCTCGCCCGGGTCCAGGTGGCGCGGGTCCGCACCGGCCAGGGACCGGCGGAGCTGGATCGCGGCGCGGGCGGCCGGGAGCCGGGTCAGCGCTGCCATCGCGGGGTTGCGCGCGAGCGCGGCGACCGGGTCACCGGGGACCGGCCAGCGCCGTGCGATCGCCCGCCCGGTCAGCACGATGGCGGCGGTGGCGAGCCCGGCCAGGATGGCCGCTGTGACCGCGACGGCGGGCGTCGGCGTGCGGGGCCAGGCGGTGGCGGTGCGGCCGTGCAGGACGTCGGCGGCGAACTTGATCCCGAACGGCTCCGTAGCGCCGCCGCTCAGCCCGGCAGCGATCCGCGCCGCCGCCCACACGATCCCGTTCAGCGCGACCAGCCCCCAGCAGGCGGCCAGGATCGCCCAGCAGCCCCCGGTCCCGCCGGGCGCCAGCGACGGCCGCGGCCCGAGCGCGCGGCTCACCGCCCGCTCCACGCCGCGTCGCAGCCGGCCTGGATGGCTTGGTCAGTCTCGTAGAGAGCCGGCTCTGGGCCGACGAGGCTGAGCTGGACCGGGATGCCGAGCCGTTCCCCGGTCTTGATCAGGTATTTGCCGCGGCCGGGGTGGCGGGCCCCTGGGAGGTAGGACTCGGGCGCCGACCAGGACGCCACCAGCGCGCGTTCGGGGCCGGTGAGCGGGGTGATCTCAGCGACCCGGGCGAGCTCGCGCGGCGGCAGCCCGGCGAGCACGGTGATCGCCGAACGGTCCACGAATCCCCGCGCCTTCGCCCGGTCCTCGGCGGTGGCGAGGGCATCGAGGTCAGCGAGCGAGTGGGTGATCATGATGCTGGCCATGCCCTTGGCCCGGTTGAGCCGGGTGAGCGAGTCGGCGTGCTCGACCAGGCCCGGCGCGCCGCGCAGCGCCCGCCACAGCTCGTCCATCACCGCCAGGTACGACCGCCTGGGCCCGGCCCCCAGATCCGCCAGCTCGGCGGCGGCGTCGACGCAGCCGAAGCCGTAGCTCCAGGTGCACAGCATCGCCGCTGTCAGCAGTTTGTCCCCGGCGGCCTTGACCGCCGAGATGTCCACCGACACGGCTGGGGCGTCCAGGTCGATCGGCTGGGAGGTGGCGCCGTCGAACACCCCGGCCAGCGATCCGGTGCACAACAGATCGAGCGTGAACACCAGGTCCGCGACCCGCGCCCAGTACCCGTGTGGCGTGTCGGCGCGTGCCGCCGACCGCAGCGTGCCCGGGCCGTCTTCGATGACGTTCAGGACGTCGGTGACGGTGGGTTCCCGTGTCCCGGCGAGACGCTCGTCGAGCAGGTCGATGGCGCGGCCGAGGATCACTTCCTCGGCGTTGCTGATCCGCGCCTCCCTGACGAGCGTGGCCAGCGCCAGCAGCAGCGCCAGCCGCCGTGAGCGGAGTTCCTGCCGGAGTCGTTCGGCATCAGGACCGGTCATCCGGGCCAGGGCGGTGCCCAGCGGCCCGGCGTCCAGTGGGTTGATCTTGTCGAGACCGCGGCCGATGCGGATGACCTGCCCGCCGAGGTGATCCACGAGGCGGGTGTAGTCGGGTTTGGTGTCGCCGAGGACCAGCACCCGGCTGCCGAAGGAGACCGCACCGGTGACTAGGCGCTTGACGAGGGCGGATTTGCCGGTGCCGGGCTGGCCGAGGACGAACATGCCCGGGTTGGTGACCAGCCCCGCACGCAGCCAGGCCAGCGGGTCGAGGCAGACCACCTCGCCCCACAGCTGGTGCCGGCCGACCGGGGTGCCGGCCGTGGGGGTGCCGTTGCCCGCGACGAACGGGTACAGGCCGCACAGCTGGGTCGTGGTCGCCTGGTACTCCGGCCCAGGTGTGACGCAGGCGGCGCGGCCGGCATCAGGGATATTCCAGCCCCACGGCGGTGCCAGCGGATCCGTGTCGCCAGCTGGGAGCGGCGCGGCTACCGGCGATGTTGCCCGGCTGGCCAGCGGCTGCGGCCCGGGCCGGTACCCGGCGCCCTGGCGGGTGCGTAGTAAGAGCATCGGAGCTTTCCCTCCTGGTCAGGGCGGGTGGGTCAGTGGTGGGGGCGGCGGGCGAGCGCTGGGAGGCAGATGCCGCATGGCAGGGTGGTGGTGAACCCGGCGGCCTGGCTGCGGTACATCCGCTGCAGCCGGATCTTCGACGACTCGGCCGCCGCCTCGGTGTCGGCGACCGCCCGCCCGAGCTGCGCGGGGTCGGTGACGGTGACGGTCACGTGCAGCCCGAGCAGGCTGACTCCGGCGCCGCGGGCTTCCTCGTCGGCGGCCTGGCGGGCGCGGGCGTGGTCGTGGGTGTCGCGGGCGGTCACGTCGCGGCGGGTGCGGCGGGAGTACTCGCTGCGGAACTCCGCGGCCCGGACCTCGTTTTCCAGCAGCCGGGCGGCTGCCGCGGCGGGGAACGGCCGGTACTGCAGCGTGACGCGTTTGGCGAACCGGCCGGGTGCGACCAGGCGGGCCAGGACGTCGGAGTGCACGTTCTGGCGGGGGGCCTCGCGCCACGCCCAGGTGACCGACGTGCCGCTGCCGTGCCGGTAGCAGTCCCACGCTTCGTCCGCCCCGGCGGGGCCGGCGCTGGCCCAGTTGAGCTGCTCGTCCAGCGCGGGCCCGGTTCCGGCGGCGAGGAGCCGGTTGACCTCGCCCCGGACCGCCGGGTCGAACGCGGTCCGCACAATTCCGGCGATGTCGGCGGCCCCGGCGCGGGTGAGCACGGCGACGCCGCACGCGCCGAGCGCTGATTCCATCCCGGGCAGCGTGCGCCCCACTTCCGTGATCGCCTCGGCAGCGGTTCCCGGCCGGGACGCGAAGGCGGCCGCGTCGAAGGTGAGGCTGACCCGGGTGTCGACGTCGGCGGCTGCCGCCGGGGCGGTGGCCACCAGCTGGTCCATGATGTGCAGCGCCGGCCGGGGGGCGGCCGGGTCGATGGCGGCGGCGATCCGGCTGGTGAGGGTGGAGCCGGGGTCGGGGGCGGTGTCGACGGTGACGGTCACCCAGCGCAGCGCGGGGAGGTAGCCGAGGGAGGCCAGCCAGGCGCCCCAGTTCGCGACCCAGCCGTCTACCTCGCCGGGCTCGGCCAGCCAGGTGGAGGCCGGGACGACCCGCAACGTCGCGGTGAGGAAGCCGGTGCGCCGGTCGCGGACCAGCCCGTACCGGCCGCCGTAGCCGTCTTCGGCTGACAGCAGTTCGGTCGCTGCCAGGGTTCCGGGGAGTTGCAGGACGCCGGTGTGCCGCAGCACGACCTCGGCGCGGTAGCTGGTGTGACCAGCGGTGGTGCTGTGCCACCAGCGCAGCCGCTGCACGCCGAGCTGGGCGAGCGGGGTCCCGCCGATCCGGATCAGGCTCGCCGCGCCGGCCAGCAGCGCGGGCGGGGCCACAAAGATGAGCGTTTTGAGCGAGACCGCGGCGATGAGCAGCAGCGCGACCGCGCAGCCGAGCAGGATCAAGGTGGCGGTGGGGCCGAGGCCGAGCAGCCCGATGCTGCGGCTGCGCCGCCATCCGCCGTAGCTGCGCGCCTGAAACTGATCGTTTGTCATGGCTTGGTCCTTCGGTTGAGGTGCCGGAGGCGGGCCGCTGTGCTGGGCCGCCGGGAATGGGCTAGCTGCCGCCGGGTGGCTCGCCGTCGGTCATCGCGCCTGCCGCGAGGCGGGCGGCTGCCTGGGTGGCCTGGCTGCCCGCACCGGCCGCGGCGCCAGCCGGCCCGGCGCCCGCCGCGGCCCCGCCGGCGCCCGTGGCCGGTGCCGCCGATCTGGCTGCGGCAGCTGCGCCGGCTGGTGGGGCGCCGGCCGTCGCACTGGGCGTAGCGCCGCCGGGTGATGCGCCGGTGGCTCCGCCCGCCGTGCTCGCAGGCCTGCCGGTCGCCGTGCCGCCCGTCGCGGGCGGGGCGCTGCCGGGACCTGGGCGGGCTGTCCCAGCCGGGGAGGCCGGCCCGCCGGGCAAGCCGCCGGGTGCGCCGCCACTGGGTCCGCCCGGTTGGCCGGGCGGGGCACCGAGTCGGGAATTGAGGTAGGCAGCCTGGTCTTGGGCGGCCGACCCGCCGCCGCCGTGGGATGAGCGCAGCGCGCCGACCGCGATCGCGCCCGCCGCGGCGGTTCCCAGGATCTGGCCGCCGCCCGACGTGCCGCCGATGGTGCCGGTGGTCCAGGTGAAGAACTTCAGCAGGGCGGGCAGCGCGACGACGGACACGGCGAGCATGACGAAGCCCATCAGCGCGGTCCGGGTGCCGCCGGACCCGATCATGGTGAACGCGGCCGCGTACACCGCGGCGGCAGCGGGCTTGTAGAAGATGAGCGCGAGCATCCAGGCGGCGACCTTGCGGACCCAGCCGCGGGTCATCGGCGCCAACGACCCGGCCGCGGCCAGCGGCAGCACCCCGGCGAGAATGACGAGCGCGGCCTGGCGGAACAGCATCAGCCCGGCTTGTACCACCGACAGCACAATCGCCGCGATCCCGAACACGATGACCACGGCCGGCGCGGCGCCGCCGCCGAGGTCGAGCGCCAGGGTGAGGCGCTCGGTGAACT
>Ga0335078_10004445_pt1 | contig 20792 bp, 14 predicted proteins | sample Lox_Sample_32_FD_206711 | JGI IMG/M metagenome (GOLD analysis project Ga0335078, IMG submission 206711) | Soil microbial communities from Loxahatchee National Wildlife Refuge, Florida, United States - Lox_Sample_3.2 | ecosystem: Environmental > Terrestrial > Soil > Wetlands | place: USA...
GCGGAATCCACTTCGGTCCGCACCAGGAGCCGCTCCCGCCGTGGAGTCCGGCTGCGTACGTGAAGCCCGATTCTTTCATCGAATCGCCGCTCACGATTGTGAATGGCAAATTCGAATTGCCGGGAACATTGACGGTGCCCAAGAGCGGCGGCCCGTTTCCGGCCGTAGTTCTCGTGCATGACTCCAGCCCCCAGGACGAGGACGAAACCGTCGGCGCTAATAAGCCCTTGAAGGACCTGGCATGGGGGCTCGCGAGCAACGGCGTTGCCGTATTTCGTTACGAGAAGCGCACTCACAAATACGGTGAAAAGAGCAGCGAGGATCCTGCCAAGTTGACCGTCGATGAAGAGACGGTCAGCGACGCCCAGGCTGCCGTGGCGCTCGTGGCCAAGCAGCCGAAAATCGATCCGGAGCGGATTTTTCTCGCGGGGCTCGGGCTCGGCGGCTATCTCGCCCCGCGCATCGCCACCGGCGACACCCAGATTGCCGGAATCGCATTGCTGGGTGCCAATACGCAGCCGCTGGAGCAGATCTTAGTCGACGAGGTCCACTACGTCGTCGCGCACGGCCCTGCACTCACGCCAGATGAGCAGAAACAAATAGCGACGGTTGAGGAGACCGTAAAGAAAATCGAGGGCCCCGATCTCAAGCGCGGCGATAGCGTGAATATCCTCGGTGCCGCAATGCCGGCGTCCTATTGGCTCGATTTGCGCGGCTATCATCCGGTTGAAGTTGCCCAGGCACTGAAGATTCCGATCCTGGTTTTGCAGGGTGGACGCGATTTCCAGGTTCCATCGAACCCTAATTTCGATCAATGGAAGGCGGCGCTATCGTCACACAAGAATGGAACGCTCAAGTCCTATCCCACGCTCAATCACATCTTCATGGCGGGCACGGGACCGTCATTGCCCGTCGAATACGATAAGCCGGGCCACGTTGACGAGCAGGTGATTGCCGATATTGCAGCTTGGGTTGGCTCAGACGGCGAGCGCCCCCACCTTCGCTGACCGTCAATCGAGCACGCGGCGTTGACACCCCTTTGTACCGCTGATAGATTCTTTGAGTAGTGCACGGAAAGCAGCTCCACCGAAAACGCGGATGTGTTTTCCTCTCATTTTCAGCCCTTTGTGCCGCATTTTGGGCGCTGGGTTGCGCCGCAAGCCACACCACAGTCGTAAAGCCGGGCGCCGCACCGCAGCCCGCGCAGACCGCCAGCAGACAGGATCTGATTGCCCGGTACAATCAGCAGGCCGAATCCGTAAGATCTCTGAACGCGACCGTGGCCATGACCCTCACCGCCGGGTCAGCTTACACCGGCGTAATCAAGCAGTATCACGAAATCAACGGATTCATCCTCGCGCAGAAGCTCGCCAGCGTTCGCGTTATCGGCCAGGCGCCCGTCGTCGGCACGAACATCTTTGACATGGTGAGCGACGGCGAGACCTTCCGCATCTTCATTCCTTCGCAAAACAAGTTCATCGTCGGTCAGGCAAATCTTCAGCGCCAATCGTCGAAAGAGATCGAGAATATGCGGCCGCAGCATCTCACGAACGCGATTTTTTGGAATCCAATTCCCGACGGCACTCCCGTCCTGATCGAAGAGGAAAACACCGATACGTCGCGGTATTATGTTTTGACCGTTGTAAGCTCCGGCACGGACGGTGCTTCCGCGCGTGCCGGTGCGTCGCAGGATTGGCAAATTGCGCGGCGAATCTGGTTCGATCGGGCCGATTTGAATGTCTCGCGCCTGGAAACGTACGAAACCGGCGGAAAGATTGCATCGGACGTTTCGTACAGTGCCTGGGATACCTTCGGCGATGTTAAGTATCCGCGGCAGATTCTGATGTCTCGTCCGGACAGCGATTACAAACTTCAGATTGGAATCAAAAAAGTGACGTTCAACGAAACCATTGCGCCGGATCGATTCGTCCTACAGCAGCCTTCCGGGACTCAATTGATCGATGCAAACGCGCCACAAGAGCCAGCATCGCCCGAAAAGCAGCCGGAGAAACAAAAGTGATTGGGCACCTGGTGATTCGCAACGCCGTGCACCGGCCCATCCGCACTGCCATCACAGTCATCGCCGTCGCGATCGAAGTCACTCTGGTCATCATTGTCGTCGGCCTGACCAGCGGATTGCTGCTTGACACGGCGAAGCGTACCGAAGGCGTCGGCGCAGACGTCATGGTGCAGCCGCCGTCCGCTTCCGTCTTCATGGCCTTCAGCGGCGCGCCCATGCCGATCAGCATCGGGAACAAGCTTGCCCAGCTCGAATACGTCCAGGCTGTCGCACCTGTCCTGGTGCAGTTCAATTCCGTGAATGGTCTCGATTTGGTCTACGGAATCCAGACCGATAGTTTCCGCGAAGTTTCAGGAGGCTTCGTCTTCGATTCGGGAAGAGACCTGCGCGACCCGGACGACATTCTCGTCGACGATGTTTACGCTCGGGCCCGCCGCGTTCGCGTCGGCCAGACGCTACACGTGCTCGAGCATGATTTTCATATTGTGGGAATCGTTGAGCATGGCAAGGGCGCGCGGCTTTTCGTGCTGATGTCGACTTTGCAGGAGATGTCGGGCGCGCACGAAAAAGCCTCGATCTTTTTCGTCAAATGCGACCGCTCCGGCCACACCGCTGCCGCAATCGACGAGATCACCAGTCTTTTGCCGCATTACGAAGTGCGTCCGCTGAAGGACTATATGTCGCAGATCACTTCCTCGAGCGTTCCGGGCCTGGGAATTTTCATCAACGTGATGATCGGAATCGCGGTCGGCATCGGTTTTCTGGTTACCTTTCTCTCCATGTACACGACGATCATTGAGCGCACCCGCGAAATCGGAGTGCTGAAGTCCCTCGGCGCTTCGAAGAGCTACATCGTCGAAATCGTCCTCAGCGAGAGCACCGTGCTTTGCCTGGGCGGAGTCGCCGTAGGAATCGGGTTCAGTTTCTTGATGCGCTTCGTTCTGCTGAAGATCTTTCCCGCCCTCAGCATTCTCCTTACAGTGAAGTGGATGTGCGTGGCCGGAGTGATTGCACTGCTCGGGGGGCTTCTCGGCGCCACGTATCCCGCATGGCTCGCGAGCCGCAAAGATCCCGTCGAGGCGCTCGCTTACGAATAGTTCACCGGCAGGGCGGCCCGTTCGAAACGGCCACAAGTTCTGCGGCAGTTAATCGTGCAAGGAGCACAGCGGAGGACCCTCCGCACATCCGTTCTATGCAGAATCCACAAAGCCGACTAAAATATTTCGCGCCGCGCGCACGTGGGGGCTGGTATTGGAGCCGATTCTCAAGACCGAAAACCTTTGGAAAGTCTATCGATGGGGCAAAGTGGAAGTTCCGGCTTTGCGCGGCATCAACGTCGACGTCCTACCCGGCGAATTCGTCTCAATCATGGGTCCGTCCGGATGCGGAAAATCGACCCTGCTGCATGTGATCGGCGGGCTGGCGCAGGCCACCACGGGACGCGTCCTGCTCGATGGCAACGACCTCACCACCATGAGCGATGCGGCGCGAACCATGCTGCGTCGTCACAAGGTCGGTTTCGTCTTTCAAAGATTCAACCTCCTGCCGACCCTCGACGCCTATCACAATATCGCCCTTGCCCAGCACATTCATGGCAACGGTTTCGATCCCCACAGGTTCGAAGCTGTTGCCAGCCTGCTCGGCCTGAAAGATCGCTTGCATCACAAGCCTTCGGAACTTTCCGGGGGCGAGCAGCAGCGCGTGGCCATCGCGCGCGCCATCATCAGCGAACCGAAAATTCTTCTGGCCGATGAGCCAACCGGCAACTTGGACACGAAGACCTCGCAATCCGTACTGGCGCTTCTGGATAAGCTGAATAAAGATCTGGGCCAGACCATCGTCATGATCACGCATAATCCCGAGGCCGCCGACTACGCTCATCGCATCCTGCACATGCGCGACGGTATGGTTCTCGATGCCGTCCCCGTGCACTGAAATTCCATGCGGACGATCTGGCGCGCAATTGTCCGAACGGTTTTCTGGTCGTACGAGCGAGGCAGCTGGCCGTACGACGTCTTCGTCGCGGTCATTCTGCTTTTTGTGCTGCTGACGCCGCGCTCATGGTTTCACGACCGCCCTCTCGAGAGCGAAGCGTCCTCAGCGAACGTGCAACTCATCGCCGATAATGCTGACGCGGGGACGCGGACCTACCGCCTTGACGCAACCGTCCTTTCGCCGCGCAAGCGCGCTGCGCGGCCCACGCCGGAACTCGAGCGCGAAACGCACGATATTCTGAGCCGCACCGTGGATGATCTGCGCGACAGCGCCTTTCAGGTGGTGCGCATCGATCCGGGTTTTTCGACCGACGGCTCGGTGAGCTATTACGATGTGACCGTTCATCACTAGCGCGGAGAATTCTTTGGCGACAAACGCAAACCTAAGCAGGCCTGCGACCGAGCGAATAGCCGAAGCCGTGCGCGAATTGCAAGTTTTGCTCGACCGGCGCGCGAGCACAGCGGAACCGGTCCGCGAACATCATAGCCACGGCGAGTCGTATCATCCGGCCGCACTGCCGGACGCCGTCTGCTTTCCGCATTCGATCGAGGAAGTCAGCGCGATCATGAAGACCAGCGCGAAATATCAGGTGCCGGTGATCCCCTTCGGCGCGGGAACGTCCATGGAAGCGCAGGTGAACGCGATTCACGGCGGCATCGCCATCGACATGCGCGAGATGAACAAAATTCTCCGCATCAGCCCGGAAGATATTCAGGCCACCGTCGAGGCGGGCGTCACGCGTTTGCAACTGAACAAGGCACTCGCGAATACAGGCTTCACGTTCTTCGTCGATCCGGGCGCCGATGCGACCTTTGGTGGAATGGCTTCGACTCGCGCTTCGGGCACGACCGCCGTCCGCTACGGCACCATGCGTGAGAACGTCCTGGCGTTAACGGTCGTGCTGGCCGATGGCCGCGTCATCAAGACAGGCACCGCGGCGCGGAAATCCGCGGCGGGTTACGATTTGACGCGCTTGTTTGTCGGCGCGGAGGGTACGCTCGGCGTCATCGCGGAACTTACCCTGCGCTTGCATCCTCAACCGGAGGCCATCGGCGCCGCCTGCTGCACCTTTGCGACGATTCGCGACGCGGTCGAGACCGCCATTGCCATCATCCAACTAGGGGTGCCCGTCGCGCGCATCGAGCTCATGGACGAAGCGCAAATCGATGCCTGCAACAAATATTCGAAAACGAATTATCCTGTCGCGCCGCTCCTTTTCTTCGAATTTCACGGCGATGGCGAACGCCACGTTCGCGAGCAGGCCGAGACCGTTCGCGAATTGGCACAGGAACATAACGGCACCGGCTTTCAATGGTTCGCCACGCCGGAAGAACACGCGACGCTCTGGGAAATGCGCCATACCGCTTATTTCGCCAATCTGCAGATTCGCAAGGGCGCGAAGATGTTTACGACGGACATTTGCGTGCCAATATCCCGGCTTGCCGACTGCATCGCCGCCGCGAAAGAGGATACGCGCAAAGCTTCCTTCCCAGCGCCGATTGTCGGGCATGTAGGCGACGGGAATTTTCACATGTCCTTCATGCTCGATCCCAATAGTGGGGCGGAATTAGCCGAAGCGAAGGCGCTCGAGGAGAAGATCATTCTGCGCGCTCTGGAAATGGGCGGGACCTGCACGGGCGAGCATGGTATTGGCGCGGGCCGCAAGAAATATCTATCTGTTGAGCACGGTGCCGCGGTGGACGTGATGCGCGCCGTTAAGCAGGCGCTCGATCCTGACAATCGCATGAATCCCGGGAAAATGGTCGAGCCGCAGCCGCTCTTCTAAGTTCAAAAGGATTGGTTGGCCCACGTCTTGGGCGCGTCCACGTAGGAGCGGTCGAGTTCGCCCGCCGATTCGCAACCGAGCAGCGCAAGCACCCGCTGCAGATCTGCGCGCAAAATTTCGATCGCGCGCGCGACGCCGGCCTCGCCCGCCGCTCCTAGGCCGTAGGCTTGAGCGCGGCCGATCAAGACGGCGCGTGCGCCAAGGCAAAGGGCCTTGGCGATGTCGCTGCCGCGGCGAACGCCGCCATCGAGCAAAATTTCCGCCCGCCCATTCACGGCCTTGGCGATTTCCGGCAGCGCGCGCAGCGTGGCGGGAGAGCTGTCGAGTTGCCGCCCGCCGTGATTGGAGACCACGACTCCCGCCGCGCCTTCATCGAGCGCACGCCGCGCGTCTTCGCCAGTCAGCACGCCCTTTACTACAATTGGCCCAGGCCACGCCTTGCGAATCCACGCCAAGTCCGCCCAGGTGACGACCGAAGCCGCGAGGCTCGCCTGCGTTTCGGCAAGCGGCATGGGACCGCGTCCGGGAACGACCACGTTCGGCAGGACGAGCATTCGCCCATCGCGCAGAAACCGGCTCAGCCAAAAGGGGTGCGCGAGAACCTGCGGAAGAAATCGAATTTTCGGCAGCAGCTTATTGCCGATCAGCGCGCCTGCGCCGTTGCGAATGTCGCGTTCGCGAAAACCGAACGTGCCGGTATCGATCGTGATTGCAAGGACGCTGAAGCCTGCGGCGCGGGCGCGCCCAAGAGCTGCTTCGGCGGCTTCGCGCCCGCCGACCAAATACAGCTGATACCAGCTGCACCCGGTGCAGGCCGCACCGACCTCCTCCATAGCGCAGCCCGAAATTGTGGTGAGGACGTATCCGATGCCGGCTTTTCTCGCAGCCCGCGCGGCGCAAACCTCGCCCCTCGGGCAGATCATGCGCGTAAAGCCAACGGGTGCGAGGAGCAGCGGCATCGAGAGATCCGCTCCGAGGACGCTGGTGCACATGTTGCAGCTTTTGACGGCAACCGCATTCCGCGGGCGAAACGTGACTTCCTCGAATGCGCGCGTGTTTTCGCGCAGCGTGACTTCAGCCTCCGCGCCGCCATCGATGTAATCGAAAATCGCCCTGGGCAGGCGCGCTTGCGCCGCGCGGCGCAAGTCGGCGATATTCACCACGCGCGGTGAGGATACGCTGCGTTCTTGCCGGGTCATCGGTTCAGGGGTTTGGCTCTCGGCTTAGCCACCGAGCGCTGTCGAAATGGCTTTGCCGCGCACATTCTACCGAGTATCCTCACACATTTGTTAGCGACTTGGCGCGCGGATGCCGGCTGAAGTACCCGGCGCTGCGTCGAAGTCCTGAGGGTGAGATGAAAGTAGGCGAGGCGATTGCAGAAATCTTGAAGCGCGAAGGCGTGGAGCTACTTTTCGCTTATCCCGTAAACCACGTAATCGAGGCGGCGGCTGCGGCGGGCATTCGTCCGATCATTGTGCGCCAGGAACGCGTCGGTTTGCATATGGCGGACGCCATCTCGCGGCTCACCTACGGCAAGAAGATTGGGGCGTTCGCGATGCAGCATGGCCCCGGCTCTGAGAATTCCTTCGGAGGCGTAGCGCAAGCGTTTAGCGAGTCAATTCCGATTCTCGTCCTACCCATGGGATACCGGCGGCAGATGGCTCAGATCGGTCCGAATTTCAGCTCGGTGAATAGCATGCGCTCGGTGACCAAGTCGGCAGAGGTGATCACGCTGGCCGGCGAGATTCCGAATATTTTTCGACGCGCATTTTCGCGGCTTCGCAACGGGCGCGGCGGGCCGGCGCTGATCGAGATTCCGATGGATCTTTTCGGCGAAGAACTTCCCGGGCAACTCGCGTACGAACCCGTGATCGCTGCGCGCTATGGACCCGATACTGAAGATGTGCGGCGGGCGGCTACGGTGCTCGTTCAGGCGAAGAATCCGCTGATATATGCGGGGCAGGGAATTCATTGGGCGCGCGCCTGGGAGCCCCTGAAACACCTCGCGGAATTGCTTGGCGCGCCGGTTGCGACGAGTCTGCAAGGAAAGAGCGCGTTCCCGGAAGATCATCCGCTGGCGCTCGGCGCGGGCGGAAATTCGCTACCGGCAACAGTTCCTCATTTTCTCGCCAATGCCGATTGGATTTTCGGTGCCGGATGCAGCTTTACGGAGACGACGTTTGGCGTGCCGATGCCGAAAGGCAAAAAGTTCATTCATGCGACCCTCGACCCAGATCATTTGAACAAAGACGTTCGCGCGGAGATTGGATTGATCGGCGACGCCAGGCTAACGCTCGAGGGGTTGTGCGCCGAGGTCGAACAGCTCATTCAAAGGAGGCGCGATTGGCCGGTCGCCGATGAGATCGCGGCGGTGCGCAAGAAATGGCTCGACGAGTGGATGCCCCGGCTAACTTCGAATGAAGTTCCGCTCTCGCCCTACCGCGTGCTGTGGGATTTGCAGCACACAGTCGATGTGAACAATACGATCATTACGCACGATGCGGGGAGCCCACGCGACCAGCTCGCGCCGTTTTGGGTTTCGAAGCAGCCGCACACGTACATCGGCTGGGGGAAAACGACGCAGTTGGGCTACGGACTTGGGCTGGCAATGGGAGCGAAACTCGTTCACCCGGATAAGCTCTGCATCAACGTGTGGGGCGACGCGGCCATCGGCTTCACTGGAATGGACTTCGAGACGGCGGTGCGCGAGCGAATTCCGATACTGTCGATCCTGTTGAATAACTTCAGCATGGCGATGGAGCTGCCGATCATGCCCATCTCGACCGAGAAATATCGTTCAACGGATATTTCCGGCGATTACGCGGCCATGGCGCGCGCATTCGGTGCGTATGGCGAGCGCGTCACGCGCCCGGAAGAAATCGTTCCTGCAATTCGGCGCGGGATCGAGCAAACGCAACAAGGGACGCCGGCGCTGCTCGAATTCATCACCGCGAAAGAGATCGCGCTCTCGAAGTACCACGCGGCCGGGCGGGGTTAAGTCGGCGGCTGCTCGTCAGCACTTCGGATTGTTGAATTTGCTGTGGATCACCTGGTGCAGGTGCATGGGCGAGAAGCTTTCACAATAGCCCATGAGCCGTTTGATGGCTTCGTAGTAGAAAGAGTCGTTCTCGCTGCTCTTCAGTTGCTCCGCGGAATCCCAAACGGAAATCGCGGTCGCTTCCCGGCCTTCGGGATCTTCACCCTGCAGAACGATCAAGGCTCGAAATCCATCGAGCTTATCGAGATGCGCCGTGAGAGACTCCGTCGTGGCGGCAAATTCCTTCACCTTCCCTGGACGAATACGATAGCGCGTCACGCGAGCGACCATGATGCCTCTCTCCTAATCCCTCTAGATGCCCTTCGGTGGGAGGCAATTCTATCCTGAGGGAGGGGCAGGGTAAACGGTCGCGTGGCTTCGCCCGGAGGGGCTGGAGCAGAGGCTCACCACACCATGGCGTTGATTGTGCGAATGCAATATGATCTCGGCCGGGCTGGATTTGCTGCGGGAGAATTTCAAATAAGCAAGCGGGAGTCTGCATGAGCAGATTGGTGCGTCGGTGTGCGTTAGTGATCGGGTGTGGATCGATCTTTGTAGCCGTAGGTTTTGCTATTCCACAGGAGATTGCAAATAATCCTCTGCCGACGCCGCCTGGGCAAGTCGTCTTCGGGCGGCACTGCGCATCTTGCCACGATAATCCTGCAATGAGCGATCGCGCCCCGGACCGCAAGTCCCTGATGAGCCTGACGCCAGAAAAAGTCTACGCGGCGGTGACGACCGGGTCGATGGCCCCGCCAGCGAAGGATTTGACGGACCAGCAGAGGCGCGACGTGGCGGAATATCTCGGCGGAAGACTCCTCGACCTCACAGACACTGGCAGCGCAGACAAGATGCCGAACCGCTGCGCCAATAATCCGGGATTCACGGTCGCAGACCACTCAAATCTATCCAAGGAGCCGTCCTGGAATGGCTGGGGAGCTGACGACGCAAACACGCGTTCGCAGAATGCGCGAACGGCTGGGCTCAGCGCGGCTCAGGTCCCTCAGCTGAAGCTGAAGTGGGCGTTCGGATTTCCGAAGGGTGATACGGCGTTTGGCCAGCCGACGTTGGCAGGCGGCAGGATTTTCGTTGGCAGCGATAACGGATATGTTTATTCGCTCGATGCGAAGACGGGATGTGTCCACTGGTCATTTCATGCGCGATCGGGAGTACGCACCGCGCCCGTTGTGGCACCGGCGACGGACCACGGGCATGCTGTCTACCTCGGCGACCTGCGCGCAAACGCCTACGCTTTGGATGCGGCAACCGGTAAGCAGCTGTGGATGGCGGAGTTGTCAGACCATTACACGGCAAGGATCACCGCGGCGCCCGCAATTTACGAAGGGCACCTCTATTTTGGGATTTCCGCTATGGAGGAGGCTTTTTCAGCGGCGCCGTCCTACGAGTGCTGCACTTTTCGCGGCAGCGTCGTTGCGCTCGATTCCCACACGGGGAAACAGACCTGGCGAACGTACGTGATTCCAGAAGAACCGAAGCCGGTGCGAAAGAATTCTGCAGGCACGCAGTTGTGGGCGCCGGCGGGCGCAGCGATTTGGAATACGCCAACGATCGACGCGAAGCGGCGCCTGCTTTACGTGGGTACGGGCGACGCCTATACGGAACCCGCCTCGAAAAATTCGGATGCTGTGGTCGCGATAGATCTGGAGAGCGGGAAGATCGCGTGGTCTTTTCAGGCGGTGCCCAAGGATGCGTGGATGGTCGGCTGCGTTCCGCAGGCGACCGAAAATTGCCCCAAGGACCTCGGAGTCGATTGGGATTTTGGGTCCTCGCCGATTTTGGTGGCGCTCGGGAGCGGCAAACAGATTCTGCTCGCGACGCCGAAGAGCGGAACGGTGTTTGCGCTCGACCCGGATCATGAGGGTAAAGTCCTGTGGAGTGTCAATCTTGCCGAGAAGCCTGCACCCAATAACGGGCAGATCGCGTTCGGCGGTGCCGCGGATTCGCAGCGGGCTTATATTGCGCTGGAAGACGGGAGATTCGCGTCAATCGATCTGGAAGCGGGCAAGCTCGCCTGGATTACCCGTCTTGAATCGCTCGATGATCTCGGCAAACCGACAATCAATGGCGAGAACCGAACGAAAGCCGGCCTGCGCTTCGGTCAATCAGCAGCGGTGACGGAGATTCCGGGCGCAGTTTTCATCGGCGGATGGGACGGAATCTTGCGGGCGCTTTCGACCGCCGACGGAAAAATTCTGTGGCAGTTCAATACAGCGCGCGATTTCAAATGCGTCAACGACATTGCGTGCAAAGGCGGGTCGATGGGCGGGCCGGGCGTGACGGTCGTCGATGGGATGGTGTACGCGCCGTCCGGCTATGCGAATGTCGGCGGCGGCATGCCGGGAAATGTGCTGCTGGCATTTTCGACGAAGTGACCCGAGCGAGTCGTGCAAAAGCAGGTTGTGAGAGAGCCCACCCTTCACAAACCGAAGGATGGGGCACGGGACGAACGTGCGTCAGACTTATTGCTTCGGCGGTGCGGCGGCAGCTTTCTTGGTGATCATGATGTTTTTCATCGTGGCCGGATCGCTCTTGAGCTCTTCTGAGCCGGCAGGGAACTTGTTGTACTGAAGCAGGTACGCGATCACGTCGACGGTGGCATCGGGAGTGAGCGTGCCGGGCTTATCCTGCGGCATCGTGTTGTGGATCAGGTCGAAAAGATCGCCGACGGACTGGCCTTCCCAAGTCTCCGTAAAAGCATCGCCGGCAAGTGGAAGGGCCTGCCCGCTGCCGCTAAGATCGTCCATATGACAATTGGCGCAATTCTGGCTGTACTGCGCTTTTCCGCGCGTGGCCTGGTCGGCCGTGTAAACACCGTCCATGGTGGTTTTCGGTGTGTCGGCCGCGCGCACAGACCGCATTGCACCCGCGAGACAAGCCAAAATCCCGAATAGCAGCATCATCAGCGCAAAGCGGCGGCGGATCCATGAGCCCGCAGTCGCGAAGTAGTCCGATTCTTGAGCCCCATTCATAGAATGACGTTCACCTCGTTAGGTTAGACGCAACTGTCGCGTCAGCCGGATACAAAGATGATAGCAAAGGCGATCACGTTTGAGATCGCATTCTAAGGTGCGTTCGCGGCTCACAGGGTTGCGAGCAAGCCGCGCAGTCCAGTAACATCCGAGTGCGATCATTCGTTGCGACGCGACGGGAGCGGAGATGAGTATCGTAAAGCGCAGACTAGGGAATTCGAGCCTGGAAGTGGGTCCTTGGGCACTCGGCGGCAACGTCTTCGGATGGACAGCAGATGAGGCGACATCGTTCAAGATTCTGGATGCTTTTGTCGGCGCAGGGCTGAACCTGATCGACACGGCGGACGTCTATTCGAAGTGGATCCCGGGACACAAGGGCGGCGAATCCGAGGCGATCATCGGCAATTGGCTTGCGAAGCGCGGCGGGCGCGACAAAGTCGTTATCGCGACAAAGCTCGGTGTAGAGATGGGTCCGGGCGAGCAGGGGCTTTCGCGTGCGTACATGATGAAGGCGGTTGAGCGGTCCCTCTCACGTTTGAAGACGGACTACATCGATTTGTACCAATCACATCGCGATGACACGGAAATTCCGCTGGAAGAAACGCTTGCCGCGTTCGGCGATTTGATCAAAGCGGGAAAAGTGCGGGCAATCGGCGCGTCGAATCACAAAGCGGACAGGTTGGCGGAAGCGCTGAAAGTGAGCGCCGCGAAGGGGCTGCCGCGATACGAGAGCCTTCAGCCCTGGTACAACCTCTATGACCGCGCGGAATTCGAGAACGGCCTGGCGGATTTGTGCCGGCGGGAAAACATCGGCGTGATTCCGTATTTCGCGCTGGCCAGCGGATTTTTGAGCGGGAAGTATCGCTCGGAAAAAGATATCGCGGGCAAAGCGCGTGGATACCGTGTAAAAGACATGCTGAACGAGCGCGGCTTCCGCATTCTCAAGGCTCTGGATACCGTCGCGGCGGAAACGCACGCGACGCCCGCGCAAGTCTCTATCGCCTGGCTGCTGGCAAAAGGCATGACGGCTCCCATCGCCAGCGCGACGAATCTGGATCAATTCAAAGATCTTCTCGGCGCCGTGACCCTGAAGCTCAGCCCCGAAGCCGTCCGGCTCTTGGACGATGCGAGCAAGCCGACCGCAGCGAGCGCCACGGCCGAGACCCGCACCCCGCCTCCCAGGTCGAACTAGCCGCGGAAGGCGGCAGACGTAACGATCAGTGGCGCGACATGAGCAAGTGAACTTCGGGCGGAATTGGCGCGACGTCGATTGAGACGTTGATGCAGGCGGGCTTGCCACTGGCGAACGCCGCCTTGAGGGCGGGCCCGATTTCTTTTGCGTCGGTGACGCGCTGGCCGTAGGCGCCAAACGCCGCGGCAACTTCGTGATAATTCGCGTCGCGAAGCTCGGTGGCACTCAAGCGATTCTTCCCTGAAACAATTTCCTGAAAATGCTGCGAAGCGGCCCAGCTATGGTTGTTCATTACCACAGCGACGATGGGGAGCTTGCGGCGAACCATCGTATCGAATTCGGCGATAGTGAAGCCGATCGCGCCGTCGCCGACGAGGCAAAGAACGGGTCTTTTCGGATGCGCGACCTGGGCTCCCATCGCCAGTCCCAAGCCAAAACCGACTGCGCCCAGAAAGCCGTGGGTGATGTAACTGCCGGGATGATTCTGCCGAATCACTTCGTTCATCCAGTGATAGGCCTCGGCGCCGTCGCCGACGATGATTGTGTCCTCAGCGATGTTGTCGACAATCGCGGAGACCGCCTGCAGCGGATGCATCGGCGGGCCCGTGCGCTCGAGATCCTTTTGCATTCGCTTGCAGCGCTCGACTTTGGTATTGCGAACGGTTTGTTGCCAGCGGCTACGATCCGGCAATTTCTGCAATTTGGCATTCGCGTTCATCGCGCGCAAGGTTTCCCGCGAGTCGGCGATGATCGGAACGGCGACTTGCCGCAGGCGGCCAATTTCCTTCGGATCCACTTCGACATGGATGATTTGCGCGGCGAGAGGCACGGCAAGGTCGCTCATGCCAAGGGTGAAAAGGCCAAAGCGGACGCCCACCGCAAGAACGACATCGGGCCGCTGATCGGGCGCGGAAAGATCGGCCATTTTGTGGAACGTGCCGCCGTAGAGCGGATGATTGCTTGGCAACAAACCGTGCGCTTGAAAATCCGAGAAGACAGGGGTACCGGTTGTTTCGGCGAACGTGCGCAATTCGGCGCCAGAGTCCGAGAAGTAAGCGCCAGCGCCAACCATAATGACGGGCCGAGCAGCACCAGCGAGCAGCTTCAGCGCTGCTTCAACCGCTCGAGAGTCCGGCAGAGAGCGCGAATCGACGAGCACCTGCTCCGGGACCGCGAGAGAGCTTTCGTCGACCTGTGCGCCGAGAACATCCATGGGCATATCGAGAAGCACAGGCCCGGTAGGATTGGAGGTTGCTAAGCGCACGGCCTGAGCCACGAGCCGCGGAATATCCTGCGTGACGGTGATTCGATGCGCCCATTTTGTGATCGGCGTTGCGACGGCGACTTGATCGATGCCCGATTGCAGCGTGTTTGTTTCCGCCTGGTTCAGTCCGCTCGATCCGCTGATGTAGAGGACGGGCGTGCGGTCGAGATACGCGTTGGCGATGGACGTGATGATATTAGTGAAGCCGGGGCCAGCGGTCGCCATCGCAACACCGAGAGAGAGCGTGGAACGCGCGTAGCTTTCCGCCGCGTGGCCTGCGGCGACTTCGTGGCGCGTATCGGTGATCGGGATGTTGTGATCGAGGCAGGACTGAAAAATGGTTTCGAGATGCGCGCCGTGCAGGCCGAAGATGTGCTTCACGTTGGCGCGCAAGAGCGTTCGCACAACGAGTTCGCCGCCTGAGATCATTGCCATCTGAGATTACCTCTTTTCAGGAAGAGCCCAGGCGTAGACCACGCTATCGGAAGGAGTGATCACGTACTGTCGTCCATCCAGCTCGTAGGTCATAGGTGAGGTGGTTGATCCGCCTCCGCCGTAGGCGTGCCACAGGATTTTTCCGGTAGCGGGATCGAGCGCCATCAGGTTTCCGTTGTCATTTGCGGTGAAGAGCAGATGGCCCGCGGTTGTGAGCATTCCCGCCCAGCCTCCGCGGCCGCCGCTCATGTCCTTGCTCCAGCGAACTTTCCCGGTTTTGTAATCGATCGCATCGAGGAGCGTTTTCGAGTGGAGAATAAAATCGCGCCCGGCCCATCCCTCGGCATTCTTCGATTGCATAGTGACGTAGTAGACGCCGATGCTATCGCGCGCGATGGTGTAGAGCAGACCCGTTTCCGGGTCGAAGCTTGGAGGCGACCAGTTTGCGCCGCCGGCTGCTCCGGGGCGCGCGAGCGCTCCATCGAGCTGAGGCTCCGTCTCTTTCTTGGGAATTGGCTGGCCGCGCTCGTCGACGCCATTCATCCAGTTGATGTTCAGGTAGGGAGTGGTGACGAGCGACTCGCCGGTGGCGCGGTCGAGCAGCGCGTAGACCCCGTTGCGGCTGGCCTGCGCGATCATCTTGCGCGGCTTGCCTCGAAATGTTCCGTCGATGAGGACGGGGGTTTGAATCGCATCCCAGTCGTGAGTATCGTGCGGCGAAATCTGGTAATACCACTCGAGTTTTCCAGTGTCGGCATCGAGCGCGACGATCGAGCAGGTGTAGAGATTCGCTCCCGGGCGTGCGTCACCCGCTTCGACAGGGTGCGGGTTGCCCGTGCCCCAGTAAACAAGATTGAGTTCGGGGTCGTATGTGCCGGTAAGCCAGGTCATGCCACCGCCGCGCGTGATCACGTCCGTGTCGTGCGGCCAAGTGTCCCATCCGGGCTCGCCTTGCTTGGGTTCGCTATCCCAATGCCATTGGAGCTTGCCGGTCATGGGATCACGCGCTTCGATCCAGCCGGGGAGATCGGCGATGTCGCCAGAAATTCCGAAGATCAGGTGGTCCTTCACGACGAGCGGAGCCGCGCTGCCGAACGCCGCAAGATCCGGGTCCGCCATTTGAATTTGCCACAGAGTTTTTCCAGTGCGCGCGTCGAGGCACATGAGGACGGCGTCGGGCGCGGCGTAATAGAGCCGATCCTTGTACATTGCGAAGCCGCGATGGCCGGCGCCAGGCAAGCCGCCCTTCGCGGGACGGTTAATGTGCCAGATTTGGCGGCCGGTGCGCGCGTCGACCGCGAAGAGGTCGTTGGTCAGCGTGAAGTAGAGAATTCCGTCGACCTCCAGGGGAGTGGCGGAAAGCGCCGGAGTGCCGTGCGTCTGAAAGGCCCAGGCGAGCGTCAGAGAGCTGACGTTCGACTGATCGATCTGGGCGAGAGGACTGAAGCGCCGTCCCGAATAATCGCCGTTGTAATTCGGCCAGGTGTCACTGCCGGGGTGTGCAAGCTTGGCGGGATCGAGTCCCTGGGCGGAAAGGCAAGCAGTGCAGGCGAGAAGCAGCAACAATCTTTTCAAACTTCCTCCAGGAAGACAGCCAAGCTAATGCCCCGAGCGTGTTCGCGCCCCGCCAGCAGGCACAGAACCCTGAGCGAAAAGGCTGCGCGGCGAGGCATCATATCACGAACATTTCGCTCCCGGCCGGACCGGCCATCACGTCGGGATTCTTGATCGCAAGGTTTTTAGTTGACGCTTGGTTTGCTAACATGCTGGCAGTGCTTCCGGGGCGTGCGCTCTGACAAATTTTGAAGCTAGGCAACAATCGAGGTAGGATTCGTCCGTGTCAAACGGTCCCAGATTGATCGTGATCGAGCCGAACGGCGCGCGCCGCGATGTCGTGCTCACCACTTTTCCCTTCCGCATTGGCCGGCAGGCTGGAAATGAGCTGACGCTTCGCGACAGCCGCGTGAGCCGCCATCAAGCTCAGATTGTGAATCTCGAAGGCAAGTTAGTTTTGGAAGATCAGGGCAGCAGTCACGGCACATTCGTGAACGGCGAAAAAATCGACCGTCACGAGCTGAAGCCGAGCGACAAGATCGATTTCGGTATCTCGGATTCCTACCAGCTCACGTTCGTTGGGGAAGGGGCGACGATCGAGGAGCTGGTCGAACGCATTGAGGCTCCCTCGCCGGATTCGGCGGGAACGCGCGAGTTGCATCATTTGGGCGTGCTGCTCGAAGTCGCGCGGAACCTCGGCGCCGGATTATCGTTGGAAGATGTGCTGACCGTGGTCCTCGATGCAGCAATCGCTGTGACGCGCACCGAACGCGGCGTGCTGCTTTTGAAAAATACCGCCGGCCAAATGGAAACGGTCGTGGCGCGAAATGCTCAGCGCGGAACTTTGCGTCCGGAAAACGTGCAGGTGTCGCAGGGCGTGGTGAAGCGCGTGGTCACGACGCGGCGAGAAATGATCGTCGGCGACCAGGATGTGAGCGTGACCGGCGCGAGCGCGACACAGATGACTGTGCCGGACAGCAGCATCGCGCGTCTCGAATTGCATACGATTGTGGCAATTCCAATCGACAAGCTGCCGGTGATTGAAGCGCTGGACGTGACAATTTCTGCCCGGCAAACGGAACTTTTGGGTGTGCTGTATCTCGACAGCCGCGCACCGTCGAGCACGTTTTCCGATCTAGACCGGCAAGTGCTTCGCAGCCTGGCACGAGAAGCGGCGACGGTGGTCGAAAACGCACGGCTTTTCTCGGCGGCTCGCGCCAAACAGCGGCTTGACCATGAAATCGAGATCGCCAGCGGAATTCAGCAGCGGCTTCTGCCGAAGAAGCTGCCCAACCTGCCATATGTCGCTGTAACCGGCTCGACGCTGGCGTGCCACTCGGTGGGCGGCGACTGCTTCGACGTGATTGAACTGGAAGGTGGGCGCCACGGATTTTTTGTCGGCGACGTTTCGGGTAAGGGAATTTCAGCAGCGCTGCTCGCGACGTTGCTGCAGGGGATTTTCTTTACAACCGCTTCGACGGATATCGCACTTCCGAGCGTCTTTTCGCGCGTCAATAAATACCTTTGCGAGCGTAGCGGAGACGACCGCTACGCAACCGTCTTTTACGGCGTACTGAATCAAGCCGGACGCTTCGAGTACGTCAACGCGGGACATGTGCCGCCGCTGATCCTGCGGCGCTCAGGTACGATTGAGGGACTCGTATCGGGTAATTTGCCAGTCGGAATGTTTGAGGAAGCCGAGTACACGAGCGCCTCGGCCGATTTGCAAGAGGGCGACTTCCTGGTGATCTATACGGACGGTGTTTCCGAGGCCGCCAACATTCACGCCGAACTTTTTGAAGAGTCGCGCCTGAGAGACGTACTTAAGGAATTCAAAGGGCAAACGGTCGAAGAGGTTGCTGAAGCCATTCGCGAAGGCATAAAGGCCTTTACGGCCGGAGCTCCCCAATCGGACGACGTGACCATTCTCGCGATTCAGTACAAGGGGCAGCGCGCGGCCGCGCCCGTTACCGCCTGAAACCAGCGATCGCCGTTTAGGCCCGCTTTACTACTGTGAGCAACATTCTGGTTGCGCCCCTGCTTATCCTGCCGGATAATTCAAGCTCCCATAACGCGTGCTTTTCCATAACGATCAGGAATAATCCACGGCGGACCGCCCAGACAGCCGCCTTGGAAATATTTAATGCAACGAGCTAGCGTTTTTTGTCACTACTCGTTGCGGGGAGGCCATTGGCCGAAGTGTCTGGTATGAATTGCCCTCACTGCAGCACAGTAAATCCCGACTACGCGGAAACATGTTCGAACTGCGGCACGCCGATGCCGATCAACGACGCTGTGACGATCCGCGTAGTGGATACGAGTGCGCTTGCTGTAGGAAGCGATTTCGGAACTCGCTACCGGATTGAGGCGCTGCTCGGACAGGGCGGCATGGGCCGAGTTTATAAGGCTTTCGACAAACAGCTTGACCGAATCGTCGCAATCAAAGTCGTACGCCAGGGAATGATGGGCAGCGACGAGGCGCTGAAGCGCTTCAAGCAGGAGTTGCTGCTCGCCAGCAAGGTCTCGCACAAAAATATTTTGCGCATCCACGACATGGGCGAAGTCGGGGAAGTAAAGTTCATCTCGATGGCCTTCGTCGAAGGCCAGGATCTGCACCAGATCCTCCGTGACACGCCGAAGATGCCGTTTGAGCGGGTAGTGAATTTTGCCCGCCAGCTCGCCGATGCTCTTTCAGCCGCGCAAGCGGAGCAGGTGGTTCACCGTGATTTGAAGCCGCAAAACATTCTCGTCGGGAAAGATGATCATCTCTACGTTTCCGATTTCGGCCTGGCGAAATCGATCGAGGACGATGGGTCGTCGGGGATGACAAAGACCGGCGCTTTTATGGGTACGCCGCGCTACATGTCCCCTGAGCAAGTCGAAGGGAATCCCGCGGATCATCGCTCCGACATCTACGCGTACGGACTCATTTTGTACGAGATGGCGACCGGTGATGTGCCGTTCACCGGCGAAAGCACGCTCAAATTGATGTACCAGCGCATTCAGACCAAGCCGAAAGATCCGAAACTCGTCAATCCGGAGCTGCCGACGTGGTTTGCCGGTGTCGTGATGCGGTGCCTCGAAAAAGAACCGGAGATGCGTTACCAGACCGCCTCCGAAATTCTCCTCGACCTGCAGGGTCAGACATCGGGGGCGACCGTCACGAGTGTCACTCGAGGCGCTACTCGAACCGTCCAGATTCAGATTCCCGAATTGACTGGTAAGAAGAAATGGATTTTGATTGCCGGCAGCGCGCTGGTTGTTTTGGTGATTGCGGCGTTTGCGATTCCTTCCGTGCGTCACATGATTCTCGGAGGCGGAGCGGGCGGTGCCGGCTCCTCGAGGATTTCAGGCATTCCTGCGCTGGATCAGGGGCGATTCGTCGCCATTCTTCCATTCCGGGTGCTCGGCGATGAGCAGGCCCTTGGCTATGTTGCAGAAGGATTGAACGAGGCGCTCTCGGCGAAACTCTTTCAACTGAAGGATCTCCACCTCTCGTCGAATTCGGCGGTTGAACACGTGTCCGATAGAGATCCCACGGACAAAATCGCCCGCGCGCTAGGCGCGAACCTGATCGTCACAGGAATGGTGCAAGGCACTCCCGACAACATGCGAATTATCGTCAACCTGGATGACGTTACGAGCGGGAAGCGAACCTGGACGCAGGAGTTCTCGGGCGTGACGAAGGATCTACTTTCGATCGAGGACCAGATTTCGGGGCAGCTGGTGACGGCGCTAGATGTCAAGCCAACGAACGAGGAGTTGGCACACGCCTCGGAACGCCCGACAGACAACGAAGAAGCGTACGATTTGTATCTGCGCGGCAACCAGGCCATGAAAGGGCCCGACACAGTCAAAGCCGCCCAGTCTGCGATCGACTTTTATCAGCAGAGCATCAAGCAGGACCCGGCTTTTGCGCTTGCCTACACTGGTTTGGCCGACGCTTCGCTGCTGATGTACCGCACGAACAAGGATAGTTTTTGGTCGGAGAAAGCGCTTGGCGCGGCGCAGCACGCAGAGGAGCTGAAGGACAGTCTTCCCGAGGTGCACTTCTCTCTCGGCACGATTTATTTCCGAACCGGCAAAACGGCCCAAGGGATCGCCGAACTCAAGCGCGGTCTCGAACTCGCTCCCAAGTCGGATGAAGGCTACATCCGCCTCGGCAGCGCATATCTGGACAGCGGCCAGATCGACGCTGCCATCGACGCCTACAAGAAAGCCATCGACGTGAATCCGTACTATTGGGCTTCTCATATCGATTTGGGCGACGCCTACCTGAATGCCGGCGATGCCGAGAAGGCTCTGGCCGAATTTCAAAAGGTTACGGAACTCGAACCCGACAACGCAGGCGGCTGGCAAAATGTCGCCATCGCCTATGACCGGCTGGGGCAATACGAAAAATGCATCCCCGCCTTTCAGAAATCGATCGAATTGCATCCAGAGTGGGACGCGTATTCCGACTTGAGTTCCGTTTACCTGTTGCTGCACCGCTATCCGGAAGGCGTCCAGGCCGCGGAGA
>Ga0335078_10004446_pt1 | contig 20792 bp, 19 predicted proteins | sample Lox_Sample_32_FD_206711 | JGI IMG/M metagenome (GOLD analysis project Ga0335078, IMG submission 206711) | Soil microbial communities from Loxahatchee National Wildlife Refuge, Florida, United States - Lox_Sample_3.2 | ecosystem: Environmental > Terrestrial > Soil > Wetlands | place: USA...
ATTCAACAAATCTAAGACATAAAGATCCTTCGAGAGAGACATGCGTTCAAGGAATTCGAACAAACGCCGAGTAAGCTGGTCATCTTTGCCAGAATCGAGCAACGAGATGAGGTTTGGAAAAACTACCAGGCCAAATACTAAGTAGCTCCCAGGCGCTCTTTCCCAGTCAACCCAATAGTCAAATTCTCGCTTGTAGGAGTCTGTGAACTCCGGAAATTCTGCCAAGAACGCCTGATCCAATCCCTCGAGGATCATGATTCGTTTTATCGAAATGTTCGCTTCGTCGCAAGCGCATTCTGGAGATCACGAATTAAGCTCTTTGCGACTTGTTGGTCGTTAAGAGATAGCTTTCCATTTTTCAAAAGATTGTTAAGGCCATTGATAATGTCTTGAGCTTTTTGGGCGGGTGGCGCACCCCTTTCGAGCTTTTTTCAGTAACATGTTCGCGTCGGACGGATGATACCACTGGGGCAAGACATCGAATAGAGACGGTGTGGATGTTGCCTTCGGGTGCCGCACCCCTTTGGTTTGCAAGGGTGCGGTTCGTCTGGCACTGGACATGCGAAATAAACCGATCCGACTTTACGGGCAAGGATCTGGTGTGGCAGGCCAGCTCGCCTAGAATCTGGCAGAACATTGTTGCGCGGGCGGCTAGGCAGTTCGCCGCGGTCAATGTTAAAATTTCATTCCCCACAAGCGTGTGGGCCTGTAGCTCAGGTGGCTAGAGCGCGCCCCTGATAAGGGCGAGGTCGGAAGTTCAAGTCTTCCCAGGCCCACCATTCTTCAACATGGCGTTCCACACTTACATTCTGCGGAACCAAACGACCGGCCGATTCTACGTCGGGCACACAGAGAATTTGACCAAACGCATTTTTGAAGACGCGGGAATCGCCGAAAGGACTTAGCAGCCTCCGTTAAGTTTGTATCCAGCGAGTTGAAATAGGAGGCGCGCTGTTCCGGCAAAAGCCACGTCTGCTGGGGAGTGGGTATAAAAACCGGGACACCAACGAACAACAATGTGATATCTACTAGCTCGCACACCTTCCAGTATCCATTCTGCTCCATCGAAACCCCTGTCCTGCGATTCGGTCGGCATCTCCCAAAAGTGTCCGCCATCCAGATGCTTCAATAAATCTGACACTTGGTCTGCAGGCACCGGAGATAGCTGATCGCCCTTCACCGGATCGGACGATTCACGGATTATTGCCATTTTCACTCTGCCGCTGCCATCCGGGAGAACGGTCAGAGTAACGGCCTTCGGCCCCGTGAAGGCACCCAAATAGGTAAATCGGAACGTGTTCTCATTCTCAGAGGACGGCGGCCAGAGTGGCTTTTCGCCCAGTTGATACATGTCGCTGGAGTACCAAGCAACTTGAAAATTGGCGGTACGAGTTGAAAATGTACCCGGCGGAAAATAGTTTACAAAAAGCGCCGCATTCTTAGTCTCTACGATCTTCAAAGAGGCCTCTGCGACTGCCTTGTTGGGGGAGCTTTCGGGAACATTCGTTAATAATTTTCTAATGGCATTGAACCGATCCACGCCCCGAAGGTCGAACATCTCTCCTCCGGCGATGCCAGTCGCGACGGCCTGCTGTTCCTTCGGGGGCAATTGGGCCATCGCTGTCAAGAAACCATCAGGGTCAGACAAGAGAGCTTCGTCGTAGAAGTCGGTGAGGTAGGTGAATCGGAACAAGGTCGGTAATACAGACTTGTCCCCGCTTCTGTACACCTCAACGAGCGTATCCACGTCCTGGTTGAGGTGCTTACACTCGCGGCTTGAGACCTCGTTATGGCGGAAACACCCTTGTATTTCGAGGAGCGCCTTATCACGCCGCGCGGTCAGATTTGTTTGAGAGTACAAGAGCGTCGACGCCGTCAAGGCGATGACGCATGAAACAATAAGTCTTCGCATATGCGCTCTTACCATCTGCGGCTGAGTTTACTACGATTCGCGAAATGCCTAATAAGTTGGCTAACAAGTCAACTTGGAGCTCGTACCCGTTTACTTGCAACGGCGTTTCCGGAGGGGAGCGGAGCGACTAGTGGTGGCCGTAGCCGGCGTTGGAGGCGGGCGGAACGTAGTCCTGTCCATACAGATTCTTGTGCGCCAGCGTGAAGTGCGGATCTTCGATGACCTGAACGGTTTCCAGTGTCCGCGACGCGCCGGAAATTGTGACGATGCGGTCGCGGCTCTTCAAGGATTCCGGAGTGCTCTTTTCATACCACACGTGCAGCGTGTAGCGCACCGGGGCGAAAGTTTATCTATAGGCCATCGCAGTACTTTCGACCTAATTACGTCAGGCGGAAATGTGCTTCACACTGGGAAGGTTAGTTTTCTCGAGGCGGACACACCGAGGGAACACAATGGAAGTCACAGAAAACGTCCTGCCACCGCAGGTTCAGGCTGCAGCTCAGCCTCGCAAGATTGCGACGAACGCCATCATCACGGCTATGCTGCGCGCGGCCAGGCATGTCAGCGACTTGATTTTTTCGCCCGGCCGCCCACCGCAGGTGGAATCCAGCGGCCAACTTGTGGAGGTGGCCATTCCCGACGTCGGAAGGCTCACTCCAGAAGATACGGCGCACATCGCCGCGGACATCATCGGCAACAACAAGCTGGCTGTGGACAAATTGCGCGAGCAGGGCTCCTGCGACATTTCCTACAGCCTGGCGAAACTGGCGCGGTTCCGTGTGAATATTTTCACTCAACGCGGCAGTTGCGCGATTGTGATGCGCGTGATTCCCAACCGCGTGCCAACGTTCGGCTCGCTGAATTTGCCGGCGCAGCTGAGAGACATCACCAATCTCCGAAACGGAGTTGTACTCGTCACCGGCCCCACCGGGTCCGGAAAATCGTCTACGCTGGCCGCAATTCTGGATCTGATCAACGACGAGAAGGCGTATCACATCATCACCATTGAAGACCCAATCGAATTCCTGCACGCCCATAAAAAAGCCACCATTCATCAGCGGGAAATTCACAGCGATACACCTTCCTTTGCCCTCGCGCTGCGCGCCGCGTTGCGGCAAGCGCCGAAAGTGATCCTCGTCGGCGAAATGCGTGACAAGGAAACCATCGAAATCGCGCTGGAGGCCGCGGAAACCGGTCACCTTGTTTTCTCCACGCTCCACACCATTGACGCCTCGAAGACGGTTGAACGCATCATCGGCGCGTTTCCGCTCGCGGATCAGCACGTAATCCGCACGCGTCTGGCGAAGGCATTCCGCTACATAGTTTCGCAGCGCCTGATGCCGCGGAAAGACGGCGAAGGCCGCCTCGCGGCAATCGAGATTCTGAAGTCCACAATGCGCACGCGCGAATACGTCGAGCGCGGCGAAAGTGAGGGCAAATCTCTGCTGGACGCGATGCGCGACGGCAGCACGGAAGGCATGCAGGAATTTGACGGAGAGCTCGAACGGATGGTCCGCGAAGGAATGATTCACCTGGATACGGCGTTCGCTTACGCCAGCAACGCAGGCAATCTCCGCTTGCAGCTCGCGGATTATTCCGAGCCGGATGAGCGCGAAGAGCGCCATTCTTCGTACAATCACAAGTCTTGATTGGCGCTTGCGTCTGGGCCGTTAGTTTGTCGCAGCGGGTTTCAGCGCCGCGGAAATGATCGGCTGGCGGTCGTCCTTGTTGCAATCGGCTTCAATGTCCGCGTCGGACATCCCTCCGATGCGCCCCAAAATCAGTAGCGCAGGCTCCGCGTGCCCCATGGCGTGCCATTTCGCCATATCTACTAGCGCAGGCAGCGCGCGTTCCCGAAGCATCTTCAGCGTCTCCGGGTCCCGCTTTTCAGTCAGCTCGGAAAGCGTCAGTGATGCCTTATTGCGATCCGTCCAGACAATCGAATTGAGCAAATCCACGAACGGCCCGGCCGGAACATGGATACCCAAATCCGGCGACCGCTGCTGGAGCAGTGCGATCAACCACAGCGCGCGCATCGCGTTGTTGCGCACGTCGTCGGAAGGGTCCGTCATTGCGTAGACAAGGTCGTCGACGACCTGCTTCTTATCCGCAACGTAAGCCAGAACCTGCGCCGCCAGCGCCCGCTGAGCCGGATCCGCCGAGTTCCGCAGGACGTCACGGAGTTGAGCCTGGTGTATCGCCGCAAGCTTGACGAACTGTTGCTGGGCCGCACGCGCCGGCGGATACCGCATCATGGACTGGCCATCGCCCTCGTCCTCAGCCATATCGCCCAGCTGCATCGCCTCGGAAAACGCCTTGTCGAAAGCGGCGCCCGCTTGCAGAACGTCGGCGTAGAGCCTCACGGAGCCCGTCGGCGCCGGGCGAAACTCCATAGCCGGGCTGCCTTTTTCGGCTAGACCCACATACAGCGTCGTTTTGCCCTTGTTGCAGCACACGAATTCCAGCCGCGCCTGCGTCACACCGGGAAGAGCTTCCAACCGCAGCCGGGCGGCCAGCGTGGATTCCGGAGGCGTATCGCCTTCCTTGATCCGCAGCGCCTGGCGGGCCTGCGCCTCGGAAACCATGCGCAATCCATAGAAATCAATCACTGAAATGGGCGGCATTTGTCCTTCGGATTGCCCGGCAAACAGGCTGCTTAGAAGCAAAACCAACGCGCTCAAGAAGCTCATATGTAGCTGTTATAACTGAAGTAAACGCCTTATGCCAAGCGCGCCCCGCGAGCCCGGCTATCGGAATGTTTCGCTAGCTTGACAGCGGAATCCTATGTTAGGCTGTCGCTGCGTTTGCTGCTCTTGTAAAACCTTTGGATTCGATCAAAGGGGCTGCGAGGTTGCACATCTCGCGGCCTTTTTTGTTGCGGCTGGAGGCTCCAAGAAACGGACGAGAAGCACAAATAGCTCATTAGAAGAGGAAATACCGTGAAAGAACAAGGAACCGTGAAGTGGTTTAATGCCAGCAAGGGCTTCGGATTCATCCAGCGCCAGTCCGGTGAAGACGTCTTCGTGCACTTCTCCGCCATTCAGGGAGAGGGATACAAAACGCTGAACGAAGGCCAGGCGGTTGAGTTCGAGGTTACTCGCGGGCCCAAGGGTCTCCAGGCCGCAAACGTAACCAGCCTCTAATCAATTCGGGCGGGCTCAGGGGTGGGCCCGCCCTTCCTTTTTTGTCCTCACGCCAGCGAAGCAGCTTCCAAGTGAACTTGCCACGCGAGGCTATCGGTGTGTTCCAGCGGCTTAGCCTACCTCGCTTATCCTTCCGCGATTAATTCAATTTCCACGCGAACGTCGCGGGGCAACCGGGCGACCTGTACAGTGGCTCGAGCCGGCGGCGCGGTGGGGAAATACTTGCCATAGACCGCGTTCATGGCCGCGAATTCGTTCATGTCCGCCAGAAAGACTGTGGTCTTGATGACATGATCGAGCGACGAGCCGGCCGCTTCGACGATGCCCTTCAGATTTTCCATCACGCGCTCGGTTTGCTTGGAAATGTCGCCATCGACGATTTGCTGCGTCGCCGGGTCAAACGCCACCTGTCCCGACACAAAAAGAAATCCGTTGGAGCGAATCGCCTGCGAATACGGACCGATGGCCTTCGGGCCGCGATCTGTTGAGATGACTTCCTTCACGCTTGCCTCCTTGAGTGATTTTGAATTTGGCGAATCTATTGCGATACCGCGTATGGCGAATAACTGACGGCTTTCGACTCTTTTTACGGCGACTTCGTGGCCGCTCCGGCATTCATGTAGCGGGCGCGGAAATCCTCCGGCACACCCCGGCCGTGCATCCACTGGCGGAAAAAGCCTTCCAGCACCGGCCCGCCACATTCACCTTCCACGGCGGATCGCAAGTCCGCAAGGCTCCAGCTTTGACCCCGAAGCACTCTGCTTGCATAAGCAATGCCCTGGTGCACTGAATGCGCGCCGCAACGATCCTCCAGCGCGATGAAGAATAACTCGCTTTCCAGGCGCGCGCGTTCACGAACTGCTTCCGAATCGGATTCGCCAACTGTGACGAGTGTTTTGAGTGGGGCGGCAACCGCGTCCGTTCGCTGCAAGAGATTTTGCACCGCCGCAGCTCGCTCGTCGGGATGGTTGGCCGCTTCCAGAGCGAACTGCGCATAATTCGGCAGCGCAGCCAAAGGAAACTGCGGCTGGTAGCGTCCCTGCTGCATGGGGAACTGCAGCCAGGTTTCTGCAAGTTGAATGTCCACCGTCTCCATCAATTTCGGAGCGGCGTTCAGATCGAAAAAATCGCTGGAAACCACGGCGCTGTTCGGCGCTGTGACGCAATTGCGGCGGGTTTGCGGCGGAGTCGTTTGCGATCCGGGTTGCGCGGAAACGCAACCGATGATCCAAATCTGCTTCTTGCCCAATGCCGGCGCGCCGAACTCGGTTCGGAAAAACGCAACATCCGCGCCGACGCGGTCCGCGATGCGCTTCGCGCGCTCGGCGGGGACGGGATGCTCAGACCACAGCAAGACGGGTCCGGCCGCGGATTGCACAACCTGTTCTGAATATGGGCCCGTGATGACGAACGGTTCGAATGTGATTCCTGGCCGCTGTTCGAACACCGCTTCACCGGGCGATAGCTTTTTTGGCGCGGAACGCGGCTTGCCGAATTCGTCTCCGCTGGCGTGTACGCGATAGCCTTCCGGCACTGTGACCGTCAGATTCCATCTTGCAGGCGGCTCGCCGCCGGTGTGCAGCAGGCCTGTTGCGGGAAGCAATGTCGGATACCAGCCCGAATTCGGCAGAAAGAATCCGCGATTTGCCGCAGTTGCGGCAGTGGATTCGTCCGCCGCAATTCTTAAGCTGTAGCTGATTGCCAAATCAGCTGTCTCGCCAAATTCCCATTTTTCACCGAACTTCAATTGAGAAATCTCATTCGGTTGAGGATTCTCATCCGGCCCCGAGATCGGTTCCGGCGAAATCGTTTTGTCGCGCCATTCGATCTGAATGTTTTGCGGACTGAATTCATCGGCGGAGGGAAGAATCATCTGCAATGCATCGAGAGGCTTCGTGCCTGTGTTTTTCAGCGCGTACGTTGCGCGAATCGCGACTTGATTCGGCGCTTGCAGGGTGTAGGTGACGTCGATTTGCTGCTTTTCAACTGTGTAGCCCGGCCCGAGCGCGACGGCGCATCCAAATGCCGCGCAAGCTACGAAACTTGCAAGTGCAAGAAGCAGAATGCGGGATGGAGTTTGCCGCGGCAATCTGGCAGAAATTCTACCGGGGAGAACGGGGCGCGTCAAAGAATCGCCGCGAGAGAGCGCGGCGGGAAGCCTTAGTGATGTCGGCGGCTTGTGCCGCGGACAAAGCCTCTAGGCGCTTCCGTCTGGTCATGCGCCGCAATAATCTGGCCAGCTTGTTCATCGGTCAGGCCGTTCGCGATCAAGCTCAGCGCACGCTCCTCGCTCACGCCGGTATTCTTCAGCTCCACCAACGAAGTCGCTGACACGGTCGGCAAGTTCGCAGCCCGGCGCCGGGCCACGGCCAGCACCACTTGATCTGAATATCCCGCGAGTCGAATTCCTTGCGATTCACCGGTCCACGGGCTTATCTGATTGAGCTTTGCCAGTTCCATCACCGTCGGCTCCGAAACGCCGGCGTGCAGAAGTCCTGCAACCGCGTCTCCGCTCGTGAACATCTCTTTGCGCGCGCGGCTTAACCGCATCAGTTGGACGCAGTCATCATCGGAAAGGCCGGCGTCATGCACTTTCGCAAGCTCAGTGACTTCCGAATCGCTCAAATTCATTGCCCGCAGACGATCAACGGAGTCCGACCACATCCCAGCCTGAGACAAAGGTTTGGTGTCGGTGGAATGAAATTTCCCGCACCCCGCGGCGGCAAACGAGGCCGCCGACAGCGCCGCGAGACACGTACAGCGAAGCACTCTGGTCGGGGACGTACTGCGCATCAGTACTATTTTAGCGGGGGAAAAAGTGGCTGGAAGTGAAAACAGGATGGTGGTGCCGGGAGCGTAAACCCTTAGACGCGATACACCCTTTCGACGCCAAACACGCCGGGAACTTTCTTGATGTTGGCGACGATTTTTTCCAGTTGCTTGCGGTTCAGAATGTCCAGCGTGGCCTCGACGCGCGCGTTCAGCTTGTCCGGCTGGCTCGCCAGCGTGCGGATGTTCGAGCCCGCTTCGCTGATCACTGCCGTCACCTCAGCCAGCATGCCGGGTCGGTCTTGCACGCGAATAACCAGGCTCACCGTAAATTGCGTGCCCGAAGCTTCAGCCCATCCGACCTCGATGCGCCGCTCAGATTCATACAAAAGATTCTGAACGTTGGGGCAGGAAGTGAGATGAACGGCCACCCCGCGCCCGCGCGTAACGTAGCCCACAATTTCATCACCCGGAATCGGGTTGCAACACTTGGCAAGGAACGCCATCAGGTCGCTGTTGCCGCGGACGCGAATCGCTTCCGCCGCGCCCATACCCAGCATGCGCTTGACGCTGGAAACGATGCGCGCGGGGGCTCCCTCCGGAGCCTCTTTCTCCTCCGGCTCCTTCAGTGTTTCGCCCAGCGCCTTGCTGAGCACCTGGCGCGCAGAATATTTGCCGTAGCCAAGCTCGGCATACAAATCTTCGAGTTTCCCGCAGCCGTATTCGCCGGCCACGCGCGCAAGGTCAGCTTCAGGAATCCGTTTCAGCGCCCGGCCAAATTGCCGCGCTTCGCGTTCGAGCAGCTTGCGGCCGACTTCCGTTGCTTCCTCGCGCTCGTTCAGATGCACCCAGTGACGGATCTTGCTCCGTGCGCGCGACGTGCGGACAAAGCTCAACCAGTCGCGGCTGGGCACGTGCCCTTTCTGCGTGAGGATCTCGACTACGTCTCCGTTCGCGATCTCGTGGCGCAGCGGAACCATCTGTCCATTAACCTTGGCGCCCATGCAGCGATGGCCAACTTCCGTGTGCACCGCATAGGCAAAATCAACGGCCGTCGCGCCGCGCGGCAGCGCAATCACATGTCCCTTCGGCGTGAACGCGTAAACTTCCGCTGGATAAAGATCCACCTTCAGCGTGGAAAGAAATTCCCCGGGCTCCTGCATCTCGCGCGCCCATTCGATCAGCTGCCGCATCCAGATGATGCGCTGATCGTCCGCTTCGGAAACCTGCTTGCCGTCTTTATATTTCCAGTGCGCCGCCACGCCCTGCTCCGCGATCCGGTGCATTTCTTGCGTGCGGATTTGCACTTCAAACGGCTGGCCTTCGTGAATCACCGTGGTATGCAACGATTGATACAAATTGGGCCGCGGCATCGCAATATAGTCCTTGAACCGCCCGGGGACCGGACGCCAAATCTGATGCACGAGGCCGAGGACAGCGTAGCAATTGCGGACCGTATCCGTAACCACGCGCACGGCGAGCAAATCGTAGATTTGATCGAGGGTCCGCTGCTGCCGCAGCGTTTTGTTGTGAATGGAATAGAGCCGCTTGATGCGTGCTTCGACGTCGGCCGGGATACCATTTTCCACGAGTTTCTGGCGAATCGTGGTCTGCGCTTCGTGCAGAAATTTTTCCAGGCTCTTGCTGCGTGTTGCGACGCTCTTCTGCAGCTCAAGATACACGCTCGCATCCAGGTAGCGGAACGCCAGATCCTCCAGTTCGCTACGGATCAAGCCCATCCCGAGCCGGTGCGCGATTGGCGCATACACGTCCAGCGTTTCGCGCGCGATGCGCTGCTGCTTTTCGGCGGGCAGATATTCCAACGTGCGCATGTTGTGCAGCCGGTCGGCGAGCTTGATGACCACCACGCGAACGTCATTCACCATCGCCAGCAGCATCTTGCGCAGGTTTTCAGCCTGGCGCGCTTCGGGAGCCAGCAAATCAAGCCGGCTGATCTTCGTGACGCCTTCAACCAGCTTTGCGGTATCGGCGCCGAACAATTCGGCAATGCGTTTTTGTGGAATTTGCGTGTCTTCGACTACGTCGTGCAAAAGCGCGGCGGCGACAGAGGTCACGTCCAGCTTCATGTCCGCCAGGACGTGTGCTACTTCAAGTGGATGAGAGAGGAAAGGTTCGCCGGATTCGCGTTTTTGCTCGCTGTGCTGTTCGGCGGCGAATTCGTACGCGCTGCGGAGCAGCTCGATATTGTCGGATGGGCGATTCTGCTGCACCTTGGCGAGCAGCGCCTTGAAACGCGAATCGAGCGCCCGAGCGGAGCGGTCAAAGCGAAGCAGCGGATTGCCGGAGCGAGAAGGCATCCTGTTTCTATTTTACTCCTGCGAAGGAAACGGTGCTGCGCGGCGCGCGGATACGTTACCAGACTACTTCTGCGCCCGTCCCGCGACCGGCTTCTGATTCTGCGCGGCTTTCTGCTGGACGTATTTCAGATAATCCTCGTAAGGCCCCTTGAAATCGTCGATGTGGCCGCCTTCAAAATGCCAGATGCGCGTCGCCACTTCGTCAATCACGTCATAGTCATGCGTGACGAACAGCACGGTTCCTTCATATTTCTGCAGCGCGATGTTCAGCGCATTGATCGATTCAAGGTCCAGGTGGTTCGTTGGCTCGTCGAGCACGAGAAAATTCGGCTGCTGAAGCATCAACTTGCACAGAATCAGTCTGGCCGATTCGCCGCCGGAGAGCGCCTGCGTGGGCTTCAGCGCATCTTCACCGCTAAAGAGCATCTGGCCGAGCAATCCCCGCACTTCGGCCTGTAGCGCCTGCGGTTTGAACTGATAAAGCCATTCGAGCGTCGTCGTGCCTCTGGCGATCGTCTCCGAGTGGTCCTGCGCGAAATAGCCCACCGTCACTTCATGCCCCCAGGTGACGGTGCCGCCGTTAATCAGAAACTGCGCCTCGGTGCCATCCAGGTAGCCAGTCGCATTCCGCAACAGCGATTTCAGCAGGGTGGTTTTGCCGGAGCCGTTGCGTCCGATGAGTGCGATCTTCTCGCCGCGCTCCACGCTTGCCGTGAAGGACTGAATCACTTTCAGCTCGCCATAATTCTTTTTCAGGCCTTTGAATTCCAGCGGATGACGGCCGGACGGCTTCGCCATCCCGAAGCGGATGTAAGGCCTTTGAATATTCGAGCGCGCGAGTTCCGTGGTCTGAATGCGTTCCACTTCCTTCCTGCGCGAAGTCACTTGTCGCGAACGCGTGCCCGCCGAAAAGCGCGCGATGAAAGTATTCAGTTGCTCGATTTTCTTCTCGCGCTGCGCGTTTTGCGCTTCGATGCTGGCGCGGACCTGCGTCTTGGCCACGACCATGTCATCGTAGCCGCCCGGATACATGATCACGGTTTCGTAATCGATGTCTGCCGTGTACGTGGCCACGCTGTTCAAAAAGTGCCGGTCGTGCGAAATCACAATCAGCACGCCCTGGTATTCGCACAGGTAATCCTGCAGCCAGTGCACGGAATCCAGGTCTAGGTGGTTTGTGGGTTCGTCCAAGAGGAGCGCCGGCGGCGATCCAAACAGCGCCTGCGCGAGCAGCACGCGAACTTTTTGCCCACCCTGCAATTCGCCCATCTTGCGGTCGTGCAGGGAATCATCCACATCCAATCCGGTCAATAGAACCGCGGCATCGGATTCCGCCGTATAGCCGCCTTCTTCGCCGACAATGCCTTCCAGTTCTCCGAGCCGCATGCCGTCTTTATCCGTGAGTGATTCGTGCGGCTTCGCGTAGAGCGCGTCGCGTTCCTGCAGCGCTTTCCACAATACCGAATTGCCCATGATGACTGTATCCATCACACGGAATTCGTCGAAGGCAAATTGATCCTGCCGCAGGATGCCGAGTTTTTTCGGACGAGTGACGTCGCCCTTGGTTGGCTCCAACTCGCCGGCGAGAATTTTCATCAGCGTGGATTTCCCGGCGCCGTTCGGTCCGGTGATGGCGTAGCGGCGCCCATCGAGAAACGAGCAGGTTACATCCTCAAACAGAATCCTCGCGCCATAGCGCATGGTGATGTTGTTCAGAGTAAGCAATGGTGTCCGATTCTACCGGTTGGCGATTGGCCGTACGTTCCGAAGGTCGCGCTGCCCGCTTGAGACAGAACAGGCCCGCCAGAAACAGCGGGCCAGGTTTGGGTTTCTGCAGTAAATCTATGAACTGGGTTGCGCCGCGGCTTTCTTCTGCTTGATCTGCTTCACCTGGTCAAGCAATGCGTCTTCTTGTTTCAGCATGTCGTCACGTTCGGAAGGGCTGGAGGACATGTCAGCCTTCTGGCGATACATCAGGCTCAGATAGGCGACGGCGTCATCGTAATCCGAGCGGCGCTGGATCGCCTTCTGCAGCATGTCCACCGCTTCCGCCACGGTTGCCGATTCTTCCGCGGTGAATTTCGCGCGCAGATCCGGAGGAAGCGGCTGATCGTCGTGAATCTGCTTTTTGGCGTTGGCATGGTTATATTCCGACCGCATCATCTGATTCGCGTGATATGCCAGCGTCCAATCAATCAGCCCGATCCAGTAATACGGCTCGGCGTCGTCCGGCTTCACCTGAATGTATTTTTCCCAATAGTCTTTCGATTCCTGGAATTTCTCCGGCGAAAAGGGCGTGCCGGCCATGGAGAAAAGCAGCGAGCCAAGCCCGTTGATAGCCGTGACGTTGGATGGATCTTTGTCCAATACGGCCTTGTATTGCGCCAGCGCCTCATCCCCAATCCGGTTGTTTTCGGGCGTGGATGCACTGGGCACATACTGCTGCTGGTACGCGGTGGCCAAATAAAGCTGCGCCGTCAGCAGGTTCGGGTCCAGCGCCATGGCCTTCTGAAAATCCGCGATCGCCGCGTCCGTCTGTCCTGCCGCGTAAGCCTGCGTGCCTTGATGCAGAAGATCGCGCGCCTTCAGTTTGTCGCAGCCGCCGAGTCCAATCGCCGCGAATGCGACGGCACCCAGCAGGATTGCAGAGCGCAGATTTATGTTTTGTGATTTGAAGCGCAGAAAGTTCATGTCTCCCTTACCGTCCTGGCGCCCGCAATCCGCCGGTATTGCGGGCAAAGCTGATGTCGGGCAATCGTCGTGCGCGTGCTTATTGACCTGATTCCATTCGGGGCGTAAGCAATCCCACCTTGTCAATGCCACTCTGGCGCATAATGTCAATCGCCTTCGCCACATCGCCGAAATATACCGTATCGTCGCCCTTTACGAAGGCAATCTTATCCGACGGCGCTCGATCTTTGAAGATGGTTGTCAGCCGCGGGCCAAGTCCTTCCCACGAAGAATCTTCTTCATTGATCTTCAATTTGCCGCTCGCGAAAACCTGCACCACGATCGTTTTTTGCATCACCTGTTCTTGATTCGCCTGATTCGGCGGCGCCGGCTGCGGCACCAGCGCGTCCAGGCCCATCGGCGTGCTGGGGTTGATGACCATGAAGATGATCAACAGAACCAGCAAGATATCAATCAGCGGTACAACGTTCATTTCCGATACCGCGCCGCCCTTATTTCCAACTGTCATTCCCATAACTTCACTCCATAATCCGGAATTTTCGTCTTATCGTCGCGAAAGACCCGACGTCAAGCCCACTTTGTCGACGCCGCTTGCACGCATGATGTCAATCGCCTTCGCTATCTCACCAAAGTAAACCTTGTCATCGCCTTCAACGAAAGCGATTCGATCCGACGGCGCGCGTTCCTTGAAGATGGTATCAAGCCGGGGGCCAAGGCCATTCCAGTTCGCGTCTTCTTGATTGATTTTCAATTTACCATCGGAAAATACCTGCACCACGATCGTATCCTGCGGGCTGCGGCTGAGCTGAGTTCGATCCGGCGGCGCCGGTTGCGGAATCAACGCATGCAGACCCATCGGAATGCTGGGGTTGATGACCATAAAAATGATGAGCAGTACCAGCAATACATCGATGAGCGGTACGACATTCATTTCTGATACCGAACCGCCCTTTGGTCCGACTGTCGTTCCCATGGTTCGACTCGAGCCCTTCCAACTCCCGCAATTCACTCTCACGGGTGAACGCGGCCTAGATCAATTGTTCGCCCACCCGGCAACGGTCGAGGCGCTGAACCGCGCCTCGCCGGGATTACTGCGTTCCGCCTGTTGGCGCTGTCGGCGTCGCACCTTGCCGTTCGATGCGCTCCGTCAGAAGCCCAACCTCATCCACTCCGGCAGAGCGCACATCGTCCACAACCTTCGTTACATCGATGTACTTCGCCCGCCGGTCGCTCTGAATGTAGATTTGTTTGTTGGTTCGGTCGGACACCTTGTCGCGAATGGTTGCCGTCAATTGATCTTCCGGCGTCTGCGTGTTGCCCACAAAGATGCGACCGTCACGCGCCACCGCCACGATGATGGCGTCGTCCCGTTCTGCGTCGGGCATGTCGGTCGGGTTATCAACGCGCGCCATATCGACCGCAAAGCCTCTCTGCAACATGGGCGTGACCACCATAAAGATGATCAGTAGCACGAGCATGATATCCGCCATGGGAATCACGTTCGGCGCCGACATGGTCGGCCCTGCTTGGGGTTTATAGGCCATAGGTCCCTACTTCTTGGCGCCCCGGCGTGTGATGAAGTAATTCACCAACTCCATCGAGGAGTTGTCCATCTCCACGTCGAATGACTCCACTTTGTTCGTGAAGTAGTTGTAAGCCCACACCGCCGGCACCGCCACAAGCAAGCCCATCGCGGTGGTCACAAGTGCTTCAGCGATACCACCGGCCACGGCCGAAAGACCCGTCGCGTGCGACGATTCAATGCCCTTAAACGCGTGAATGATACCAGTCACCGTGCCGAACAGTCCGACGAACGGAGCCGTCGAGCCAATGGTCGCCAGGCCGCTCAGCCCGCGCTTCATCTCCGCATGGACGATGGCCACGGAGCGTTCGATGCCGCGCTTGGCCGATTCAATCACCTCTTCATCGGGTACCTGCGCCGACGCCGACTGGAACTCGGAAAGTCCCGTCGCCACAACCTTGGCGATGTGGCTCTTCTTGTTGCGCTCGGCGATTGAAATCGCTTCGTCCAGCTTGCCCTCGCGCAATGCGCCCGCCACCTGCTGCACGAACACGCGCGACTGCTTACGCGCGGCAGCGTACATCAATGCGCGGTCAATCATCACTCCGAACGACCAGATCGAAAGCAAAAGCAAAATGATGATGACGGACCTTGCCACCCAGGCCATGCTGTGCCACATCGACAACAGATCCCAGCTTGTCGAGGTCTCCTGCAACATCAACGCCCAAATTGCTACCGACAGATTTGCAATCATTATGTTGGCTCCTTTTTCATTCTTGTATTGCGAACCTGACGGCTGGGTCGGTGTGCGCCGCCCCAATCAGAAAGCCCGCAACTGGCGGGAGCACTGCTCCCGCCCGAATCCCCCCGCAAAATCCCTAACCACCACCCATGTTGAAGCTGATTTCAAATACGCATTCCACCTGCACCGGCGTGCCGTTCAGTGTAGTCGGCTTGAATCGCCATTGCTTCACCGCGTCCATCGCAGCCTGCATCAGCATCGTCGGTCCGGACAAATACTTCACTTCAATCACGCGCCCGTCTCGGTCAATTACCGTATTCAGCCTCACCGTCCCTTGCGTGTGTGTTTGCCGCGCAAGAATCGGATAAATCGGTTGAACGCGGTTGATCACAGACGCCATCTGTACATCGCCGCCCCTGGTAATACGGGTCGGCACAACTTCCTTCGGAGGAGGCGGTGGCGGTGGTGCTGCCGATGACGATGCGCCGATGATGCCTCCCAGGACGCCTCCGACGCTTCCGCCGGGTACGCCGCCCACCACACCGCCGACGACCGTCGATGAGCCAATGTCCGGCGGCGGTTCTTCCGTCTTAATGATATTGACCTGCTTAGGAATGGATTTCGGCGCCAGTAGTTTGCCGTTTTCAATCAGGCGCGCCGACGGCTTTACGTGCACAACCGGCGTGGCCGGGGGAGGCGGAGGAGGAGCCGCCGGCGGTGGCGGCGCCACCAGCAACGTCGAAAGCAGGGTCTTCGGCAGGGCTGGCGTCACCAGCAACGGTACGATAATCAGCATGGCGACCAGCGCGGCCTGCGATAGTGCGGAAATAAAGACCGTCCAGCTTTTGTTCGTCTTATGCTTACCCTTGGCTGTCGATTCAACCATTTCGTCAAACATGATTACCTACCTCCTACCGGCAAAGCTAGGCGGTTGCGCGCTTAGCTGGACCGGGCCTATTACCGGCTGCGGATCCGGTGCTTACACCGGCATTTGTGCCCCGCCAGCGGTTCCAAGCAACCACCATCGGGGCCGCAATGCCAAAACTCGAATAGGTTCCTACCACAATTCCGATGACCAGCGCAAAAGAGAAACTTCGCAGCACCGGGCCGCCCATCAAAAACAGCACCAGCACCGTCAGAAACGTCAGCCCGCTCGTCAATATCGTCCGCGAAAGCGTCTGGTTAATTGAACGATTCACGATATCCGGAAACGGTTCGCGCCTCATCAAACGGTTGTTTTCACGCACGCGATCGAAAATAACGATCGTGTCATTCATCGAATAGCCGACCAGCGTCAAGAGCGCCGCAATCACCGTCATCGAAATTTCAAAATACTGGTGAAAGAGCGAAAACAGCCCCAGCGTGATCAGCACATCGTGAAACACCGCAACAACCGCCGCCACACCGTAAATCCATTCGAAGCGAATCGCAATATATACCAGCATGCCCGCCAAAGCATAGAGGGTTACATATACCGCCTGCCGCTTGAGCTCTGCCCCAACCTTCGGCCCGACAATCGCATCGTCGCGCACGGCGAACGGCCCGGCATAGTAACTGTTCTGCAGTGAGGTGACAACCTGCGAAGGCAGACCGGATCCGTTCAAGTCCGCCATGGAGGTAAGCAGCCCGCCCTTGTCTTTGTTTCGAAAATCCGCCACCTGCTGGCCGAGCTGCGAATATCTGTTTCCGGCGCTGGTGCTCAAACCGAGTGGATCCTTGCTGACCAAATAATCGGCAAAATCGGCGGCGGTTGCAGTGTTGAAATCCTTCTTCGTTGGATCGGCCGCCGGAAAACTGTGTTGCAGCGCCGCTATGATTGTGCTTTCCGCCGCGTCAAGCGCTTGAGTGCCTGTGCCGGTTTCTTGCAGGCCGATTTCAACGTCATGCGTGTTCGGACTCGCCGGATCGTGAATGGTCTGAATCGAACTTTGTGTAATCCCTTGCGCTTCCATATCATGCCGGATTGAATCCACGTTCGGCGCCTGCGCAAACCGAATGGTGACGAGCGTGCCGCCCTTGAAATCAATGCCGTAGGAAAGCCCGCCGTTGTGGATGTACGCCACAATGCCGATCAGGAGAAGCAGCCCCGAGAGCGAAAAGAAGAATTTCGCCTTGCTCATCCAGTGAATGTCGACCTGTTTGAAAAACTCCATAATCGCTTCAGTCCGTTCCAGTTAGACACCGGATGACCGTCCCCGGTTCCAACGAAAAAGTTGCCGCACTCACCCCGGCGTTTAAGCCCCCGCACGCGCCTGCCGCGGCATGCGCGCCAGGTGCCAATCGAAGATCATGCGAGACACATAGACCGACGTAAACAGGTTCGCCAGCAAACCAATCGTCAGGGAAACCGCAAACCCTTTGACCGGCCCGGTCCCGAACAGAAAAAGAAACACCGCCGAGACCACCGTCGTCACGTGCGTATCAATGATCGTCAGAAACGCGCGCTTGAATCCTTGATCCACCGCGGACACCTCGGCCTTTCCGGCGCGCCGCTCTTCACGAATCCTCTCAAAAATCAGTACGTTTGAATCCACACCCATACCGATCGTCAGGATCACGCCCGCGATTCCAGGCAGTGTGAGCACAGCGTTAAAATACGCCAATTCGTCCGTGTAATACATCACCATGAATACCATTACGACGAGCAGGCTGATTATCGATGCCTCGACGCCGTGGCGGATGGAATCCGCTCCGAGCGAAGGGCCGACAGTTCGTTGGTCCAGATAGCGAATACTGGCCGGCAGTGCGCCTGCATTCAGGATCAGCGCCAGATCGCTCGCCTCGTCTTGCGTGAACTGGCCCTCGATCCTCCCCTGGTCGTCAATGCGGCTTTCAATTGTGGCGATGAGCTGAATGCGATGATCCATGATGGTCGCCATCGGGTGACCGACATTTGCTTCTGTAAACGGCCCAAATCGCCGTGCCGCGTCCGTCGAAAGATGAAATCCCACCTGGTAATAGGGCGGCTTTTCCGCGTTTCTTTCCGGAGTGGCGCTGCGCAAATCCGTCCCGGTCACAACTGGACGGCGATCCACCAGAAACCACTGACCGCTGTCCGCAGCGTCAGATCCGGTCGCGGTCACCGATGCCTGCTTGAATTGCATCAGCTCGGTATCGGGTGGCAGCACGCCGTTGTGCGCCGCCAGCGCCGCAGCTTCCGATGCGTACGGCGTGGGATCCACAACCAAGCGGATTTCCAACTGGCCGCCTGCTTGAATCACCTGCCGCGCGCGCACCGGATCGCCTTCACCCGGCAGCTCGACAATAATTTCATTGTCGCCCTGGCCATAGAGGGCGACGACGGGTTCCACCAATCCCAGTTGGTCGATGCGGCGCTCGATGGTTTCCCTGGATTGCGTGAGCGCGTGATCCTGTATCAGCGCTATGGCGGAATTCTTCATGTTCAACAGATATCCGTTTGGCTCGCCGGGAGCGGGCGAAAGGTCCCAGGTGGGAAATGAATCGGTAACAATGCTGCGCAGATTTCCGACCTGATCGGGCGAAACGTTGCTCACTTTGATTTGCGAATCGCCGGTCACAATCGGCTGATCGGAAGGCACATTTCTGTCGCGCAGCAGTTTCGCCAACTGCCCTTCGGACTCATCGGTTTCCTGTCTCACCGCTTCGTTCACCTGTACTTGCAACACCAGATGCGTACCACCCTGCAGGTCCAGACCGAGCCGTATGCGGTTCGCAAAATTCTGCTTCACGCCGGCCCACGACGTCGGGAAATCAGGCAATCCAAACAGGCCGTAAATACACAGAACGATTACGCCCAGGACCATTATTGCTTTCCATTTGAGGTTCGAAGTCATGGTTGAAATTGTTGCGCGGGCTCCTTATCCGTCCGCGAAATTTGCTTCTCCGCCGCGCCCGATGCGCTAGCTTTCCTTGCTCTCCGGCTGCAACCCCAGAACCGCCGACTTTTGCACCTTTACCTTCACCTGGTCGGCGATCCGCAGCTGTATGGCGTCATCCTCAAGCCCCACGATGGTCCCGTAGATGCCGCCCGTGGTGACAACCTTATCCCCGTTTTTCAGCGCCGCCAGCATTTGAGCGGTCTTCTTTTGCCTCTGCTGCGCCGGCCTAAACAGCAGGAAGTAAAAAATCGCCACAATGCTGCCGATCATGATGATCGGTTGCGCCAAGCCGACTGTCGGCGCGTCCGCGGCCAATAGGTTTATATCGAACATCTTGATTCACCGCCAGATTTCTTCTGAAACCAGAAAACGCTTCCACCGGATGGAGCCGTCCACGCGCTCAATGCAAACCCCGCCGCTCCGCACAAATGACCGGAGGGTGCTACGGGTTCACACGCCTTGCGATGAGCGGCTGGCGGGCTTGCCACTCCCATTTTCCCTGCGGATTACAGCTTTCAGCAGGAGCCCGCGACCAGTCGCGACTTCAGCTCTGAGGAGAATTCCACCAGGTCCCCAAACTCGATAGCCTGCCTGATTCGACCCATCAGGTCAAGGTAAAAGTGGATGTTATGGTGGGTCGCCAGGACCGCGCCCAGGATCTCATTCGCCATGAACAAGTGCCGCAAATACGCGCGGGAGTAGCGCTGGCAAACTGCGCAGTTGCAGGTTTCATCGAGCGGCTTTGCGTCACCAGCGTAGCGCGCATTACGAATCAGCAGCCTTCCCGCCGACGTAAAGATGCAGCCGTGCCGTGCGCTCCGCGTCGGCAGCACGCAATCCATCATGTCAATTCCCAAACGCACATAATCGGGGATATCTTCCGGTCTGCCGACTCCCATCAAGTAGCGCGGCTTTTCGGCGGGCAAGAGCGCGGTCGCAAAACCCGTCATTTCACAGGTCAGATCGTGCGGCTCTCCGACGGCTAACCCACCTACTGCATATCCATTAAATTCGATGCCGGAAATCTGCTCCGCGCTGCTGCGCCGCAGCTCCGGAAATGTTCCGCCCTGCACGATTCCGAACAGCGCTTGAGACCCATTCCCGCCTGCTCGACCTTCGATGAACGAATTCCACGAGCGCCGCGCCCAATCAAACGTTCGCCTCGCCGCTTTCTCCGCCTGCTCTCTGCTCGCCGGATACTCGATGCACTCATCCAGCACCATCATGATGTCCGACCCGAGCGCGGTCTGAATCTCCAGCGCCTTTTCGGGACTTAGAAAATGCTCCGATCCATCCAGATGCGAGCGAAACGTCACGCCGTCAGCATTAATTTTGCGAAGCTCGGACAGGCTGAAGACCTGAAAACCCCCGGAGTCCGTAAGAATCGGCCGCGGCCAGGACATGAATTTGTGCAGGCCGCCCAATCCGCGGATGCGCTCATGCCCGGGACGCAAATATAAATGGTAGGTATTTCCGAGGAGAATCTGGACGCCGAGTTCTTCCAGCGCCTGTTGCGTAAGCCCTTTGACGGTGCCCTGCGTGCCGACGGGCATGAACGCAGGCGTTTCAACGACGCCGTGCGCCGTGTGCAAACGTCCCCGCCGCGCGCCATATTGATCGGCCTTTAGCAGCTCAAAACGAAAAGCCATCGGGCCAGTTTATCAGGCGACGATGGCTTTTCTTAGACCGATCGAGTTGCTGGACAGCCGACCTTACATCGCCGCGACGCCGACACGGATCGCAAAGTACACGATCCAAAGGCCGAAAATGATACCGTAAGCAGCGCCGCTCGAAATCTTCCGGGGGTTTGCGACGGAAAATCCGATGGCGTTCAG
>Ga0335078_10004447_pt1 | contig 20782 bp, 17 predicted proteins | sample Lox_Sample_32_FD_206711 | JGI IMG/M metagenome (GOLD analysis project Ga0335078, IMG submission 206711) | Soil microbial communities from Loxahatchee National Wildlife Refuge, Florida, United States - Lox_Sample_3.2 | ecosystem: Environmental > Terrestrial > Soil > Wetlands | place: USA...
GGTGACCAGCTTGGCGCCGGCGGCGGGCGGCAGCCCGAGCAGCGACTCTCGCTGCAGCTTGGTCTTCGGCGGCCCCGGCACGACACCGGGGCCGTTGCCGCCGCCAGGGCCGTTCTGGCCCGGCGCGCTGCCGGTGCAGTTCACCGAGTTGCCGCAGGTCGGGCTGGCCATGAAGCCGTCGAGCAGCACGTTGCTCAGCGCCTTCGCGCTCGGGGTAGCCGTCGTGGCGTTGACCGCGGGGAGCAGCCCGGCCACGACGGTGCCGAGGAAGACCGCGAGCACCAGCCCGGTGACCGATCGGAACGCGGCCTTCGGGTTGTCCGACAGGCGCCGGGCCGCGACGATCGGTGCCGCCCGGCCGACGGACGGCAGCAGCGTGGCCGCACGGGAGGTGAGCCACGGGCCGGCGATCACCAGTCCGATCATGATGATCAGCAGGCCAGGCAGGGCCGGCGCCCCGATCGTCTGGTGGGTGGTGGACAGTATGCCGACCACGAACAGTACGATGCCGAGCAGGAGCGGCACGGTCCGCCAGGCGCTCGGAGCGGGCGGCGTGACCCGGCGGCTGACGCCCAGCGGCGTGATCCGGACCCGGCGAAGTGCCAGCAGCGATGCCGCCGCCGACGCCAGCGGGACCACGACGAGCACGGCCAGGTAGCCCAGGCCCGTCGGGGTGACCTCGGAGGAGAAGTAGCGCGCGCTCGTGATCGCGGTGCTGGCCAGCGGAGCCTGCAGCAGCTGGTAGATGCCGATGCCGGCCACGGCGCCGATCAGGGCGCTGACGATGGCCTCGGCCGAGGCGATCACGTTGATGTCGTGCGCCGTGGCTCCGACCAGGCGCAGCGATGCGTAGCGCTCCTCACGGCGCGCGGAGGCGAGCTTGGTCGCCGCGCCGATCAGGATCAGGATCGGGAACAAGAACGCGATCGCGCCCACGATGAACGCGTCTCTGAAGTAGTGCGACCACACCTGACGGCCGGTCGCCGTCGATATCTTGTCGACCCTGATGGTGCCCGGCAGCCCGGCCAGCCTGGAGACCGGGTCTCCGACGTAGACGACGAGCTCGGTGGGGCCGGTCAGGGCCGCGTGGCCGATGGTTCCGGCCATCGAACCAGGGAAGCGGGCGCCGAGCTCGTCACGCGGGGTGCTGCGGATGAGCGCCGCGAGCGCCGGGGACGCGTAGTACTGGCCGGCCACGGGCAGCTTCGAGATTCCCGGCGGCAGCGGGGCGCGCGGGCCGAGGGCCGCCACGTCCAGCCGCTCGATCGTCTGGCCCTTGAACACCTCGTCGGTGTAGTTCCATAGCTCCACGTTGGCCACCGATCGCTGGCCGCTGGCCATCGGCTGGGTGCCCTCCCAGAACGGCCGGTTGTCGGTCGTCACGAACGCGTGGAAGTCGGCGAGCACGCAGAGCATGATCGCGACACCGACGGCGACCGCCGCGGCCGTGACAAGCAGCCGGACGAAAGCCTCCCTGCCGCTGCGCAGGGTCAGGCGCAAGCCGAGGCGGAACATTACCGCACACCTCCGACCTGCGCCGTTATCCGGCCGTCGCTCACCGTGACCTCGCGGTCCGCGTAGGCGGCGACGGTCGCGTCGTGAGTGACCAGGATCATCGTCGCGCCCTCCTCGCGGGCGATGCCGGTCAGCAGCTCCATCACCTTGTGGCCGGTGACCGAGTCAAGCGAGCCGGTCGGCTCGTCGGCGAACAGCACCCGTGGCCGCGCCACGAGCGCCCGTGCGACGGCCACCCGCTGCGCCTGGCCGCCGGACAGCTCGCCGGTGCGCCGGTCGCCGAGGTTGTCCAGGCCGAGCCGCTCCAGCCACATGTCCGCGCGCTTGTAGGCGGGCTTGCGGCCGAGCCGGTCGAGTATCAGCGGCAGGGCGATGTTGTCAGCGGCGGTCAGCTCGGGTACGAGCTGGCCGAACTGGAACACGAAGCCGAACTCCTTGCGCCGCAGCTGCGAGCGCTTCGAGTCGCTCAGGGTGTCGATGCGCTGGCCGTCGAACCAGACCTCGCCGCGATCCGGCCGGAAGATCCCGGCCAGGCAGTGCAGCAAGGTGGACTTGCCCGAGCCGCTCGGGCCCATCACGGCGAGTATCTCGCCGGCCTCCGCGTAGACGGTGGTCCCCTGCAGGGCCGGCGTCTGGCCGAACGAGCGGTACAGGTCCCTGGCCTCGATCAGCGAGCCTGGCCGGCCACCCGGGCCGGCATCGATGACGTTCATGATGTCCTTTCGGTCTGCCTGGCGGCGCGCACGTGGCGCGCTCCCGACGCTGCCTGCTCAGGCCGCCAGCCGGGCTGGCTGCCGGTCGCGGCACCGATCCATGGGCGACGCTAGTGATTCGCCGTCCGGCCGGTAATGGGCCTAGGCGGCGAACTGAGCAGTGCACCTAGGTACACCAAGAGTGGCGGCCGGCCGACGGGCGCAGCCATCGGGAAGATCCCTGAAATGACCCTGACTAGGGTCCGGGCGAAGGGTCTGGGCGAAGGGTCTGGGCGAAGGGTCCGGGCGACGGGTCCGGGCGACGGGTCCGGGCGAAGGGTCCGGGGGAAGGGTCTGGGCGATGGGTTTAGGCGAAGCCGCCGAGGTGCGCGGTGTCGTTGTAGCAGCGCACGATCCAGCGGTCGCCGGCGACGTACAGCCGGGAGATCGACGCGTTGTCGGCACCGTTGAAGGCGAACCGCCGGGAGGAGGCGGCCAGAGCCAGGATCTGGCTGATCACGCCGCCGTGGGTGAACGCCGCGACCCGCTCGCCGGGGTGAGCGGCCGCGATCCGGCCGACGGCCGCGGTGACGCGGGCCGCGAAGGCATCGGAAGACTCGCCGCCGGGGATCACGTCCCACCGCTCCTCCGCGAACATGCGCCGCGCGATCGGCCCGGCGTCGGCGACCATCTTGCGGTACAGGCCGCCTTCCCACTCGCCCAGATACACCTCGCGCAGGTCTGGCTCCACCAGCGGCACCACGCCGAGGTGCCCCGCCAGCGGCGCCGCGGTCTGCGCGGTCCGTCGCAGCGTGCTGACGTAGATTGCGGCGATCCCGGCCGTCGCCAGCCGGTCGCCGACGCGCCAGGCCTGCTGCTCGCCCTGCACCGACAGCGGCGGATCGCCGTGCCCGTCGACGAGCGGGAACGATCTGCCGTCCACGTACTCCTCGGACTGCCCGTGCCTGACCAGCAGCAGGTCGGTGGCGCCGTCGGGCGGCCGCAGCGGCCCTTGCCGGTAGGTCGGTGGCTGGGCGGGAAGCTGGGAGTCGGTCACAAGTTCCGTAGCGTAGGACAGTGACCTGGGCCGGTCCGGTCCGGGCTGCCCGCTGCGCCCCGGAGCGTGACATGCTGCCCACGGAGCTGACCAGCCACTGGTGGCAGCGGCCCGGCCGCCGACCGGGCCGCGAGCAGTACCACTGGCACATCCTGTTCCACGACCAGCCGGCCGTCGCCGCGCTGGCGGCGATGGCGCAGCGCAAGCTCGCCGGGCTGTCCTGCCTCGACCCGGTGCCCACGCGCTGGCTGCACCTGACCACGCTCGTGGTCGGCTTCGCCGACGAGACCGACCAGTCCGCGGTGGACGCCATGGTGGGGCAGGCGCGGGCGCTCCTCGCGGCCGTCCGTCCGGTCCGGGTCAGCCTCGGCCGGGTCTTCTACCACCCCGAGGCGGTGGTGCTTCCCGTCGAGCCGCTGCGCGCGCTCGACCCCGTGCTCGACGCGGTGACCGCGGCCTGCGCCGCCGCCGGGCTGGACGGCCAGCCCGACACCAGGCCGTGGCTGCCGCACGTGTCGGTCGCCTACGCCAACACCTGCGCCCCGGCGGCCCCGGTGATCGCCGCCCTCGGCCGCAGGCTGCCGCCCGCGCAGGTCACTGTGCGCTCGGTCAGTCTGGTGGCCCAGACACAGGTCGGCCGGAGCTGGCAGTGGCGTCCCGTCGCCGAGGTGCCGCTGGCCGGGCGCTAGTGGTGCTTGCCGGTGCGCGCGGCGGGGCGCCTGGGCAGCCAGCCTGGCACCTCGCGCAGGTAATTCTCGTACTGCGAGCCGAACCTTCGCCGCAGGCTGGGCTGCTCGTACCAGCGCACGAACGACCCGAACAGCACTGCGACAACGGCGCCGTAGCCGAACAGCACCGGCCTGCCGAGCAGCAGCCCCTGGCCGCAGATCACGGCGAGCACGGCCAGGTACATGGGGTTGCGCACGTACCGGTACATGCCGCGGACCACGAGCCTCTCGGTCGGCGCCGGCGGGGCCGGCGTGCCGCGGCCTTCCACGACGAACTGTCCGAACGCGACGAGCACCACCGCCGCCCCGGCGGCGGTCAGCAGAGCCCCGCAGGCCCTGGCCGACCCCGGGTAGCCGCTGGCGCCCGCCTGCCAGTCGGTCAGCAGCCAGGGCACCAGCCCGGCCACCACACCGGGCGCCACCACCGCGAACGCCGCGCTGCCCGCAGCGGCCGTCGTCATCCGCATCGCACCGGCCCGCCCGTCTGGCCCCTCAGCCACCACAAGCAAACCACCGGACGGCGGCCTAGTCACGCGGCGGCGTCGGGGCGTGGGCGAAGGATCGGGTGGTGCTTTCGCCCACCTATCCTTCGAGATCATGGAACCTACCGAGGTGGTGAACCTCAAGGGCCACCGCGACGACCCCGGCTACGCCGACGTGATCTATGTCGGGCGCGCGATCTACCGGGGCGGCTGGCACCTGGCTGCCTCGCCGCTGGCCAGCCCGTTTCGGATCGGTCCTGACGGCAGCCGCGCCGAAGTGCTCGCCAAGTACCGGCAGTACCTGCTCGGCAGGACTGACCTGCTCGCGATGCTGCCCGCCCTGCGCGGCCACCGGCTTGGCTGCTGGTGCGTGCCGCTGCCCTGCCACGCCCAGGTGATCGCCGAGCTTGCCGACGCCGGAGCCGACACCAGCGGAGCCGCGCCGGATCCGCGATGATGGTCAGCGGAGCCGCGCGAGCGCCTCGGCGAGCGGCGCGAGCACGGTCGGGGTGTGCGGCGGCGGCAGGTACACGATCGCGAGGTCGAGCCCCTCAGCGCCGAGCGCAGCGGCCTGCTCGGCCACCGCGGCGGCGGCGTGGTCCGCGCCCAGCCTGACGTGGCTGGACAGGGTGATCTCGGCCGGGTCCCTGCCCACGTCGGCGCAGTGCGCGCGCAGCACGTCGCGCTTGCGCGCGAATACGTCGGGCGGTCCGCCGACGAAGTTCCAGTGCTGTGCGTACTTCGCCGTAGTCAGCAGGGTGCGGCGCTCGCCGCTGCCGCCGATGCAGATCGGCGGGTGCGGCCGCTGCGGTCCCTTCGGCTCGCAGCGCGCCCCGGCGAGCTGGTAGTAGGTGCCGTCGAAGTCCGTGATCTCCTGCGACAGCAGGCCGATCAGGACCTGGCAGGCCTCCTCGAACCGGTCGCTGCGCTCCCGTGGCGTGCCGAGCTCGATGCCGTAGGCACCGGACTCCTCCTCGTTCCAGCCAGCGCCGATGCCCAGCTCAAGGCGTCCGCCGGAGATGATGTCGATGGTGGCGGCCATGTTCGCCAGCACCGCCGGGTGGCGATAGTGGATGCCCGTCACGAGGTTGCCGAGCCGCAGCCGCCGGGTCGCCTGGGCCAGCGCGGTCAGCGCCGCCCAGCCCTCCAGGCACGGGCCCGCCGAATCGCCCACGATCGGGTAGAAGTGATCGAACACCCAGCCGGACTCGAAGATCTCGATGTCGTCGGCTTCCTTCCAGACCGCCAGCATGTCGGCCCAGGTCGTATTCTGCGGCGCGGTCTTGAAGGCGAAGCGCATAAGAAGGCCTCCCGTGATCGGTTCCGGGACCCGATCGTCGCAGCTGCTGTAAAGGCGCGCAAACCGGCATTGTCGTGCGGCAGAGCCACCTGCAGCGAGACGGACTCATGGCACTGCGATGATCGTCTTCCGATCGTGCCGCGTCGCAGCCGGTGCGTAATTGAGTTGAGCGGCGCCGGCCGGCGAGTGATCCTGTCAGCATGGTCCGCCGGGTGATCGCGCGCGGCGCCGGGGGCGTGCAGTGCCCCGGCGCAACGCTCACATGCGCGCTGTCCACTGGCGCGCGGCCGGTCGCGTTTGGCGACGGCGCCCGACGCTGACCCTCCCCCGCTCGCGAGAACCAGGGGGGAGGGTGGTCGCGGCGCCTCGCGCCGCCGGTTCGGATCCGGTCCCCTCTGACCGCGCTTCCCGCGGTCCCCGCTGAGCCCACGCGCGCTCGGCATCCTCCGGAGCTGGGTCTGTCACGCCCACGTTCGTTCCGGCGCGGACCTCGCCCGGCCCGGGCATCACCTTGCGTCCCTGACCGGGAGTCATCATGAGCAGGCAGCAGTTCGTGCGCGACAAGCCGCATGTGAACATCGGCACGATAGGTCACGTCGACCACGGCAAGACCACCCTGACCGCCGCGATCACCAGGACCCTCGCGGCGGCCGACCCTGGCCGGACCAGGTTCGTGGCCTTCGACCGGATCGACAGGTCGCCGGAAGAGCGCCGACGTGGCATCACGATCAACCTGGCGCACGCGGAATACGAGACGGCCGCCAGGCACTACGCCCACGTCGACATGCCGGGCCATGCCGACTACGTGAAGAACATGATCACGGGGGCGGCGCAGGTAGACGGCGCGATCCTGGTGGTCTCCGCCGAGGACGGCGTCATGCCGCAGACCAGGGAGCACGTGCTGCTCGCCCGCCGGGTCGGCGTGCCGGCCCTGGTCGTGGCGCTGAACAAGGCCGACGTCGCCGACGCGGAGCTGCTCGAGCTGATCGAGCTCGAGGTGAGGGACCTGCTCAGCGAGTACGGCTACCCGGGCGAGGACGTACCGGTGGTGCGCGTCTCCGCGCTGCGCGCCCTGGACGGCGACCCGCAGTGGACGGCCAGGATCGCTGACCTGCTCGACGCGGTAGACCGGGCCATCCCGCTGCCCGTCAGGGTGCTCGACCGGCCGTTCCTCATGCCGGTGGAGAGCGTGCTGACCATCACCGGCCGGGGCACCGTCGTGACCGGGAAGGTTGAGCAGGGGTCGATCACCGTCGGCCAGCCGGTCGAGGTGGTGGGGCTCGTGCCGACGGTCACCTCGGTCTGCACCGGGCTCGAGATGTTCGGCCGCCAGCTGGACGCCGCGCGGGCCGGCGACAATGCCGCCATGCTGCTGCGCGGCGTGCGCCGCGGCGATGTCGCCCGCGGTCAGGTGGTCGCCGCTCCCGGCAGCGTGACCGCGTGCCTGCGGTTCACCGCCTCGGTGTACGCGCTCACCAACGAAGAGGGCGGCCGCCACACCCCCCTCTTCACCGGGTACCGGCCGCAGTTCTTCTTCCGCACCACCGACGTGTCCGGCCGGATCGACCTGCGCTCAGCCCCGATGATGCTGCCGGGAGACTCGGCCGAGATCGAGGTGCAGCTCGGCCAGCCGGTCGCCATCACGGCCGGGCAGGACTTCGCGATCCGCGAGGGCGGCAAGACGATCGGGGCGGGCACGGTCACGGCGCTGCTCGGCTGAACCCGACTCGCCGGCGGTGAGCTAGCAATGGCCAGCCCCGCCGGCGATTCAGGCCCGCACTGTCGGCGGCACCGGCTAGCGTCCCGGTATGCGGCCCGCTCAGTTGCCGGAACTTGACCTCGCCTCGCTGCGGGATGCCGTCGACCCGGGCTCCTATCGGCGCGGCGAGCGGTACGCCAGGCAGGGAGCCGTCGCTCAGCTGCGCTGGGAGTCCTCGAGGAGTGCGCTGCAGGGTCTGGTGCGCGGCTCGGGCGGCCAGTTTTACACCACGATCGCCTATTTCTCGCCCGGCGGCGCCCCCTTCGAGCACGGAGTGTGCAGCTGCCCGGTCGGCGCCGACTGCAAGCACGTGGTCGCCCTGGTGCTCACCGCGATGTCGGCCGATGACACCGACCGTGGCGATCGTGCCGCCCGGGCACCCGCGGAACCGGCCGGTGACCGGAGGCTGTATCTCGTCCCCGCGGCCGAGGCGCCGCCGCCGCAGCCTGAGTGGGAGGCCTCGCTCGGTGCGCTGCTCGGCGGGGCCGGGAACACGCAGGCGAGTGCGCCAGCCCCGACGCCGCTGGGCATCGAGCTGACCTACTCGCCGGGCCAGGCCAGGCCAGCGACCCGATGGCAGCCTGCCAGCCAGCCGGTACCCAAGCTGCTGGCCAGGCTCGTGCAGCCGGGCCGGTCCGGCGGCTGGGCAGCGGGCTCGCTCAGCTGGTCCAAGCTGGACTCGCTGAGTTACTACGGCAGCTACTGCGCCGCGCAGATACGCGCGCTGCGCGACCTGTACGCACTGCACAAGTCCGCCAGCCAGTACGGCTACTACGGCTACGGCGACGAGAAGAACATCGACCTGCTGACGTTCGAATCCGCGCAGCTCTGGCCGCTGCTCGACGAGGCCACCGGCGCCGGGCTGCGGCTGGTCCACGCCCGCGGCCTCGGCGACGTGGAGCTGGCCGAGGCCGCGGTCTGTCTCGACGTGACCAGCGCCGATGACCAGGGCGGGCTGGCGCTCGCCCCGGTGCTCCGCCTCGCGCCGGTGGCCGGGCCGGCGAGCGACGTTGTGCCGCTGCGGTTCATCGGCTCCTCAGGCCACGGCCTGGCCTACGCCCGCCCGGGCGATGGCGGGCTACGCACGGACCCTGACCTGCGGCGCGTAGGCCTGGCCAGACTGGCCAGGCCCGTCCCGCCGCCGCTGCAGCGGATGCTGCTCGGCGGCCAGCGGCTCGAGGTGCCCGCGACCGACCAGGTCAGGTTCGCTTCCGGCTACTACCCGCGGCTGCGCCGCTGGGCCGAGGTCACCTCGTCGGACGGCTCGTTCGAGCCGCCAGAGATCTCCGGACCTGCGCTCGTGCTGCAGGCCACCTACCAGCCCGGGCACGAACTCGACCTTCGGTGGGCGTGGTCGTATCAGGTGGGCGACTCGACGCTGCGGCTGCCGCCGGGCACGCAGGGCGATCCCGGCGCCGACGCCTGCCGCGATGAGGCGGCCGAACGGCGCCTGCTGGCCGAGCTCGACCTCCCGCTCGAGTCGTACGGACTCGCGGAGGCCGGCCAGCGCGGCCGCGACCTGGTTCCGCACGCCCGGCTGGCTGGGCTGGCCACGATGCGGTTCACCACCGAGCTGCTTCCCCTGCTAGCGGGCCACCTGGCCGTCGCCGCGGAGGTCTCCGGCGACCCGGCCGACTACCGGGAAACGAGCGACTCGCTGCAGATCGGTGTCGCTACCGCCGAGGTGGCCGGCGACACGGACTGGTTTGACCTCGGGATCACGATCACGGTCGACGGCCGCGAGGTGCCGTTCGCTGACATGTTCGTGGCGCTGAGCCGCGGTGAGTCGCACCTGCTGCTGGCGGACGGCGCCTACTTCTCGCTGCTCAAGCCCGAGCTGCAGGCGCTGGCCGCGCTCATCGGCGAGGCCAGGGCGCTACGCGACGCGCCGCCCGGGGAGCTGCGGATAAGCAGGTTCCAGGCCGGACTCTGGCAGGAGCTCGCCGAGCTCGGCGTGGTCAGCCGCCAGGCGCAGGCGTGGCAGGAGCAGGTCAGCGGCCTGCTGACGCTCGGCTCGATCGACCAGCCGTCGCAGCCGGCGGGCCTGCTGGCGCAGCTGCGCCCGTACCAGGCCGACGGGTTCGGGTGGCTGGCATTCCTCTGGCGGCACCGGCTGGGCGGCATACTCGCCGACGACATGGGCCTGGGCAAGACGCTGCAGTCACTGGCACTCATCAGCCACGCCAGGGACGCCGACCAGGACGGCCCGCCGTTCCTGATCGTGGCGCCGACCAGCGTGGTGCCGAACTGGGCCGCCGAGGCCGCCAGGTTCGCGCCGGGACTGCGGGTCGTCGCGATCTCGGAGACCGGCGCCAGGCGCGGCGAGAAGCTCGCTGACGTCGTCGCCGGGGCGGACGCCGTGGTGACGTCCTACACGCTGCTGCGGATCGACGTGGAGGAGTACTGCGCCCAGCGCTGGGCCGGCCTGATCCTGGATGAGGCGCAGTTCGCCAAGAACCACCAGTCGAAGATCTACCAGTGCGCCAGGCGGCTGCCCGCGCCGGTCAAGGTGGCGATCACCGGCACGCCGATGGAGAACAACCTGATGGAGCTGTGGTCGCTGCTCTCGATCACCGCACCCGGCCTGTTCCCCAGCCCAGTGCGGTTCCGCGAGTACTACGCGCGGCCGATCGAGCGCTCCTCGAGCGCTGAGCTGCTCGGCCAGCTCCGCCGCAGGATCAGGCCCCTGGTCATGCGCCGTACCAAGGAGCAGGTCGCGGCCGAGCTGCCGGCGAAGCAGGAGCAGGTACTCGAGGTCGACCTGCATCCAAGGCACCGCAAGCTGTACCAGACTCACCTGCAGCGGGAGCGGCAGAAGGTACTCGGCCTGATTGGCGACATGGATGCCAACCGGTTCGCCATCCTGCGCTCGCTCACCCTGCTGCGCCAGCTCAGCCTGCACGCCGGCCTCGTCGATGCCGAGCACGCCGACCTCGCGAGCGCCAAGCTTGACGTGCTCGCCGAGCAGCTGGCCGACGTGGTCGGCGGCGGTCACAAGGCGTTGGTGTTCAGCCAGTTCACCGGCTTCCTGCGGATGGCGGCCGATCGGCTCGACGCCGAGGGCATCGGGTACTGCTACCTGGACGGCAGCACCCGCGGCCGGGCGGCGGTGATCGACCGGTTCACCAGCGGCCTCGCCCCGGTGTTCCTGATCAGCCTCAAGGCCGGCGGGTTCGGGCTGAACCTGACCGAGGCGGACTACTGCTTCCTGCTCGATCCCTGGTGGAATCCGGCGACCGAGGCGCAGGCCGTCGACCGGGCCCACCGGATCGGGCAGACCCGGAACGTCATGGTGTACCGCCTGATCTCCAGGGACACGATCGAGCAGAAGGTCATGGCGCTCAAGGCACGCAAGGCCGAGCTGTTCTCGAGCGTGCTTGACGAGGGGAACGTCTTCGGTGCCAGCCTGAACGCTGACGACATCCGCGGCCTGTTCGGCTAGCCCTCCGGCAGGTCAGACCCTCGCCAGCGCGCGGGCAAGCAGCGCGTCAGGGTCGACGCCGCCTGGCGCCTCGCGGCCAGCGGCCATGGTGTTGACGGTCTGCCGCAGCAGCTCGTTGACCGGGCAGGGCACCCCGTGCAGCCGGCCGAGCAGCACGATCTCGCCATTCAGGTAGTCCACCTCCGCGCTGCCCGACCGGCGGTGCAGGCTCTGCCAGGTCGAGCCTCCGCCCCTGGTCCTGCCGTCCACCGGCAGCTCGGCGACGACGTCCTGCCTGGCCGCGTTCGCCGCGCCGAGCCCGAGGTGCTCGATGCCGGCGGCGCGGTAGCACTCCTCCGCCTCGGCGACAGCGAGCTCGGCGAGCCTGCGCGCCGCGCCGGACTTCATCGAGCCGCAGGCGGCGATGATCGCGTTCCGCAGGTTGCGCAGCAGCTTGGTGTACTTGATCACCATCACCTGGTCGCTCACCCTGGCGATGATGCCGGCGTCGTTAAGGTCTGCCGCCAGCCGCCCGGCGACCTCGCTGCCGCCCGCCGGGTATCGTCCGATGTCGAGCAGGCCGGCCACCGGCGACCCTGGCGCGAGCACCTGGCCCGGCCCGGTCAGCTCGGCCGGCAACTGCACGCCGACGCCGCAGACGTGCGCGAACCGGCGGGCGGCGGCCCGCTCGTTCGCCACGCCGTTCTGCAGGCAGCACACGGGCACGAGATCGGCGGCGACCTGGCCGCCCGACGCGGGCCGGCAGCTCCAGTCCGCCAGTACCGTGGCTGTGTCCTGGCTCTTCACCGCGAGCAGCAGCACGTCGCCGCCGGACAGGTGAAGCTCGCCCGGTCCGGACACGGCGGGCGGCCTGACCGTGAACGTCCCGGCTGGGGTAGCGACCGTCAGCCCCGAGGCGCGCAGCGCCTCCAGGTGCGCTCCCCTTGCGACCAGCACCACGTCGCGACCCGACCTGGCAAGCAGGCCGCCGACGGTGCCGCCGACGCCGCCTGCCCCCACCACGATGTAGCGCATGTACGCTCCAGCCCGCTTCCCCGTGCCCGCCTGCCAGTCGTTACCTTAGACGCCATGCTGGACGGCAGGCTCCTGGTCGATGCCCATACCCACGTCGCGCGGCTGCCGACGCTGTCCGGCGACTGGCAGCAGTGGGCCAGGGAGTTCGGCGCCGACACGCCCATGGCCGACCTGTTCGACGAGCAGGGCACGCCGCGGCCCGAGCAGATCGACGCGCATTTCGCCGCCGAGGGCGCCGACCACGTGCTGCTGTTCACCGAGCACAGCCCGAAGGTGACCGGCATCCAGCCGATCGAGGACGTGCTGCCGCTCGTCGGCCAGAACCCGGCGCGGTTCCACCCGGTCGCCAACATCAACCCGCACCTGCACTACCCGGTCGCCGCCGAACTGGCCAGGCAGGTCGGCCTCGGCGCGCTCGCGGTCAAGATCCATCCGGTGCACGGCGGATTCGAGGCCAGGGACCGGATGCTGTACCCGGCCTATGCCTGGGCACAGGAGCACCGGCTCCCGGTGATCGTGCACTGCGGCACCTCCACGTTCGCCGGGTCGGTCAACGCCTACGCGGACCCGATCCTGCTCGACGAGGTGTTCAGGGACTTCCCCGACCTCACGGTGGTGCTCGCGCACGGCGGCCGCGGCTGGTGGTACGAGCAGGCCGCGTTCGTGGCGCTGATGCGGCCCACCGTCTGGCTTGAGGTGAGCGGCCTGCCACCGCAGCGGCTGGCCAGCTATTACGGGTCATCGCTGCGGCGGCTGGCCGACAAGATGATCTTCGGAACGGACTGGCCGGGGGTACCCGGGGTGGCCGCCAACGCGCGGACGCTGGAGCGCGAGCTTCTCGGCGCCGGCTGCTCGCCCGGCCAGGTCGCCGCCGCCCTGGGCGGCAACGCCGCCCGCGTTTTCGGCCTCCCGCCACGCTGAGGCACGGCAGTCCGCCAGATCGTGGCTGCGGACCCGGATCGTGCTGCGGCCCGAGATCCGCGGGGAGCTGGATCGTGCCGCGCACCTACGTGCCGCGGACCTACGTGCTGTGGATGGCGATCTGGCAGAGCTCGGGCAGCCTGGTCTCGGCGTCGCGGGCCGCGACCTGCACGCCGGCCCAGGCCAGCGCGAAACCGTATGCGGCGGAGCAGGTCAGGAGCACCGGTATCCGGACCGCGGCCGGGACTCCGCTGCTGACCGCGGCAGCGATGATCACCGGGGTGACCGCGATGGCGACGCCGACCAGGCTGGCGAGGATGCCGCCCAAGGTGTAGGACGTGTACCCGGGGGCGGCCTGGCGCAAGGGGCTGCCGGTTCGCGCGGCCATGGGGTAGGCAAGGGTGACGGTCAGGACGTTGCTCAGGCCAAGGGCTGCGCCGAGGCCGGCCAGGGCTACCGCGATGGCGGGCGCCGCCTGCATGGGGTCCCCGATCGCCAGCGCGAGGCCGAAGCTGATCGCGGTGAGCAGTGGTACCGCGATCACGCTGAGCGCGATGTTCTGGCCGGAGAAGTAGGCACGCAAAGATCGGCGGCTGGTCAGCGCGAGCGCCTCGATGACGAAGGCCGGACCGGTCAGCCCGGCCGAGTTGGCGTGCAAGTACCCGACGAGACCGGCGCCGATGACCGCGCTGGCGATCACGACGCCGGGATGCACCGGACGGTTGACGATCGAGCCGATAGAGACGACGACCATGATGATCGCGGGTATGGCCCAGTAGATCAGCGAGGTCGGCTCGCGGCGCTGGTAGATCCAGAACCTGGCAGCCACGGCACCGCGCACGCCGTACCTGGCGAGCGGCAGCGCGCCGCTCCGTACCTGCGTTGACTGGGCGGAGGTGTCGGCGGTGACCAGGGCGCGGTTCAGCGAGCGTACCCACAGCCAGCCGAGCGCGACGATGACGGCGGCGAGCATCGCGAGGCGCGCCACGGCGGCGCCGGGCCGCCCGGTCGAGGCGTCCTGGATCGCGTGCACAGCCAGGCCCGGTGGCAGCCAGCGCAGCCATGAGTCGATGCCGTTGAAGCTCGCCGCGGTGATCCCGCCCTTGGCCGCCGCCCGGGGTACCACCTGGCCAAGCAGTTCGACCAGGGCGAAGATCGGGATGAACAGCAGCGCAGCCAGGTCCTTGCCGCGGCGCGAGCGCAGCATCCTGGCCATGCTGGTGGTCACGAGCCGTGCCAGCGTGATGCAGAACAGCACCTGCAGCGGGACCGCGATGAGGGCGACGAGCACGCCGAGCACGCCGCGGGCCAGCCCCACGGTAGCCCCGAGCAGGGCGAGCAGGTTGGCCAGCGGCCAGGCACCGGCGGCCGAGGCGGCCACCAGCCCGGCGGCGAGCGGGCGGGTCCGCAGCGGGTACAACTGCAGCGCGGCCGGGTCCAGGGTGCCGTCCAAGCCGAACGACATGATCGGCGCGATCAGCCAGCCGAACGCGAACACGGTGAAGATGACCGTGGTCAGGTCCACCGACGCGCTCAGGCCGCGGAACCTGGCCAGCACGTAGAAGACGCCGACCGCGACCACCAAGGCAAAGACCGTGCTGAGGATGAACGTGGTTCCTGCTGTCGTGGATGAGCGCAGCGCGTTCAGCAGCAGCCGCAGCTTCAGCTGGACGAGGACCCGAGCCATGACAGCCCCTCCTCCTCGCTGGACCGCGGACCGATCAGGTCGATGAATGCCTGCTGCAGGGTCTTGCCGTCCCGCACCTGCGCCGTGGTGCCGGTCTTCACGATCCTGCCCTTGTCGATGATGGACACGTGATCGCAGACCTGCTCGACGAGTTCCATGACATGGCTGGAGAACAGCACCGTCGAGCCGGAGTCGGCCAGCCGCTTCAGCAGGCGGCGGATGACATCGGCGGAGACCGGATCCACGCCCTCGAGCGGCTCGTCGAGGAAGAGCACCGACGGGTTGTGGATAAGGGCGCAGCCCAGCGCGGCCTTCTTGCGCATCCCGGTGGAATAGTCAGCGACCAGCCGCTTCGCATCGGCGGCCAGGTCAAGCACGTCAAGCAGCTGCACCGCCCGTGAGCGCGCCTGCGCGGTGGGCAGGCCGCGGAGCCGCCCGGCGTACTCCAGCATCTCCGCGCCGCTCAGCCGCTCGAACAGCCTGGTCTCGGCCGGTACCACCCCGATGATCGCCTTGACCGCGACGGGGTCCGCCCAGACATCGAGCCCGTTGACGACAACCCGGCCGGCATCGGGCCGCAGCAGCCCGGTCATCATCGACAGGGACGTGGTCTTCCCGGCCCCGTTCGGCCCGACCAGCCCGGCAAGCGAGCCGACCGCGATCTTCAGGTCAATCCCGGCCACCGCCTCCTTCTCGCCGAATCTCTTGCGCAGCCCGTGCACGTCGATAGCTGGCTCGCCCATCTCCTGCCTCCTCAGCGGCCGTTCAGCTGGCCCATTTCGATGCGCGTGGACACCGGCTACGGGCCGACGGTATCCGGAAGCTTGCCGCCGGTGGCGCCGAGCTTGTAGGCGATGATCAGCGCGTGCCTGGTCTGCTTTGATAGCGACGGTACGGCGGCTCCGACGATGACGTAATCGCCGTCGACCGTGACCGGGGCGTTGGACCCGGCCGACAGCGGTGTCTTGAGCAAGATCGCGCCGGTGGCCGCGCTGAACGCGTAGAGGTAGCCGCCGTAGGTGGTGGTGAACACGACGTCGTTAGTGACGGCGGCGGCGCCGTAAGGACTCGACGGGAGCTTGTCGTCCCATTCGATCCTGCCGGTGCTCTGGTTGACGGCGATCATCTCACCGGTGGCCTTGCCGATCGAGGCATCGAAGGCCTTGGAGCTCTCCGTGACGCCCTTGACCGACATCGGCACCGCGAGGTTGTTGACGGCGGCGAAGACCGTCGAGCCGTTGGTCGCGAGCTGAGACTCGATGCCGCCGAACACGCCGGGCTCGAGCGTGAACCTGGCCGGCAGCGGCACGGGCGATGCGGGGGTGGCGTTCTCGGTGAGCAGCCCGGCGTTCTGGGGCCCGCTGTGCACCCCGACCGGAAGCCTCCAGATCAGCTTGCCGGTCTGCGCGTTCAGCTCGATCAGGATGCCGGCCTTGCCGCCGTCGATCACCACCGGCTGCCCGTTTGCCGTGGTGAGCACCGGCGAGTTCTGCAGGTCCCAGTCATACACGTCGTGCGGGGTCAGCTGGTAATACCACAGCAGCTTTCCCTGCGGGCTCAGCTTGACGACCGAGTCGGTGTACAGGTCAGGGCCCGGCCGACTGGTCCCCCACGGATAGCCCTTAGGCCACCCGCTTTGACCGATCGGGCCGGGGTTGGCCACTGCGATGTAGATGTTGCCCTCGCGGTCGAACGTCGGCGGATCCCACAGACCGCCGCCGGAGTTGCCGGCCGGGTCGCCCCACAGGTTCTGTACCTCGTCCCAGGACCACTCCGGCACGCCGGTCTTCGCGTTCAGCGCCCACAAGATCCCCTTGCCGCCGCCGAGATACTCCCCCACGGTCGGGTTGACCGGGACCGTCGACACGTACACGATGCCGTTGTTGTAGCCGGGCGCCATGTCAATGCCCTCGTGATCGTTGCCGATCAGCACCCGGCTCCACAGCTGCCTGCCCGTCGCCGCAGACAGCGCGATCGCGGCGTGGTTGGTGGCCGCGTACACAACTCCGTTGACCACGTTGACGCCGTCCGGGCCGCCGTTGACCGAGTTGTAGTTATGCGTCCACAGCACCTTGCCGGTCGCGAGCTTGATCGCCATCACGTTCGACTCGAGATCCTGCAGGTACACCACGCCGCCGACCACCACCGGCGTCGTCGCATAACCGTCGGGAAAGCCGGCGGCACCGGCCGCGCCCGTCGACTCGACCGGCACGCACCACGCCACTCCCAGCGTTGCCACGTTCGAGCCGGTGATCGCGCTCGCGACATCCCGCGTGTTCGCCAGGTTACCGCCGGGCAGCGTCCAGCCCGCCGAGACCGCCGGACTGGGCGTGCCATTCGGCGCGCTGCTTGCGGTCGCCGCCCCGATGTGCTTGACGGAACAGCCCGCAGCGGTCGAACTGCTCGTGCTGCTTGAGCATCCGCCGGCAGCCAGGCCCGCGGCAGCCAGCAGGGTCACGCCGACTGCTCCGGCCGGCATCGCGCGGTATTTCATCTGGCGGCCGCCCTTCCCGCTGCGCCCTGGCCGCCCCCCGCCTGGCCGGACCGCCGTTCCCGGTGTCTGCTGACGTTCTAAACTGATATCAGTATGCTATGCAGCTGGTATCGGGCACGTCAAGCAACGGCGGCTCAGACGCCGGAAGACCGGGACCGGTCAGCCCAGGGCGGCGTCGTCGGCGTCCGCCGCCCGGGCCGGCACCGCGTTCTGGCTGACCTTCAGCTTCCCGTCCCTGATCACGCCGATCCGCTGGGCCCGCCTGGCCACCGGGGAGTCGTGCGTGACCAGGACCAGGGTCAGGCCGCGCTCCTGCCAGAGCCGTTCGAGCAGCCCGATGATCTCGTCCCTGGTGTCTTCGTCCAGGTTGCCGGTCGGCTCGTCGGCCAGCAGCACGGCCGGCTCCTTGACCAGCGCCCTGGCGATCGCGACCCGCTGCTGCTGGCCCCCAGACAGCTCCGAGGGCAGGTGCCTGAGCCGGTCGCCGAGCCCGAGGTCAGCCAGCGCCGCGGCGGCCCGGTCGCGCCGCTCGGCCGCGTGCACGCGGAGCGGCACCAGCGCGGCCTCCACATTCTCCTGAGCGCTGAGCGTCGGGATCAGGTTGAAGGTCTGGAAGATGAAGCCGAACGAGCGGGCCCTGATCATCGTCACATCGGCCTCGCTCAGCTCGGCGAGGTCCTGCCCGTCGAACTCCACCGAGCCCGTGGTCGGCCGGTCCAGCGCGCCGAGCATCTGGAGCAGCGTGGTCTTGCCGTGCCCGGTCGGGCCCTGGATCGCGATCCACTCACCGTCGGCGATGCTCAGGTTCACGGCGCGCAGCGCCTGCACGGTGCCGCGGCCGGTCTGGTAGGTCTTGCCGACGTCGGTCAGCTTGTACATCGCGTTGCCTCCTTAGGCCAGTGCTCAGGCGACCCGGGTCAGGGCGTCAGCCGGGCGGAGCCGCGCCGCGCTCCAGCTTCCGAATCCGCCGGCGATCAGGCCCCCGACGATGGCAAGCAGCACGGCCCCGCCGATGATTCCCATCGTCACCGGTGCGATGAGGTGCACCGTCACGGTCGGGCTGGCCGCGTGCGTGAACCGGCCGGGGAAGCCGCCCGCAGGAAACCGGCCAGACCCCGACCGTCCGCCGCCGAACAGCCGGGCGCCGCCGGGCGTGGCCGAGCCGGTGAGCTGACCGACCGAGGCGGTGAGCGGCGAGGTGAACTTCCCGACCAGGGTGGCGCCCAGGTAACCGAGCCCGACCCCGACGATCCCGCCCGCCAGGCCGATGGCCAGCGCCTCCCCCATCACCTGGCCGACCACTCGCCTGCTGCGCCAGCCAAGCGCCTTCAGAGTGCCGAACTCGCGAACCCGGCGGGCCACCGCCGACATGGTCAGCAGCACGGCGAGCACGAACGCCGCGGCGAGCACCGCGATCGCCAGCCATCGCCCCAGTGTGTTCGCCAGGCTCGACGCACTCGCGATCGAGCCGGTCACCTCGCTGGCCAGCGAGCTCGCCGTGGTCACCGTGGCCTTCGGCAGCAGGCCGCTGATCTCCTTCTGCACCCCGGAAATCTCGGTGGCGCTGGAAGCGGCCACGTAAATCGTGTTGACCTTGCCAGCCATTCCGGCCAGCGCCTGGGCGCGGCCGAGCGGTACGTAGACGTTCGAACCGGTGCCGGACGGCGAGCTGACGATGCCGATGACGGAGAAACTGGTGCCCGCCCCCTTGGTGTCGCCGATCGCGATCGTCGAGCCGACCGAGAGCTTGTTCTGCCTGGCGTAGTCCGCGTCGACCACCGCGACGTCGGAGCTGGCATCCGTGGCCGTGAAGGTACGGCCAGAGGTGATCTTCCCCGACGACAGCGGACCCAGCGCTCCTGTCGACAAATCGACTCCCGCCACCGAGAAGAACACCGGCGGCTTGAAGCTGCCGCGCCCCGACGGACTGCCCGAGCCGAAGCCGCCGCTGAAGCTCGGCACCGTGAACGAGATCTTCGAGTCGTTGAGCATCAGCGCTCCGGCCGACCCCGCGACATTCTTCAGCCGGCCGATGGCGGTTACCGATGTCACCGCGATCGGCCCGTACGCGCCGGTCGACAGCCGGTTGGAATTGATCTTCGTGCCCGCCTTAGGCCTGGTACCTGATCCGCCGCCGCCACCGAATCCGAAGCCGAAGCCACCGAAGCCGCCCTCGCCAGGCGCCGCCGCCTGGGTCACCGTGATGTCCGTACCGACCCCGTACAGCGAGTGCAGCACCTCGGACTGGGCGTTCCTGACCCCCGCCGATGCGGCGGTGACCGTGATCACCAGCCCGACGCCGAGCGCGAGGCCGAGTGCGATCAGGATCGCCTGCCTCGCGCGGCGCCGAAGTTCGCGCCGCAGGTAGGTGAGAAACATTCCGGGCTCCTCTGGGATGACGGGCAGGTCGCAGGGCGGGCCGGCCGGCGCTGGACACCGATGTCGGCAGCCGGTGCGAAGACGGGCCAGGTTCACCTGCGGCCGTACCGAATCATGGACCTGCAACCTGAGCGCTCCCTGAAGGTTCGCTACGGGTTTCCGGCACGCCGCGCCACCATCCTGGCTCCCGCACGGTTGGGCGGCGATTGGACCGGAATGGAGCGGCCCGGTCCTGATATCGCCGTCGGCGCACTTTTCGTTGAAGCCGGTAAGCCAAACGACGCCACCCGGCAATTATCCGCCGAATTCCGATTTCACCAATTCGGTGTCCGGCGAATTGCCAGTGAGTAAGCTCACCAATTACTGGCCGCTCGAAGCGATAATAATAATGCTCCTTAGCCGAAAGGTGCCGCCATGGGTGTCCGTAACCGGGCCCGCTGGCCGCTGGCCGCCAGGCTCGCCGTGTCCACCGCGGGCATCGTGCTCGCCGGGCTCGCCGCCGGCCTGCTGGTGGCCGGCCTGCTGATGGCCGGGATGAACTGACTGGCCGGATGAACTGACTGGCCGGATGAACTGACTGGCCGGGATGAACTGGCTGGCCGGGATGAACTGGCCAGGCGCCCGATGGCCTAGCCTGATGCCATGCGCCACTCGGCCGCCTCGACCGCCCCGGCCACTGCCGCCGCCGCCGGTGGTGCCGGCGCCGGCGCCGGCACCACCGGGACCGCCGCCGCGGTCATCGCGCTGGCGATCGACACGGTCATGGTCGCCGCGTTCGTGATCATCGGCAGGTCCGCGCACCACGCGGGAGGCGAGCTGGCGGGCCTGGCGAGCACGGCATGGCCGTTCCTGACCGGGATGGCCGTCGGCGAGGCCGTCACGTTCCCCGCGCGCCGGCCGCTGGCGGTGGTCCCGGCCGGAGTCGGGATCTGGCTCAGCACGGTCGCGCTCGGGATGGCGCTCAGGGTCATCGCCGGCCAGGGCACCAATCTCGCGTTCATCGGGGTGGCGCTGGCATTCCTCGGACTGTTCCTGCTTGGCTGGCGGCTGGTCGCTGCCGCCGCTCGATACAGCAGAAAAGGCCGTAATTCCTCGCCTAAAATGACCTAACGAAATTCTCCCGGCAGCCGCTGAAGCCAGCCCGTAGAATCTGCTGCAACAGGCGAGATCTCGCTCCTTAAGCCTGGCCCGGACAATTGCGGTCATCAGCGTCGCGGCGCTGGGCGATTTTCGCAGACCTGCCCGGCGTTCACCAGTTAGGCAGATGGCACCGGATTATGGAAGCGCTCCTTACGACCACTAAGCCGACGGC
>Ga0335078_10004448_pt1 | contig 20778 bp, 18 predicted proteins | sample Lox_Sample_32_FD_206711 | JGI IMG/M metagenome (GOLD analysis project Ga0335078, IMG submission 206711) | Soil microbial communities from Loxahatchee National Wildlife Refuge, Florida, United States - Lox_Sample_3.2 | ecosystem: Environmental > Terrestrial > Soil > Wetlands | place: USA...
CCACGACTTCGAGCTGGCGGCCTTCGGCGGCACGAGCGAGGACGTGGCGGCGGGCCTGGGCGACGGCACGTTCGGCATGGCCGAGGAGACCGGCGCCGAGATGAACGCGGCCATCGCCGCCGGCCGAGAGGAGGGACTCGGCCTGGGCGAGTCGCTCGGCCGCTGGCTGGAGCGGCGCAAGACCGTGCCGGGGCGCACGCAGTGCGTGCTGATGGCGGCGCTGCGCCGCGGCGTGCCGGCCACCGTGCACGTCGCCATCGGCGCCGACATCATCCACCAGCACCCCGGCGCCGACGGCGGCGCCACCGGCGAGCTGAGCTTCCGCGATTTCCGGCGGCTCGCGGCGGCGGTCCCGGCGCTGCACGACGGCGGCGTGGTGCTGAACTTCGGCAGCGCGGTGATCATGCCCGAGGTGTTCCTCAAGGCGCTGACCGTGGCGCGCAACCTCGGCGGCGGCAGGCCGACCGGGTTCACCGCCGTGGACTGCGACATGATCCGCCACTACCGCCCCCGCCTCAACGTGGTGCAGCGGCCCACACAGGCCGGCGGCAAGGGGTACCTGCTGACGGGGCACCACGAGCTGCTGATGCCGTTGATCGTCTGGGGGGTGGATGCGGCGCTGGCGCGCCGCTAGCGGCGCCCTGGCCCTCGCGCTCGCCGCGTGCGCGCGGCACCCGGCGCCCGGCGCGGTCCTGCCCTACGACCCGCTGCGCGAGACGGCGCTCGTGCGCGACGCCGCCGCCGGGTTCATCGGCGCGGAGGCCCGCGGGGACGAGTCGGCCGACACGCTGCTCGTGCCCGGCGCCGACTTCATCATGGGCGGCATCCCGGTCACCAGTCGCCCGCGCCTCGCCGGCGTGCTCGGCCCCGGCCAGGCGACGGTCGTGGACCTCCGGACGCAGCTGGCCGGCGATTTCGCGTGGGTCGTGGCGGTCTACGACTGGGCGGACGACGGCGGCACGGACAGCGCGCGCGGGCGGGCCACGATGATCCTGGAGCGCCGGAGCGCCGGCTGGCGGATCCGCCACGTGCACTCGAGCACGGTGGCTCCGTGGCGCTGAGCGAACGGCCCCCGGACGCGCGCGGGCGCCCCGGTCACCCGGAGCGCCCGCTCCTGCCGCGCAGGGACCGCCGCCGCCTAGAAGTCGCCCCCCGCCGGCCGCTCGCCCGAGATCATGTCCTTGACGCGCTGCGCCGTGCCGGGCGAGATGAGCTTGATGACCCAGTAGATCACCAGGCCCACCAGCGCCAGCGTCAACACCGTCCACACCAGGTGCATCACGACGCCGAGCAGGCTCAGCGCCAGCTTGAGCACGATCCAAGCCACGATCGCCAGTACGGCGAATCCCAGCACTTTGCGCAGCATCGAACTCCTCCGGTACTTGTCCCGAGTCGCCCTACGAAGGTACCGGAGGGCGGGTTTCACGCAAGCACGGCCCGATGAGCGGGTCCTACGGCTGCGTGGTCATCGGCGGCGGCATCGTGGGCGCCGCGACCGCCCGCGCGCTGGCGGCGCGCGGAATCCGCATTCTCCTGCTCGATCGCGCGATGCCCGGCGGCGAGGCCTCCGGCGCGGCGGCCGGCATGCTGGCGCCGCAGATCGAGGTGCTCGCCGACGACCCGATCCTCCCGCTCGCCATCGCGGCGCGCGAGCGCTACGCGGAGCTGGTGCCCGAGCTCGACCGGCGCACCGGCGTGAACGTCGGGTACCACGGCGGCGGCAGCGTGCAGGTCGCCCTCGACGACGCAGAGGTGACGGCGCTCACGGCGCAGGTCGGGGCGCAGCGCGCCCTCGGCCTCGAGGCCGAGTGGCTCGACCGCGACGCGCTGCGGCGGCGCCACCCCGGCATCGGCCCCGAGGCGCTGGGCGCGCTGTTCGCCCGCGACGACGCGCGGGTCAACAACGTGACGCTCACGGCCGCGCTGCTGGCCGACGCCGTGCGCTACGGCGCGGAGATCGTGGACCACGAGGAGGCGACCGGGATCGTGATCCGGGCGGCGCGCGTGGAGGCGGTGACGACGCGCGTGCGCCGCTACGGCACCGGCGCCGTGGTCGTTGCGGCCGGCGCGTGGTCCCCGTCGCTCCGGGGCCTGCCGCGGGTGCTGCCCATCGAGCCGATCCGCGGCCAGATCGCGGTGGTGTCGTGGCCGGCCGCGGAGCCGCCGGGCGTGCTGTTCGGCCGGCACGTCTACATCGTGCCGCGCGGCAACGACGCGCTGCTCGGCTCCACGATGGAGCCCGCCGGATTCGCCAAGGACACCACCCCCGGCGGACTCGCGCTGATTTTCGACGGCACGGCCGCGCTCCTGCCTTCGATCTCCGCGCAGCCCATCCTCCGCACGTGGGCCGGCCTGCGTCCCGTGACGCCCGACGGCCGCCCGCTCATCGGCCCCGACCCCGACGTCGCCGGACTATGGTACGCCACCGGCCACGGACGGAAGGGCATCCTGCTCGGCCCGCTCACGGGCGAGATCGTCCGCGACCTCGTGCTCGACGGCACCACCGCGTGGGACATCGGCCCGTGCGCCGTCACCAGATTCGACGGGCGCCTGTAGGGTAGCTCCGGTGTTCCAGACCTGCGCATTCTGCTCCGGCACCTTGGGCGGCGACGGCGGCGCGTCCGGCCTCGCCGTCGGCCGCAGGTTCGCCTTCGACGGCTGGAAGAGCCGCGCCTGGGTGATCTGCCAGCGCTGCGGCCGCTGGAACCTCACGCCGCTCGACAGCCGCCTCGACACGGTCGCGGCGCTCGAGCGCATGGCGGACGCCGGACGCGTGGCCGCCACCACCGACCAGGTCGCGCTGATCCGCAACGGACCCTACGACGTCGTGCGCGTCGGCAAGCCGCGCCGCGTCGAGCTGGCGGGATGGCGGTACGGCGAGCGGCTCAAGGCGCGCGAGCGCGAGCGGCTCAAGGTAGTCATCCCGGTCACGCTGGCCGCCGTGGGCGTGACGATCGCCACGAACGTCGCGCTCGGCGGCGGGAGCGTGTGGCTCTTCGGCCAGATGCCGCGCCTCGGCGACGCCGTCTACACCGGGCTCGTGGGCAACCGCAAGGTCGACATCGAGCCACCCGTCTGCGGCCACTGCGGTGCCGTGATGGTGCTGCGCTCGCGGCACGTGCAGGACGCCAGGCTGTCGCGCACCGTGCACCAGGACCTCGCGCTCCTGCTGCGCTGCCCCAAGTGCGACAGCGTGGGCGCGATGCTCGAAGGCCGCGACGCGGAGCGCGCGCTGCGCTCCGGCCTCACGTACGTGAACCTGAAGAAGGGCCGCCGCATCAAGCGGAAAGCCGAGGAGGCCGCCTCGGCGGTCGAACGTGCCGGCGGCCCGCAGGAGTTGATCGCCGGCGCCACCCGCGCGGAGATCGCCGTGTCGAGCCTCAAGGGCGCCCAGGGCCTCGCCCTCGAGATGGCCGTGGACGAGCAGGCGGAGGTGCGCGACCTCGAGCGCGAGTGGCGGCGCGCGGAGGAGATCGCCGACATCGCCGACAACCTGCTGCTGCCGCCCACGATCGAGGACGAGCTGAAGCACCTGCGCGAAGGCGGTCAACCGGAAAGTTGATGCTGACTGGCCCGCCCCGTGGGGCGCCGCTATCTTCCCGTGTCTCAATGACAAGCCAGACTCTCCCGCTCGTCCAGATCACTCCGCGACAGAGCGCTCCGCTCGTGACCGACGGCCCCGCGGCCCGCAAGCCCGCGTGGCTCAAGGTGAAGGCGCCGGGCGGCGCGAACTACGCCCAGGTGCGCCGCGTGATGCGCGACCTCCGCCTGCACACGGTCTGCGAGGAGGCGCACTGCCCCAACGTGGGCGAGTGCTGGGAGCACCGGGCCGCCACGTTCATGATCCTCGGCGACCTGTGCACCCGGAACTGCGCGTACTGCGCGGTCGCGCACGGCACGCCGCTGCCGGCCGACCCCGAGGAGCCGCGCCGGCTGGCCGAGGCCTCCGCCGCGATGGAGCTCCAGTACCTGGTCGTGACCTCGGTGGACCGCGACGACCTCCCGAACGGGGGCGCCGAGCAGTTCGCCGCCGTGGTGGCCGAGACGCGCCGGCGGCTGCCGGAGGCCTCGATCGAGCTCCTGATCCCGGACTTCAAGGGCAGCGAGCAGGCCCTGCGCATCGTGGTCGAGGCGAAGCCCGACATCCTGAACCACAACCTCGAGACGGTGCCGCGGCTTTACCGGCTCGCGCGACCCGGCGGTCGTTACGACCGCGCGCTCGAGCTGCTGGCGCGCGCCAGGGCGATGGACCCGGAGCTGGTGACCAAGTCCGGCGTGATGGTGGGCCTGGGCGAGGAGTGGGACGAGCTGGTGACGGCGATGCGCGACCTGCGCGGGTCCGACGTGAACATCCTCACCATCGGCCAGTACCTCCGCCCGTCGGCGTCGCACCTGCCCGTGGCGCGCTACTACACTCCCGAGGAGTTCGCCGAGCTGGCGCGGCTCGGCCGGGAGATGGGCTACCGCCACGTGGAGTCCGGGCCGCTGGTGCGCTCGTCCTACCACGCGTGGGACCAGGCCCGGCGCGCGACCGCCGCCGTCTAGGGCCGACCGCACGATGACCGATACCGCGACCACCCCGGAACGGCTGCCGTCCGCCGACGCCGACGCGCTGCGCCGCATGCTGCGCGACATGCTGCTGATCCGCCGGTTCGAGGAAAAGGCGGCGGAGGCCTACGCGCACGGCAAGATCGGCGGCTTCTGCCACCTCTACATCGGGCAGGAGGCCGTCGCGGTCGGCACGATGGCCGCGCTCCGGCCCGACGACTACATCATGACGAGCTACCGCGAGCACGGGCAGGCGCTCGCGCGCGGCGTCTCGGCGCGGGCCGTGATGGCCGAGCTGTTCGGCAAGGCGACCGGCAGCTCCGGCGGCAAGGGCGGCTCGATGCACATCTTCGACGCCGCGACCAACTTCCTCGGCGGGCACGCCATCGTCGGCGGCCACATTCCGCTGGTGACCGGCGTGGCGTTCGCCATCAAGTACCGCGAGGGAGACCAGGTCTCGGTCGGGTTCTTCGGCGAGGCCGCCGTCAACAACGGCGCCTTCCACGAGGCCCTGAACATGGCCGCCGTGTGGCGGCTGCCGGCCATCTACATCTGCGAGAACAACCGCTACGGGATGGGCACCGCCCTCGAGCGCGCCTCCGCCATCTACGACGTCGCGCAGCGCGCCTGCTCGTACGACATGCCGGCCGAGGTCGTGGACGGCATGGACGTGCTGAAGGTGCGGGACGCGGTGGCGCGGGCCGCCCAGCGGGCCCGCGACCGCTACGTGCCCACGCTGCTCGAGATCCGCACGTACCGCTTCATGGGCCACTCGATGTCGGACCCGATCCACGGCCACTACCGCACCAAGGACGAGGTGGAGCAGGCGAAGGCGAAGGACCCGATCCACACCTTCGCCGACCGGCTCAAGGCCGACGGCCTGCTCGACGACGAGCGGTGGCAGACGCTGGAGGCCGAGGTGGCGGACGAGGTGGAGGACGCCATCCGGTTCGCCGACGAGAGCCCCGACCCCGCGCCGGACGCGCTCTACACCGACGTGTACCGCGAGGGGAGCTCCTGATGCCGGTCCTCACCTACCGCGACGCCCTGAACCAGGCGCTCCGCGAGGAGATGGCGCGGGACCCGAGCGTCTTCCTGATGGGCGAGGAAGTCGGCGTCTACCAGGGCGCGTACAAGGTGAGCCGCGGGCTGCTCGAGGAGTTCGGGCCGATGCGCGTGGTGGACACGCCCATCACCGAGCTGGGCTTCGCCGGCGTCGGCGTCGGCGCCGCGATGGCCGGCCTCCGGCCGGTGATCGAGTTCATGACCTGGAACTTCGCGCTGCTGGCGATCGACCAGCTCGTGAACTCCGCGGCCAAGATGCTCTACATGTCCGGCGGACAGGTGCCGATCCCGATGGTCTTCCGCGGCCCCGGCGGGGCCGCCCTGATGCTCGGCGCCCAGCACTCGCAGTCGTTCGAGGCCTGGTACGCCCACGTGCCCGGGCTCAAGGTGGTGACGCCCGCGACGCCGGCCGACGCCAAGGGGCTCCTCAAGAGCGCGATCCGCGACAACAACCCGGTCGTGTTCATCGAAGGCGAGATGCTGTACAACCAGAAGGGCGAGGTGCCCGAGGGCGAGCACGTCATCCCGCTCGGCGTCGCCGACATCAAGCGCGAGGGCACGGACGTGACGATCGTGGCCCACGCCAAGATGGTGGCCGTGGCGCTCAAGGCCGCCGAGGAGCTGGCGAAGGACGGGATCAGCGCCGAGGTCGTGGACCCGCGGACCCTGCGGCCGCTGGACGTGCCCGCGATCCTCGCGTCGGTGCGGAAGACCAACCGCTGCGTGGTGGTCGAGGAAGGGTGGCCGTTCGCCGGCATCGGCGCCGAGGTCGTGGACGGCATCCAGCGGGAGGCGTTCGACGACCTCGACGCCCCGGTGCTGCGGGTGACGGGCGCCGACGTGCCGATGCCGTACAACCGCCAGCTCGAGAAGCTCGCCAAGCCTGACGCCGCCAAGGTCGTCGCGGCCGCCAGGAAAGTCCTCTACAAGGGCTGACGCCGTGGCCACCAGGATCGTGATGGAGGCGCTCTCGCCCACGATGGAAGAGGGCCGGCTCGTCGCGTGGAAGAAGCGCGAGGGCGAGGCCGTGAAGAACGGCGAGACGCTGGCCGAGGTCGAAACCGACAAGGCCGTGATGGAGCTGCTGGCGCGCGAGGACGGCGTGCTGCGGAAGATCGTGCTGGCGGAGGGAAGTACGGTACCCGTCGGCGCGCTCGTCGCGATCGTGGGCGGGGCTGACGAAGACATTGGGAACCTGGTGGGTGTCCCTGCCGCCGCCACGCCACCACCCCAGGGTGTAGGGGGTAGGGTGTCGGCAGCCTCCCCACCAGCCGCCGGGGCGAAGGCGGTGCCCACTCCTTTGCCGACGACTGCCGCGGCCTCGACCCTACACCCTACACCCTCACACCCTACACCCACATCGTCTCGCGTGAGATCGTCCCCGCTGGCCCGCCGCCTCGCGGCCGAGCGCGGCCTCGACCTGCGCCTCGTCGCCGGCACGGGCCCCGCGGGCCGCGTCGTCAAGCGCGACGTGGAGGCAGCGGGCACGGGGGCACAAGGGCACGGGGGCACGGAGATGGCCGCTGCGGCACTGCCTTCCCGTGCCCCTGCTGCCCCTGTGCCCCTGCTGTCTTCCGGCTTCCAGGACGTCCCGCTCACCACGATGAGGAAGACCATCGCGCGGCGCCTCAGCGAGTCGCTGGGCCCGGTGCCGCACTTCTTCCTCACGTCCGAGATCGAGATGGAGCGAGCGTGGGAGGCCCGGCAGCACCTGGCCGGGCTGGGCGACGCGACCAAGGTCTCCTTCAACGACCTGATCGTGAAGGCGGTGGCCCTCTCGCTGCGCAAGCACCCGGCCGTGAACGCCTGGTTCCTCGACGACCGCATCCGCTATCACGGCGACGTGCACGTCGGCATGGCGGTCGCCGTCGAGGACGGCCTCATCACGCCGGTGATCCGCCACGCGGACCGGAAGGGGCTGCTCGAGATCGCGGCGGAGTCGAAGGCCCTGGCCGAGCGGGCCCGCGCGCGGCGGCTCACGCCGGAGGAGTACACCGGCGCGACGTTCAGCGTCTCGAACCTCGGCATGCTCGACATCGACGAGTTCACCGCCGTGATCAACCCGCCCGAGGCGGGGATCCTGGCCGTGGGCCGGATCGCCCAGCGGGCCGTCGTGGCGGACGGCGCCCTCGTGGCGCGGCGCACGATGCGTGTCACGATGTCGTGCGACCACCGCGTGGTGGACGGCGCCACCGGCGCGAAGTTCCTGCAGACCGTGAAGCTGATGCTCGAGAACCCCCTCGCGATGCTGCTCTAGGAGCGCTCGTGGCGACCACCTTCGACGTCATCTACATCGGGGCCGGCCCCGGCGGCTACGTCTCCGCCATCCGCGCGGCCCAGCTCGGCCTCACGGTCGCCGTGGTGGAGAAGGACCGGCCCGGCGGCGTGTGCGTGAACATCGGGTGCATCCCGACCAAGGCGCTGCTGCACTCGGCCGAGGTCGCGAACCTCCTGCGCCACGCCAAGGACCTCGGCATCACCACCGGCGAGATCTCGACCGACTACGGCGTGGCGATGAAGCGGTCCCGCCGGGTGGCCGAGCAGAACTCCAAGGGCGTCGAGTTCCTCTTCAAGAAGCACAAGATCGAGCTGGTGAAGGGCACCGGGAAGCTGCTGCCGGGCCGGAAGGTCGCGGTGGCGACGGCGGACGGCGGCACGGTGGAGCTCACGGCGCAGAAGGCCGTGGTGATCGCCACCGGCTCGCGGCCCAAGGACCTGCCGCAGATCGGCCTGAAGCTCGACAAGACGACCATGATCTCGAGCGACGAGGCGCTGCTGCTCGAGGCGGCCCCGAAGACGCTCGCCATCGTGGGCGCCGGCGCCGTGGGATCCGAGTTCGCCGACGTGTTCAACGCGTTCGGCAGCCAGGTGACGCTGCTCGAGGTGCTGCCCCGCATCCTGCCGGTCGAAGACGCCGAGATGTCGGACGTCGTGGCCAAGGCGTTCAAGAAGCGCGGCATCGCGGTTCACGCGGGCGCCCAGATCCAGAAGGTCGAGAGGGGCAAGGACGGCGTCACCATCACGTTCGCGGCGGGCGGCAAGACGCAGACGGTGACGGCGGAGAAGGTGCTGCTGGCCACGGGCCGTGCGCCCATCACCGAGAACCTCGGTCTCGAGGCGGCGGGCGTGAAGCTCACCGACCGCGGCTTCGTCAAGGTGGACGCCACGCTGCAGACCACCGCGCCGGGCGTCTACGCCATCGGCGACGTGGCCGGTCCGCCGCTCCTGGCGCACAAGGGCAGTCGCGAGGGCGTCGTCGCGGCGGAGGCCATCGCGGGGCTGAAGCCGCACTCCATCGACTACAGCGGCGTGCCCGGCGCGACGTACTGCCACCCCGAGGTGGCCAGCGTCGGCCTCACCGAGGAGCAGTGCAAGGAGCGCAAGCTCGAGTACGTGGTGGGCCGGTTCCCCTTCAGCGCCAACGGCCGGGCGCGCACCGCCGGCGAGACCGACGGGCTGGTGAAGATCATCCGCGGCAAGAAGTACGGCGAGATCCTCGGCGCGCACATCGCCGGCGCGCACGCCACCGAGCTGATCCACGAGCTGGTCGTGGCGCGCGCCAACGAGTACACGGTCGAGGAGATCGAGCTCGCGATCCACGCGCATCCCACGCTGGCCGAGGCCGTCGCCGAGGCGTCGCTCGACGCGATGGGCCGGGTCCTTAACATCTGAAGCAGGCGTCGCCCGTCGCGAGCGCGCTGGCCGGCGTCGTGGTGGGGTCGGCGGCCGGCGGCGCAGTGGTGGCGCTGGTGCTGTTCGCGATGAGCGGCCACGCGCTCGCCACGCCGTCCGCGAACGGTTCCCCGTTGATGCCCGCCTTCGGCCCGTCGCTCGCCGGAGCCGGCGGAGTGGCGGCCGGCGCCGTGGTGGCGTGGACCCTCTCGAAGCCGCTGGGCAACGCGTTCCGCCGGGCCGCACTGGCGATGATGGCCGTGATGGGCACCGCGCTGGTGGCCGGCGCCACGCTGCCCGCCCACCAGCTCGCCGGCCGGGCGGGCCTCGCGGCCGTGGCGGCGCTGTGCCTCGCCGTCATCGTCCTGGCGTGGCGCGTGCTCCTCGCCGGGGACTGACCGGATGAGCGCGGGGCGCCTCGCCGTCGGCCGGCTGGGCCGCGTGCCGTACGCCGATGCGCTGGCGCGCCAGCGCGCCCTCGCCGAGGACCGGATCGCCGGCCGTCTCGCGACGGACGTGCTGCTGCTGCTCGAGCACCCGCCGGTCGTGACCCTGGGCCGGGGCACCCGGGCCACGAGCCTGCCCGTTCCTCTCGAGGCGCTGCAGCGCCGCGGCATCGAGGTGCACGAGATCGAGCGCGGCGGCGACGTCACCTACCACGGCCCCGGCCAGCTCGTGGGCTACCCGATCTTCGACCTCGCCGCGCACCGCAAGGACCTCCACTGGTTCCTGCGGCAGGTCGAGCAGGCGCTGATCCTCGCGCTCGCGCATTTCAGCATCGTGGGCGAGCGGCGGGAGGGTTACACCGGCGTCTGGACCGGCGGGCGCAAGATCGCCAGCATCGGCATCCACGTCCGGCAGTGGGTCACGTGGCACGGCTTCGCGCTCAACGTCACCACCGACCTCGCCCCGTTCGACCTGATCGTGCCCTGCGGCATCCCCGGCGTCGTGATGACCAGCGTGGCCCGGGAACTGGAGGCACAGGGCCACGGCGGCACGGAGACACAGGAGAGCCCGGGAGCCGCCGACCTGATGGACCCGGTGCGCGAAGCCGTCGTCGCGGCCTTCGCCGAGGTGTTCGGCTTCGAGGGCATCGAAACGTTCGCCGGAGCGGCGACGCCGGCCGGAGGATGAGGCGCGAGTGGGGCAACGGCTGGTTAGGGTCGGGGCCCCACTCGCGGTACTGCAGGATCGTCGGCGCCTGCGGCTGCGAGACGCTGGCGCGACGTGAGGGACCTACACCCTATAGGACGCGCCAGGGAGCCAAAAGGTTACACGTGGCTCACCGGGTGAGGCCCATCAGGGTGAAAAAGGTCACGAGCAGCCAGGCGGCCATCGCACCCGGGGAAGCCCAGGGATCCAGGATGCTCCAGGCCGCGAGCGACGCCAGCGCCGGATAGCCGGCGACGACGCGCACGAGATGGCGCCTGAAGGACAGGCCGTCCACCCGCATCCAGCCCCGCCCCGCCTCCACGGCCACGCGCGCCACCAGCCACCCGGCGCCGGCCAGCGCCAGCAGCGCGAGCAGCGCGACCGACCAGCGCCCGGACTGCGGTTCGCCGAGCCGACGGTACAGCTCGTCCACGGGCCCCCGGCCCCCGGGCATCACGCCGGCGGCGAGCAGGGCCGACAGGCGCAGCGTCGCGAACGCGACCCACTCGAGGGCGAGTACCCGCAGCCACGCCGCGCCCCGCACCATCTCGACGCCGACGTGCAGCACCAGGCCCACCAGCGCCGCGAGGACCGGACCGGCGAGCAGCGCGACGGCCCACAATGCCGGAGCGTGGCTCCCGGCGGAGTCGCGCACGGTCACGAGCAAAAAGCGCGGCGACACGGCGACCCCGTGCCACGGAAATCCGGCGAGCCACCCGATCGCGCCGGTCGCCACCGCCTCGGCGGCGAGCGCGAGCCAGGCGGCCGGGGCGGCGGCGAGCACGGCGGCGGCGGTCAGCAGGGGCGGCGAGAGAGGGGAGCGCTGGGGCACGAGCGAATTTAGCACACACAGGCGGAGTTGCACGGCGACCCTGCTATCTTGAGACCGTGCCCGACCCGCTCGACGCCCGTACCCGCGGCCGTCCCCGGCTGCCGCCCGGCCAGATCGAGACCGCGAAATGGCCCGTGCTGCACTACGGCCGCGTGCCGCGCGCCGACCTCGCGCGCTGGGCGTTCCGGGTCTTCGGCGAGGTGGAGCGTCCCTTCGAGATCGGCTGGGAGGAGTTCGCGGCCCTGCCCCGGCGCGACGTGCTGTGCGACATCCACTGCGTCACCACCTGGTCGCGCTACGACAACACCTTCTCCGGCGTGCCCGTGATGTCGCTGCTGGAGCGCGCGGGCGTGCGACCCGCTGCGACCCACGTGCTCGTGCACGCGGAGGAGGACTACACGACCAACCTGCCGCTCGCCGACCTCGCGCGCGACGCCAACCTCATCGCGACGCACCACGACGGCGAGCCGCTCTCGCCCGAGCACGGCGGCCCCGCGCGCCTCGTGGTGCCGCACCTGTACTTCTGGAAGTCGGCGAAGTGGGTGCGCGGCCTCGAGCTGATGGAAGGCGACTGGCCCGGCTTCTGGGAGCAGAACGGCTACCACATGCGCGGCGACCCGTGGACCGAGGAGCGATACGGGCGGCCGGACCCGGCGAGGATGCGCCGCGGACCGCGGAAGTAGGGAGTTATCAGGAGGTCAGTGGTCAGAGTAGTTCCCAGACGCCAAGTTGCCAGTGGTTCCCAGTTGCAAGCTGAGAGGGGCCAGTCCAGTTGCAAGTACTGACAACTGGTCTGGCCCCTGATCACTTGCGTCTTGGAACCACTGGCAACTTGCCGTCTGGCAACTCAACTGCCTACCGAACACCGTCTCCTACTTGTCTTCCGCCATCAGCTCGAAGAACCGCCCGAACAGCACGATCCCTTTCCATATCTGATCGAGCGTGAGCTTCTCGTTGGGCGCGTGGAGCCGGTCGTCCGGCAGGCCCACGCCGCAGACCAGGACCGCGTCGCTCCGCTGCTGCAGCAGCGGCACGATGGGGATGGAGCCGCCGGTCCGGATGGGCGCGATGCCTCGCCCCCACACCTCCCGGAACGCACGGTCCAGCACCCGGTAGGCGCGGGAGTCGAGCGGCGTCTGCGCCGGGTCGGCCGTGGAGTGCACGGTCACCGTGACGTCGGCGTACCTGGGCGCGGCCCGCTTCACGGCCCGGACGAACAGCGCCGCGATCTCGCGGCCCCGCTGCTCCGGCACCAGCCGCAGCGACACCTTCGCCGTGGCCTCGGCCGGGATCACCGACTTGCTGCCGGGCCCGGTGTAGCCGCCGACGATCCCGTGCACCTCGAAGGTGGGGCGCGACCACACCCGCTCCAGGAAGCTGAACTTCTTCTCGCCGTTCAGCGCCTTCGCGCCGCACTCCTCCCGGAAGCCCTTCTCCCGGATCGGGAGCGCGCGCCACGCCTTCAGCTCGGCCGCCGTCGGACGCTTCACGCGGTCGTAGAGTCCGGGGATGCGGATCCGCCCGTCCTCGCCCTTGAGCCGCTCGAGGATGTGCCACAGCGTCTCGAGCGCGTTCGGCGCCGCGCCGCCGTAGATCCCGCTGTGCAGGTCGGCCGCCAGCGTCCGGACGTGGATGTCCGCGTGGATGGCGCCGCGCAGCGCCGCGTCCACGCTGGGGTACCCGGGCGCCACGATGTTCGTGTCGGTCACCAGCACCGCGTCGGCCCGCGTGCGCTCGGGCTCGCGCGTCAGCAGGTCCGTGAGGCCCTCCGAGCCGGTCTCCTCCTCGCCCTCGATCAGGAACCGCACGTTGACCGGCAGCTTCCCGCGCGTGGCGCGGACCGCCTCCAGCGCGGCCACCGCCGTGAACACCTGGCCCTTGTCGTCCGCCGTGCCGCGCGCGAACAGTTGGCCGTCGCGCACCGTCGGCTCGAAGGGCGGCGAGACCCACTCGTCCAGCGGGTCCGGAGGCTGGACGTCGTAGTGGCCGTAGCACAGCACCGTCGGCGCCCCCGGCACCTCGGGACCGACGCCCCACAGGATCGGGTGCCCGTCCGTTTCGATCGTCTGGACCCTGGCCCCGAGCCGCTCGAGCCGCGCCGCAATCCAGGCGGCCGCCTTGCGGCAATCCGCGGCGTGCTCGGGCTGGGTGCTGATGCTCGGGATGCGGAGCCAGTCCGACAGATCGGCGAGCAGCCGCGGCCGCTCGCGCTCGGCGAACGTCGCCAGGGGAGAAGTCATGGTGCGCCTAAACTAGCGTCCGCGGCCACGGCCGCGCCAGCGCCGGCGGTCTCGGCGCGACTGGCCGTGAGGCCCGCGACGGGTATCTTCTGCCTTCCGGACCTATGCGCCTCACCTCGTCGTTCGCCGTCTTCCGCTTCCAGCCGGGCGAGGAAGGACTCGCCAAGGCCCGGTGGTACGGCCGCGAGGGGCAGACCGCCCAGTCCGAGCGGGCGTATCGCGCGGCGATCGCCGCGAACCCCGATCTCCGGTCCGGCTGGCTCGAGCTGTTCGAGCTGCTGCGCCGGGACGGACGCTTCCACGAGGCGCTCGAGCTGGCGATGCGCGCCGAAGACCACTTCGGACCCGACGTCGCGATGCCGCGGGCCATCAAGGGCGCCGCGCTCGCGGAGCTCGGGCGCACGCGCGACGCCGTCGCGGCCCTCGAAGAGGCCATCGAGCTGGACGGCAACCTGGCCCTCGCCTGGCACGAGCTGGCCTACGCCGCGTTCCGCGCCGGCGAGTATGCCCGCGCCCTCCTGGTCCTGGACCGGGCCTTCGCGCTGGAGCCCCATACCGACACGCTGATGCTGCGCGGCCGCATCCTCCGGGCCGCCGGCCAATACGATGCCGCGGAGGTCGCGTTCGAGGGAGCGCATCAATCCGCGGAGCACGACGTGCCGCGCCGCGAGGCCGAGCGGGAGATCGCGGCGACGCGCCGGTCCGCCGCCCTGGGAGGGAAGAAGCCGCGGCACTTCACGGCGCGGGAGCGGGTCTTCGCCGACCTCGGCGCCGTGCTGCTCGACCGCCGCGCCGACGACCCCGCGCCCGCCGCCGCCGACGTGCCCCCGCTCCTGGCCGGCTGCCTCGCGGGCCTGGCCGGCCTCGTGGACGCCCTGGGATGGCGCCCCGCCGTCTGCAGCGGCGTGACCCCCGACGACGAGGCCCTCGCGGCCGCGGTCGCGAGCGCCACGGGCGCGCAGGCCCTGCCCATCGGCGCGCTGGATGCCGCCGACCGGCCGCTGATCGTCACCGCGTGGAACGATGCGAACCGGGACTGGCGCCACCACCTCGCCCGGCTCGACCGCTGGGGCAGCGGGTGGGCCTTCGCGCTCGCGCAGGCCCCCGGCGTGGTGGACACGGCCGACGTGATCGGCACGCTGCGCTGTCCCGCGGACCCCGCCGCGCTGCCGCTGCTGGTGGCGAGGGCCCTCGCGCTGCCGGCCCCGTCGCCGGCGGCCGCCGAGCCCGAGGTTCTCGGCCTCGCCCGCATGCCCCTGGCCCACTGGCGCGCGCGCCAGACGCCTGCCGAACCCGCGACCTGACCGGTCCGGAGACCTAGCGGCCCGGCGAGCCCGCCAGGGCCGCCCAGGGGTCCGACGCTCCCGCCACCCGGCGGCGCACCTCGGCGATCGTGCGCACGAGATCTCCGTGCGACGCGGCCAGCAGACCCTCGAACACGTCCAGGCGCGTGCGGTACAGCCGCGCCGCGATCACGACCGCGTTGTTGAGCGGCCGGCGCGTGAGCCAGCGGGGATCGATCGTCTCCAGCGAGCGGCCGACCGGGCCCGCCAGCTGCGCCTGCGCGCTGTCGAAGACCGCCGAGCGCTGGACGCGCAGCTCGGCGGCGGGCAGGTCGCGCGCGTACAGCCGCTCGAGGCGCGCGGCCAGCGAATCGTAGAAGTGCTGCAGCCGGATCTCGTCCTCCCACCGCGCCACCGCGAAGGCGGCGCTGCGCGCGTCGTGCCGCGAGCGGAAGAACGCCTCCGCACCCCGGTACCCGACGAAGTCGGCGAGCGACTCGTTGAACGGCACGCTTCCCGGCACCCACACCGTGTTGTGGAGGATCTCGTGGATCACCGTCGCGGCGAGATCCACGGAGTCGTCCCGCACGATGGTGGAGAGGAGCGGATCGTTGAACCAGCCGAGCGTCGAGAACGCGTCCGAGACGCGCAGGTAGGTGTCGAAGCCGCGGCGCTCCAGCCGCTGCGCTTCGGCCACGGCCCCGGCACGGGTGAAGAAGCCCTCGTACGGCACGCGGCCGACGATCGGCCACGTCCACGTGACCTCCGCCAGCCGGTCGAAGCGGCTCGCCGTCAGCACGAGCACCAGCGTGTCGCGGTTCACGCGCGAGTAGGTGGTGTAGGTCTGCCGCGCCGCCAGGCGGAGCGAGTCGGCCGCGAAGGCGCGGACCGCGAGCACCAGCTCCAGCTTCCCGCGCGTCGCCGGATCGGTCGCGGGGTCCGCCGCCACGGCGGCGATGGGCCGGCGGCGCGCCAGGATCCGGGCCTCCTCCACCGCCGCCCGCCCGAGGTACCGCACGTCGCGGCTCAGCAGCCAGGCGAGCGCGGCGCCGATCACGACCAGCCCCAGCAGCGCCGCGAGGGCGCGCCGCACCAGCCGCCAGCGCGCCGCTACGGCGCCCACCTCAGGCCGATGCGCGAGGTCCCGCTGCCCAGCGCGCTGAAACCCTGGTACCCGTAATCGATCTGCAGGCTGTGGAAGACGATCGACCCGCCGAAGACGAGCGACCGCTGGTCGGTCGGCGCCCGGCCGGTCGCGACCCCCAGGCGCCCCAGCACGCCCACGCCGTCCGTCACGATGCCGCCCTCGACGCCGAACACCCAGTAGTCGCGCGAGGCGCGCGGCGAGACCCAGTCGCCGACGACCATGAGCCGCGGGGTGTTCTCCGGATCCACGATGTTCAGCGAGAATCCGACGCGCACCGTCCGCGGGAGCGGCGCGGGCGTGCCGGTGTTGGTCTTGAGGTCGCCGCCGAGGTTCTGCACCGTGACCCCGAGCGCGGCGATGTCGAAGAAGGCGAGCGCCGCCCCCGCGTCGAAGGCGACGCCGCTCGCGCTGTAGAGCGTGGTGTCCGGGATGGACAGATGGTCGCCGAGGTACTTCGCGCTCGCGCCCACCGAGAACATGCCGAAGCGGTACACCGCCGCGCCCACCGCCTCCAGGCTGTACGCGCCCGCGGTCGCGCCGTTCGGGTCCGCGATGCCCCGGTCCCCGCCGTACGCCGGATCGGGACGGTAGACCGTGTCCGATCCGTAGTTCATCAGGTTCAGGCCCAGGCCCAGGTCGAACCGGCCCACCCGTACCGCGCCGTCCACGCTGACCAGGTACGAATCCAGGAGGTAGGCCTGGTAGCTGGTCTCGAGCGCCACGCTGCGGATCGCCGCGAGGCCCGCGGGGTTCACGAACACGCTGCCGGCGTCGCCGACGACGCCGGCGTACGCGCCGTCGAAGCCGAGCGCGCGGGTGGTCGCCGGCAGCGCGAGCAGCGTGCCCGCCGTGGACCCCGTCGCCTGGGCACGCGCGGCGCGCGCGGCGCCGCCCGCCGCCAGCGCCAGGCCCGCGAGCAGCAGCGCGCGCCGCGTCACGGGCCGGCCCGCCGCGCCACGAAGAGCCGGCGGCGCAGGATCGAGCCCCCCTGATCCACCACCACGACGTAGACGCCGTCCACGACCGGGCGGCCGTCGGCCGCGGTCAGGTCCCACTGCAGGCGGCCGGCGGGCGGCGCCGTGAACGCCCGCACGAGGGCGCCGGTGAACGTGTAGATGGCGACGCGCACCGCCGGACCCGGGTAGTGGAAGACGACCGACGAGCCGCGGACGGGGTTCTCCGAGATGTTGATGGCGGCGCCGAGGCCCGTGCTCACCGCGGCGAGCGCCGCCGGCACGGAGAGCTTGCCCCAGCCCCACGACGCGTTCGGCACCACGTCCGGGCCGCCGTCGAACGGGTGCTGCGCGAAGCTGTCCGCGCGCGCGGCGTTCGTGAGCAGCGCGCGCGCCATCTCCGGCGTCAGCCGGGCGTTGCGCTCCAGGAGCAGCGCCACCGCCCCGGTGACGAACGGCGTCGCCATCGAGGTGCCCTCGAGGACCCAGTGGCGGCCGTCCTGCGTCACGCGCGCCGCCGGGACCGAGGCGGCGGTGGAGAGCGAGGAGGCCACGCCCTGGCCGGGTGCGGCCAGGTCCGGTTTCAGCACGCCGTCGCGCCGCGGCCCGGGGCTCGAGAACCAGGTGAGGTCGCCCAGCCGCTCGCGGTTCGTGTATGCCTCCGGCGCGTTGTTCTCGTCCACCCACTGCAGGCGCGTCACGTAGGCGCTCACCGCCAGGACGCGTGTCGCCGTCGCCGGCGTGGCCACGAGGAAGCCGTTGCTCGCCCCGCTCGCCAGCGACACGCCGACCGGCGAGCCCGCCGTCCCCAGCGCCGCCTCCGCCACCCACAGGTGCACGGGCTTGCCGCTCCTGGCCGCGACGCCGTTCACGCGCACCGTCCACGTCCCGGACTGCGGCGCGGCGCCGCCCCCGAGATCGCCGAGCACGACGAACCCGAGATTGTCCGGCGACAGCGCGACGGCCGAGTCCGGCCCGTTCTCGATGTGGATCCGGCCCTCGGTCGCGTCGTCGGTGACGGTGGTCGGCGGCGACGCCGGCGCGCCCGACGTGACCGACGAGCCGTCGGGGCGCACCACCGTGATCGTCAGCGTGTCGGACGCCGCGTACCACAGCTGCAGCACGACGAGGTCGTTGTTGGTCCCGGGCGCCGGCGTGTAGCTCGGCACCGTGAGCGTCACGCTCGACGACTGGCCGGCGGCCAGCGCGAGCATCGCGTGCAGGTCGTCGGTCGTCGCGGCGGGCGTCGCGTTGCGGTTGTCTCCCTCGTTCCCCGCCGCCGCCACCACGATCCGCCCGGGACCGACGAGGGAGTCGAGCTCCTCCTCCTCGGGCAGCGTGCCGTCGTGCGGCCCCCACTGCGCACCGAGGCTGAGATTCACCACCGCCGCCTCGCCGAGCTGCGCCGCGCGGGCGAAGATGTAGTTCACGCCGTCCACCACGTCGGACGCGATGAACGTCGTCTTGACGACGATGATGTCCGCGCCGGGCGCCACGCCCGCGTACTGCCCGGCCGGCTGCCCGCCGCCCGTGGCGCTCCCGTCGCCCGCCGCGGTGCCCAGGACGTGCGTGCCGTGGCCCACGCTGTCGCGCGAGGCGCAGCCCGCCGCCGTGAGCATGGACCGCACGCACTCGACCCCGTAGCCGAACGTGGTGCCGCCCACGACCCCCGGCCCCGGGCCCGGCAGCGTCTGGTCCCAGAGGTACAGGATCCGCGACCGGCCGGTCGCGTCCGTCACGAAGTCGAGATGGGTGAAGTCGATGCCGGTGTCCACCAGGCCGACGACCACCCCGCGGCCGACGGAGCCGGTGAAGGTGTCGGGCCCGCTGGAGCTGCGCAGCGTGGCGACGCCGATGTCGGCGACGCCGAGATCGTTGAACGGCCCCCAGCGCCGCGAGCCGGACACCGCCGCGACCGCCGGGTCCGCCAGCAGCGCGTCGAGCGCGGTGACCGGGACGCGCGCGTTCACGAGCCGCCCGGCCCGCGTGCCCAGCCGGGCGCCGAGCCGCAGCAGCGGCGCCACGTCGGACGTGCGGAGGCGCACGACGAGGTTCGCCACCGCCACGCCGTCCGCATCGCGCGTGACGGCCACGAGGCGGGACGCCACCGTGTCGAGCGCGAGCTGCGCGCGGTCCGCGGCGGGCATCGCGCCGAGCGCGCGCACCGTCGGGCCGGCCACGGGCGCCTGGGCCAGCGCCACCGGGCCGCCGAGGCCGGCGCCGGCGCCGCACAGGGCCGCGGTGCCGAGCCAAACGCGCACTGCCGACGCGATCCGCACCACCGCTCTCCCTATCGAAACAGGCGTACGCTCGTGGCCGCGCGACGCGAAGTCAAGGACGCTCGCCGCATCTTTGACAGTGCCCGGGCCCGGGGCTAGCTTGCCGGAACCGATGGCCTTCGCGCACCTCCACACGCACTCCGAGTACTCGCTTCTCGACGGCGCCAACCGCATCAGCGACCTGATCGCCCGCGTGAAGGCGCTCGGGATGGACAGCCTCGCCATCACCGACCACGGCAACATGTTCGGCGCCTGGCAGTTCCATCAGGAGGCGCGCGCCGCGGGCGTCCGGCCCATCATCGGGATGGAGGCGTACGTGGCCTTCGGGCCGCGCCAGGCGCGCGAGAAGGCCCCCGACGCGCCCTCCGCGTACGCGCACCTGGTGCTGCTGGCGCGCGACCGCGCCGGCTACCACAACCTGATCCGGCTCTCGTCCATCGGCTTCGTGGAGGGCTATTACCGGCGCCCCCGCGTGGACCGGGAGACGCTCGAGCGCTACGCCGAGGGGCTCACCTGCCTGTCGGCGTGCATGTCCGGCGAGGTGGCGCTGTGGCTGCGCCAGGGCGCGTACGACCGGGCGAAGGAGGCCGCGGAGTGGCACGCGCGCACTTTCGGCGGCGGCCACTACTGGCTCGAGGTCCAGAACCACGGGCTCGAAGAGGAGCCGCTGGTGCAGGACGGCGTGTTCCGCCTGGCCGCGGAGCTGGGGCTCGGGGTGGTGGCCACCAACGACGCGCACTACCTGACGCGCGAGGACGCGGCGGCGCACGACGTGCTGCTCGCCATCCGCTCGGGCAAGGACCTCAACGACCCGAAGCGGTTCCGGTTCCAGGGGACCGAGAGCTACGTCAAGTCGGAAGAGGAGATGCGGCGCGCCTTCCCCGCGCGCGAGGAGCTGTTCGCGAACACGCAGCGCATCGCGGAGACGTGCGAGTTCGACTTCGAGAAGCGCTTCTTCCTGCCGGAGTTCCCCCGCCCACCGCAGTACGCGACCGACAACGACCTCGTGGTCGCGCTGGCCGAGGAAGGGACGCGGCGGCGCTACGGCGAGCCGCTGTCCGCCCAGGTGCGCGAGCGGCTCGACTACGAGCTGGGCGTCATCACCAAGGTGGGCTACGCCGGCTACTTCCTGATCGTGGCCGACTTCATCCGCTGGGCGCGCGAGCAGGGCATCCCGGTGGGGCCCGGGCGCGGCTCGGCCGCCGGCTCGCTCGTCTCCTACGCGCTCGGCATCACCAACGTGGATCCGCTCAAGTTCGACCTGCTGTTCGAGCGCTTCCTCAACCCCGAGCGCATCTCGCCGCCCGACATCGACGTGGACCTCTGCGAGGAACGCCGCGGCGAGGTGATCGAGTACGTGCGCGAGCGGTACGGCCGCGCGTCCGTCGGCCAGATCGTGACCTTCGGGACGATGAAGGCGCGGGCCGCGGTGAAGGACGTGGCGCGCGTGCTCGGCCTGCCGCCCGGCGACGCGGACCGGCTCACCAAGCTGATCCCCAGCGGCCCCGCCTACGCGCTCACGCTGCGCGAGGCGGCGGAGAAGGTGCCGGAGCTCAAGGAGATGGTGGCGCACAACCCCACGCTCCAGAAGCTGGTGGAGTTCGGCA